>OIAE01000055.1_pt1 | contig 49422 bp, 46 predicted proteins | sample 1580681 | NCBI WGS metagenome assembly OIAE01 (sample SAMEA3882525, study PRJEB24775) | human gut metagenome | biome: human-associated habitat; feature: intestine environment; material: feces | place: Netherlands | collected 2009/2010
GGAACGCCCTCAACTCTTTGCCGGAGATCCAGGGCCGCAGGATTGATGCCCACATCATTCTCGGAAAGAGCATCAAGGAAATTGCCGAGGCCGAGGGCGTACATGAGGAGTCTGTCCGCCAGTCGATCAAGCGTGGCCTTGAGCGTATGAAAAAAACTTTTTGATTTTTTCATTTTTCCCACTTGGAAATGATGAAAAAATGTCTCGGTTTATGAAAGGAGATATTCTTCTTTCCACAGATAAACAGCGGCGGCCCCGGGCATAGTCCGGGGAGCCGGGCGGCGGGTGCGCTGTGACTTCCTCCACGGGAACGAGCGAACAACACCAGCGCCGCAAATGGGCCGGGCCAGTCCACGGCCATGATCCGCAGTTGGACAGGCTGGCCGCCTGTTCCTCCGGGCCGCAGTTATCCGTTGTGCGGGAGCGTCGCGCCGAATATCGCTGTCTTATGGCAGGGCAAGAAAATGAGCGCGGCGCTCCCAATTTTATAAAACAGCTTCGAGACAGAGTGTCCCGAGGTGGAGAAAGACGAAGGGCCAGCACTTCCGGGTGCTTGCCTTTCCTGTTTCCCCATCGGACAGCGGGGATCAAAATTAGGATGAGGAGGTTTTACCGTGAAATTAACCACACAGGAACTTGATGAAATGCAGCGCATCGATATTGGCGCAACCAGCGCAGACACGCTTCCCGATGTCAGCGGTATGGCCTTTCAGAAAGGGCTATCCCGTGAGGATCGCATCACCCGCTTTATGCAGGGTGCGAAAAATCTGTACTGCTACTGCGTCGGCGGCGTGGGCGTAAAAATTGAATTTGCAGAAAGTGGCCCGTCCTTACAGGACACCTTGGGCGACTTTCTGATCCGTACAAAAAGTGGGCTGTAACTTCGGTTACGGCCTGTTTTGGACTTCGAGACAGAGTGTCCCAAGGTTGGAGCTATCAAAGGCATCCTTGTTGTCCCTCCCGAACAGAGGTATAATATAGGTGTAATGTGATAGGGAAGGAGGACAAATGGCACGAGCAAAAAACAGAGGGTATCAGCAGAAATTTTCCCCCTCTTATACGATCCGACGCTGGCGGCTGGGTGAATACATCCGGCTCTCCAAAGAGGATTTGAAGAAATCAAAGGACTATAAAGACGACAGCAACAGCGTGAAAAACCAGCGCGATCTTCTCAATGATTTTTACCAAATGCACATTGACGAGTTTGAAAGCGTGGCTGAATATGTAGACGATGGGCATACCGGGACAGACGCAGACCGTGAAAACTTCCAACGGCTGCTTGCCGATGTTATGAGCGGCAAGATCAACTGTGTGATCGTCAAAGACCTTTCCCGTTTTGCCCGCAATTACAGCGATGCGGGAAGTCTGATTGATAACCTGTTTGTCCAGATGGGCGTCCGCTTCATCAGCCTTGCCGAGAATGTGGACAGCTACAAAGACCCGGATAGCGTTTCCAGTATCATCGTTCCGATCACCAATGTTATGAACGACCAATACTGCTATCAGACCTCAAAGAAAATCCGACAAGTCTTTGACTACAAGCGGCGCAACGGCCAGTATATCGGTTCCTTTGCTCCCTACGGTTATATCAAAGACCCAAAGGATAAGCACCAGTTGATCGTGGACGAGGATGCGGCTGAAATCGTCAAACAGATTTACGACCTGTGTCTGCAAGGCACAACCAAGCGGCATATCTCCTTTTACCTCAATGAACATGGCGTTCCCAGCCCGACGGCATACAGACGGGCCAAGGGCCTGCCGGTTTCCTCAACCTCCGACGATCCCATGTGGGGCGACCGGGTGGTTTGGAATATCCTCACCAATCCCATTTATACCGGGGATCTGGTGCAGGGCCGCCGCCGTGTGAAAAGCTACAAGGTACATGAGATCGAAGCCGTCCCCGAGGATGAATGGGTAACGGTTCCCGATACCCACGAAGCCATTATCGACAAGGAGTCCTTTGAAAAGGTACAGGCGCTTTTGAAGCGTGATACCCGGTCAGCACCTAAAAGCCGGGAACTTCACCTGTTCAGCGGGTTCCTACGGTGTGCCGACTGTGGCAAGGCCATCACCCGGAGCCAGAGCGGAAAAAATGTCTACTACGCTTGCTCTACTTATAAAAACCGTTCCCGGCTGGCCTGCTCCATGCACTCTATCAAGCACAACCGTCTGGAGGCTGCCGTCCTGTTTGCCATTCAACAGCAGGTGCATTTGGCGGTTTCCTACTCGGAGTTGGTGGCTCGTATCAATTCGGCTCCAATCAAAAAAAGCCAGTCTTTCCGACTGGACGATTTGATTAACACCAAGGAGCGCGAACTGGCGAAAGTCACCCGCTACAAGCAGTCTCTTTATCAAGACTGGAAAGACGGGGAAATCACCCAACAGGAATACCGCACCATGAAGGCCGACTACGAACAGCAGTCCCAGCGGCTCTCCGATATTCTGGCACGGCTGACCGCTGAACGGGCTGAACTGGCAAATGGCGTTGATCAAGAACACCCGGCGCTGGTGGCCTTTATGAGGTTTGAGAACATCGACAGCCTGTCCCGCGAAATCCTCATTGAGCTGATCGACCACATCAAGGTTTACGAAAACGGCAATATCAGCGTCCGTTTCAAGTTTGCTGACGAGCTCCGCAAGATTGCTGAATACATTGAAATCAACACCACAACCGATCCCGCCGTAGCGGGCTGAGCCCGCTACACACCCTTTCGACAGTGTGTTTTCCTAATTGGAAACATTCATAGGTGTGGTTCAAAATCTCCTCCGGTGCCAAGGTCAGCAGCCAGTCACGGTATTTTTCCTGCTCTGCGAACATTTTCTGATACAGTTGGGTGTTCAGCTCCTCATTAGTCATTGGGATCACTCCTTCACATAAATTTAGCCGGAAGGTTTTTGTCGTGAAAACCTTCCGGCTATGTAAAACGGCACGGTTGCCCGTGCCGCTATGATAAATTTGTTTATATCATTCGATTTCCTGTGCTTCGTGTGCTGACTTAAATCTGCGATTGTTTTCCACCAGCTCATCGAATGTGACGGGCCGGTAGCCGTTCACATCCACACCCGCATTCAGAACATTGTCCCGGCAGCGGCTCAGCGGCCAAAAATCTGCCTTGGTATCTGCATGGATATGACCGTGGATCATGTAAGACCGCTTTGCGTGTTTCCATGTTAGCATTGGATAATGGCAGAGGGTCAGGGCGTGTGCACCATCCGAAATCTCCAAATAATTGTCTACACTGAGAAAGTAACGATCCATATCAACTTTGCCCATCCAAGAGCCGTCGTGGTTGCCCACGATCAGGCGTTTCTTGCCCTTGAGTCGCTTTAAGATACGCTCTGGGTCTGCGCAGCGGAAAAACATATCGCCCACGATATACACGGTATCATTTCCATGCACACGCATATTCCACGCAGAAATCATGGCTTCGTTCATAGCATCCACATCGGGATAGGGTCGCTCACACATCCATACCACATTGGCATGGCCGAAATGCGTATCTGCAGTAAAATATATCATTGCCTCTCAGCCTCCTTTTCATTTTTGGTAATCATAGCGAAGATGAGAGGCATCTGCAAATGTGCGATTGCGTCCTATCAGCATGATGACCCTAAATTTATTGGTAAAGATCATCCAGCGTCAGCAGTGTAATTTCACCTCTTTCTCCGGCTTCCAGCAAAGCAGGGGTAAATCCGCCTTTTGAGAAAATGAAGTAGTGGAATACCCCATCTTTACGGAACACAGAAGCATAACTCCGAATCAACTCCAGCTCATCTATACCAATTTTCTCGTTTCGATATTTGCAGGAACCAATCAAGTATTCATTTCCCTCTACCGGTGTTCCAACAATATCGATTTGAATTTCTTTTCTGGTCCTGGAATCTGTTCCCCACCACTGACCAATTCCACTGAGTAGAATAGGTAAATCCTCTGCATACCGAAGTAAATACTCTTGGCACATCTTTTCAAAAATAAGTCCCATATAATCTGGGTAGTATTTTTTCACAGCCTGTTCATAGACAAGGGTCATGCGGCCTGCGCTGATTATAGACATATTCCTTGGGACAAAGCGATACCAAAACCGGAAAAAGTTATCATCTATCGCATAGATAGTCTTTTTGCCTGGCTTTTCTGTAATTGGCGTTTCTTTCTTCAAAATTCCCAATTCCAGCAACACTTTCAGATATTTCGTACATACACCGGATTCCAGTCCAGCTTTAGTGGCAATTTCATTCAGGCGGCTGGCTCCTCCTGCAATAGCAGATATGACAGAATTGTAGATCGCTGGTTCCCGCAATTCCTGTTTCAAGAGATTTTCCGGCTCTTCAAAAAGGTAGCTGGAGGTACTGAACAGATTCTCCAAAAGAGCCTTATCCAAATCATCCTCAACATCCAGCTTGTTGATATAGTGAGGAATGCCACCGGTCACTCCATACAAAAGAGCTTGGTCCTGCAAGGACAAACTCGGATGAAACTTTGTCATTTCCCGATAAGTTAGTGCCTGAATTTTGAATTGTGCTGTCCGGCGTCCATAAAGCGGGCTTTCGTAGCCCAACACCTGATACTCCATGAAGCTCATGGAGGAACCGCATAAAATCAAGTAAAGCTGGCTGTCCTGCCATTGGTGGTCAATAATATGCTGGAGGCGGGAGGAAAAGGACTTTTCCGCTTTTGCCAGATAGGGATACTCGTCGATTACAAAGACCAGTCTTTGCTGCTTTGCCATCGCTGTGATCTCATCCAGCGCATCTTCATAGCTTCGGTAGGTCGGTGCAACAGAACTGTCCGGATTTTTACAGGTATAAATTGCTTTGGACAGGGCCTCCAAATTCTCTTGTGAAGAGGCACTTAAAGCTGAGAAGTACACCGTAGGTTTTCCTTTGCAAAACTCATTGATCAGTGCGGTTTTTCCTACACGACGCCTGCCATAGATAACGATACATTCAAAACGACCTTTCTCATATCGCCGGTTCATTGTTTGCAATTCTTCTTCTCGACAATAAAACATGGTATTCTCCTCATTTCTGCAAATAATAGACTCATGAGTTGGTATATCATAAGTCTATTATATTCAAGTTTCAAAAAAAGTCAAGACCATCTATGTAACTACCGGCACAAAATCGTACCGGCAGGCAGGATCACCTTTCATAATCCCGCACTTTTGGTTTTTCCGGTGCCTCCTCATCCGGCGCATCGTCGATCAGAGCTTTGTCCTTCTCATCCATATTCAGTAGAATATTTAGTTTCTTGAGCCGAACCGTCTTTTCCGCCAGTTCCGCCTCCTTGGCAAATGGCGTTTCCAGCTCTGTTCTGGCGTTTTCAAGCTGGGTCTGTGTATCCGCCAACGCCTGCCTCACAGCTTCAAGTTTGTTTCCCAGACCGTCGATCACATTGTCCATACGGGTCAGGTTTCCGAACACATCTGCGCCCAAAACTGCCGTGTGGGAAAGTGTTCCCTTCATGGTCATACGATACTCGTTGCTCATCCCATCATAGGAGAGGACAAGAGAAAAGCCCCGGTACTGTCCTAAGAAAACAGCATCGGAGCCTGTCATTTTGGTGCATACATCGAGGATCGCCTTGCCAGCTGCCTCCTTGTCGGCATAAAGCTTCTCCAGGATCGTGATGCCCACAAATCCGTCATTCGGTTTGAGATGAGCTGCGGCAAGCTGTACGTCCTGCTCATATCCCGCAATACGTTCTGTGAGTCCTGAAATGGCCTCTGGGTACTTCTTCAGCACCATATCCTCCAGTGCATATTTCTGACTCAGGTAGCTGGCTTTCAGCATATTCAGCTTGCCGACTTCCATATCCAAGTTGCACTTTTCGATGATCAGGGGATTGCCGGTGGCCAGAGCCTTGATCTCCGAATAGCTCAGGGCGGTCTCATCCACGTCATCCGCGATACGCACTGGCGTTTTAGATGTCATGATTTGCGAGATAAATCGCTGCTTGTTTTCCACCAGCTGATACAAATAAGCGTCAAAAGTGCCCTCCGTTACATACCGGTAAATCTCCACCTCTGGGTTCTGGTTGCCCTGACGGACGATTCGTCCGAGGCGCTGGGCCAGATCAGATGGACGCCACGGACAATCCAAATCATGCAGGGCAATCAGCCGGTCCTGGACATTAGTGCCAGCGCCCATCTTTTGGGTGCTGCCCATCAGAATACGCACCTGGCCGGAGCGGACTTTTGCAAACAGTTCCTTTTTTCTGACCTCGGTGTTGGCATCATGAATGAAGGCGATCTCCTCCTCCGGAATGCCCGCTGCCATAAGCTTCTTTTTCAGGTCATTATAAACATCGGTAAACTGATCCGGTATCATTTCATAAACTCCCTTTGCATTTTTCTGCATCTCGATCGGTGTACTCTTGTTAGGCGTAGACAGGTCACAGAACACCAGCTGCGCACTGCGCTGTTCCTGTGTCTGCTCCCAAATGCGAATGATATTACGGGCACAGGTAGCAACCTTTCCATCTGGATCATCAGCGGCCAACGAATTGATGAGCCGCATATCCAGCGCCAGCTTTCTTCCGTCGTTGGTAATGCGGAGCATATTATCAACATGGGGATCGACACCGCCGCTACGAATGAGCTCGGCCCGTTCCGCCAGACCCCGCACCATTTCTTCCTGAAGCTCAGATGGCTGAATGACCTCTGTATGAAAGTTGGCCTGCGGCACTGGAAGTTTCAGCATATCCGCCGTTTGAATATCCGCAACCAGCTTGAAGGTGGCCATCAGCTCCGGCAGATTGTAGAACTTTGCAAATCTCGTTTTGGCGCGGTAGCCACTGCCCCCGGGTGAAAGCTCGATGGCCGTCACCGTTTCGCCGAAGTTCCCGGCCCAGTCATCAAAATGGATCAGACCCATCTCCTGCAGAGTGCTGTATTGGAGGTATCTCTGAATGGTATAAAGCTCCACCATGCTGTTGCTGATCGGTGTGCCTGTCGCAAAAATCACACCACGTCCTCCGGTGATCTCGTCCAGATACCGACATTTCATGAACAGGTCAGAGGACTTCTGTGCTTCTGTCTGCGCGATACCGCCTACATTCCGCATCTTTGTCGCCAGGAAAAGGTTCTTAAAATAATGGCTCTCATCAACGAAAATGCGATCAACACCAAGTTCTTCAAAGGTCACAATGTCATCCTTACGGCTCTGGTCATTCAGGCGGTGCAGCTTATCCTCCAGAGATTTTCGGGTACGTTCCAACTGCTTGATGGTGTACCGCTCGGCCTTTGCAGACTTGGCCTCCTCAATACCGAACATGATCTCGTCGATCTGCTGCTGCAAAATCACTCGCTGTCGTTCCGCCGACATGGGTATTTTCTCAAACTGGCTGTGGCCGATGATGACCGCATCATAATCCCCGGTGGCAATCCTGGCACAAAACTTTTTACGGTTTCTGGTTTCAAAATCTTTCTTGGTCGCTACAAGGATGTTCGCAGAAGGATAGAGCTGAAGCCATTCCGCCGCCCACTGCTCGGTGATGTGGTTGGGCACTACAATGAGGGATTTGGTGCAAAGCCCCAGTCGCTTCATCTCCATAGCAGCAGCTACCATTTCAAAGGTCTTGCCTGCACCCACTTCGTGTGCCAGCAGTGTGTTTCCGCCGTACATGATGTGGGCGATAGCATTGACCTGGTGCGGACGCAGGGTGATCTCAGGATTCATGCCAGAAAACTGGATATGGCTGCCATCATACTCACGGGGACGAACCGCATTAAAGGTTTCATTGTAAAGGCGGCACAGTAGCTCACGCCGGTCAATATCTTTCCATATCCACTCCGAGAATTTCTGTTTGAGCAACTCCTGCCGGTCCTGGGCGATTGCAGTTTCTTTCTTGTTTAGGACCGGCTTTTTGTTGCCGTTTTCGTCCTCCACATAGTCAAATACCCGCACATCCCTCTGGTTTAAGGTCTGCTCCAGAATCTGATAAGCGTTCATGCGCTTGGTTCCGTAGGTCGTGAACACCTTGATATTGCTGCGGTCCGCATTTTTATCTGTAATAGCCCACTGTCCGTTGGCTTCGGAACGCAGAACGTGAATGCGACTTCTGGCATAGACGCTGGTGCCAAAGGTCTCCTCCATAAACTGCTGGTACACATCGATGGGGACCCAGTTTGCGCCAATACGAACGCCGATCTCAGCAGCAGTCAGATCAACCGGTTGCACCGCCTCCAGTGCTTCAATATTCTTGACGATCAGTGATTTCTTTTCAGCTGGTAACACCTCATAAAGGGCCTTGGCCATGCGAAGCTTCCTGCGCACATTACTTGAAAGGTACTCATCTGCGGCAACAAACGGGAACCGCTCCAGTTCTACAAAGTCCTTCGGGATCTTAGCTGCTTCCTCGTCACATTGAATGTTGCGGAAGATAACCCCAGACAGATCAGTGGCCAGTTCTTCCTCGCTTTTGCCGGACAGTTCTGCCATATACTCCATATCCACCCGTGCTTTTTCGGAAATGGACACCGCAAAGGCTTCACTGGAGGTACTCACACTGGTAACAGCCTCATGTGGACGGATGGTTCGTTTGGTGAACATATCTGCCTTACGTTTGAGCTTTCCTTCTTCATTCAGCACTTCCAGAGAGCAAAGCAGACAGTAGCTGGAATCCTCACCAAAGGCATGGTTGTTCCCACGGCTGGAAAGCAGGCCATATTTTGCCGTGTATGCATCATAAAGACGGTTCAGCTCGGCCTGTTCTTTCTGAATATCTTCATCTGGGTAGCCCTCTGTCTGATATTCAATGAGCCTCCGCACACAATCCCGCAGAGCGATCATCCCTCGAATGCGGTTTTCCGCTGTCACGGATACCTCAACAGGCAGCATCTGGGAATTCTCTCGGTAGTACACCTTGCCGTCTACAATGCAGAAGCTAAAATTGCGCACCGTTGGATCTGCCGGAATGGCTCCGTCATCTTCCTCCAGTTCCTCAACCTCATACTCGGTGATTTGGGCGTGAAGGTTCTGCACAGCCTCGGAGAGCAGTTCAGACAGTTCTGCATTCTCATAAGCCCGACAGGTGCTGTCCATACCGAACCGCATGGATTCCATGACCATTTCACCCAGAATCATTTCGGGATGCTGGACAAAATAGCGGTTCATACGGATGCCGTTCTCGTCCGTATCCAGCCCCACCCAATCCGGCTCAATGTCCGTCATGCGGTCACGTTTTTGCAGAAAGATAATATCGCTGGTAACTTCGGTTCCGGCATTGACCTTAAACGCATTATTCGGCAGACGAATCGCTCCGACCAAATCAGCGCGCTGCGCCAGATATTTGCGGACTGCGGAATTTTCCTTATCCATCGTGCCTTTTGCGGTGATGAAAGCCACTATGCCGCCTGGGCGGACTTTATCCAGTGCCTTTCCAAAAAAATAATCATGGATGAGCCAATGGTATTTGTCGTACTTTTTATCGCGCACTTTGAAGTCGCCAAAGGGCACGTTGCCAATAGCCACATCGAAAAAGCTGTCTGGCATTTGCACCTTTTCAAAGCCGTTCACCGCAATACTGCTGCTCTGATGGAGCTGCTGGGCAATTCGTCCACTGATGGAGTCAAGCTCCACACCATAGACTTTGCTGCCCAACATACTGTCCGGCAACATACCAATAAAATTGCCGACGCCGCAGCTTGGCTCCAGAAGATTGCCCTGACGAAATCCCATCTGCTCCAGTGCCTGATACATTGCCTGAATAATGACAGGCGATGTATAAAAAGCGGTGAGAGAACTGGCACGGGCCGCGGCATATTCCTCCCCATCCAGCAGAGATTTCAGCTCCAGGTACTTTCCGTGCCGTTCATCAAAGCAATCTGACAATCCACCCCAGCCAACATACCGTGACAAAATCTCCTGCTCCTCTGATGTGGCAAGGCGTTCCTCAGCTTCAATTTGTTTCAGGCAGCGGATGGCGGCCACGTTGGCGGCGTACTTCTCGCTGGCAGTGCCATACCCCAGCTCACTATCTGTGATACGGAAGTTCCGGCGTTCATCTGCTGGGATTTCTGGGTACAGGGTAGTGAACACCACACGTTCCCGTTTAGGTCTTGGCGGCGCAAGGACTGCTTTTTCCTTTTCGGGTCGTTCCTTGACTGGCTCCGGAACCTTTACCGCAAGGGGCCGGTGGAAAAGGAGTGTATCTTCGGCTTCCTCCAAAGTCTCAAACCCACCCGCGGTAGATGCCGTAATACCAGTCTGCGTATCGTAGCCGTAGTGGTTATAATACTGGCCATTGGGATAACGCTGGATGACGATGGTTTCATCCTCTGACTGATACCATGCAGCGATTTCAGCCGCACTTTTCTCCTCTGCGCGTACCGGTGTTTCTTCGGTACGCACACGGTGTTTCTGCTGATACCATTCATCCGCCTGGGCTACTATGACATCAAAATCCAGGTTGGCAAGGTACACGTTCAGATCAGAAAGACTCTCGCAGCTATTTTCATAGACGGTTTCGCCATCTACCTGATACACCAGCCGATATGCGGTCAGATCTGCGAAAATCTCCACCGTGTGCTCGCTGTCGGCGGTGGCGCTGTACGCAAGGTCTACATGGGAAAGGTCAGAGAAGTCCGCACCCTGTTCAAAGACAGCCTGGCAATATTCGTCGATGAGCTGTCGTGCCTCCTCCAGCGCTGTGGTAAGATCACGGTCCGGTCTTTGGTCTGGAGCTATCGCCATCGGCTTCGGTTCCTTCTTTTCTCCAAACAGGGAGAAGGTGCCACCTCGGTACGCAGATAAGTTTTCAAACCCTCGTTTACGCCACATATACTCTCGGTCCTCCTGCGCTGTAGCTTCCCAGACCGGCACCATCATCTGATAGATGGCTTCTACTTGTTCCGGGTCATCCAGCTGCGGCTGGAGTATCTTGATAGCATCATCGAAATCAAATCCGTACGGATAGGGATGTGGTCGGTCCTGCGGAACACGATCAAAGAACTGGTAAATGTCTCGTGCAAGCTGTTCTCTTTCATAAGTCGGGATATAGGCCAGCTCCCGCTCGGTCATATACCGCTTCTCACGGATCAGCTCAGAAATGCGCTTTTCCACCTTCGTCCACGGAAGGGTGACTTTATCGTATGGTTGGAACAGGTTATCCTCACGGGCATAGGAAATGCCTTTGCTGTCGTGACTTTCGTCAAATCCCATCCGGCCATGGCCGCCAATGCCATACTCATTTTTCAGGAAGTCCACCCGTTCTTTTGGGCTGTGTCCCGTCATGAAATAAGAATAAATGCGGAACTTGCTGTGCTCAGTGCTGCCGCCTCCAATCAGCAGCTTGTCGATCTCATCCTCTGTAATAAATTGTTTGGGCACTGCATCCATAGAGGCCGGAGCCGGAAACGAAATAGTCTCACGCTGCAAGCCCTGCAAACACTCCAGCAGCTCATCTGGACGGTGATAGTGGAACCGGAGCAATTCTCTGTTTTCAGAAAGTGCAGACCGGAAAGCAGTCAGTTCGTTGATGATATTCTGGACGACTGCGCCGTCTGCCAGCATTTCAGAAAGCTGTTCATTCATTTCCGGATAGCCAGACCGTGTGTCATGCACCGCCTGAACGGTCGGCATATATCCGGCTTTACGAGCTTCTGCCGCAAAGTCACCCACCAGATGAAGCAGGCTTTCTGCCAGTGCATTCTTTTCAACACTATCAGCGCGGTCCATGACCGCCTGCGGCACATAGCGGCCCATGTCCAGCAGCACTCGGATACGCTTGGCGGTATCCTCCCAGGAAAGAACTGTGGCATTGCCTGATGCGGTTCTACCACTGGAAATGCGCAGGCCATTTTCATCGAACCTGACCGCATAGGGGCGCTCTCCAAGAAAGAAGCCTTTGCCATCTCTGCCATATTCCTTTTGCAGAAAAGCGGCGTTTTCTTCCATCGGATAGTCCTTAGAAAAATACGCATAGATGCGCTCCAGACTATTTGGCTCATTACCACCCAGGCAAAGTGCCGTATCTATGACCTGCTGGGGAAGTACCGGTTTGGAGAGAAAGGTCATTTGCGGTGCATCGTCCTGAGACGCGGCATCAAAGCCTGTCAAATCAAACAGGCTCATTTGCTGGGTATCCACATTTTTAGGCGGCGTGATCCTGGTGTTGATGAAATATTCCTTCTTGTCGATCAGCTGGGCCGTCCAACCTGCAACAATATCCCATGAAAAAACGGACTCACTGGTACGGGAGAGGTATGCACCCTCCCACATCAGCAGTCCGTCCGGCTGCGGCTTATAACCGATGCGCACACCATCCACTAAAAGCTCCGTATATCTATCCTGATAAGCAGATTTTAGATACTCTGCCCGGTCTGCTTCCTCCTGGTGGATGGTAAAATACAATTCGATCTGCTGCTTTTTGTATTTCAGGTCATCATCTTTATTGGCAACGATGGCCATAATGAGCCGTTCATCTAAAAAGGCGGGCAGCTCTGTGCTGTCCGCCTCCTGGGTTTCATCTGGTTCTTCGGTTAATTGTAGATCAGTTCCACCAGAACGATCTCCTCCGCCGAGTGGTGGATGTTGTTCATCAGCCCCGTCCATTTCATCGGATCGCTGGCTTTCAGCTCCTCCGTCACGTTCTCTGCTTTCGCCATCTGGCTGACCAGCAGCTCCATTCGGGCGAGAGCTGTCTGCTCGGTCTCCATTAAATGCTGATTCAGCTTGCCCAAGGTCAGCAGGTTCGTATACATCACTCTGCGGTTCTGCTTGAGAAATCTGCGGCGCATCAATGCGTACTTCCCAAGGTGCATTTCCGGCTCCTGGGGCGGCAGAAGGTTGGGCAGATTGTAGTCGCCCTGCTTCGTATATGTCAATCCGTTCATAATTTTGGCTCCTTTCTGTAGTTGGTGTTTCTGTTCTGGCTTTAGGATACTCGCTTTTGGGCTCATCTGCAAATGTGCGATCATCTTTTTTGAAATTACGCTGCGGCTGCAGCATCGTCCGGGAAATAACAGACAAGCACATCTGAGAAATATCTCCGGTGGCTACGCCAAGCGCATTCAGAGTCTGGGGAGTGCTGAAATCGGGAACACCGCGAAAATCATCCTCTGTAAAGTATTCATCCGGGTCGATGCCGCAGCGCACCAGAAGCATATAGCCGATGCTATTTTGCAGGGCGTTCCGATAAGTGACCTCCAGGTTCAGGTCGTCCAATTCCTCCAGGAAGCTATTCTCCTTATAATAACGCAGCTCTGTAAGGTAATCCGCCATGTTGTCCTCTACGGCATTTTTTGCCGCAGAAAGGAGCGCTGACGCCAAATCTTCTTTTTCAGAAAGTTCTCCAAAGCTATTTTCCAGTGCTTCGATGACTTCCGGTTCATATTCGGGCTGCATTATCCAGATAGGGACTCGTCTTGCAAAACGGCTGGGGTGGGTATCAGATATATCAAAGTAGTATTTCAGCCGGGAGCGCCCATTATATTCGCCGTCAAAGACGGCAATACCTGTCGCACCACGATTGACCCAACGCCCAAAGCGCTGGTTCCATCCATTCGGCCCGTCGATCGTCAAGACCGCAGTGGCATCCGGACGCTGGGCAAACAAAAGCACCTGATCTTCAAATGGCAGCCGAAAGTTGCGGCAAGCCGTGGTCAAGAAGCGCTGCCATTCCTGTGGCACTGTCAGCCTGGTAAGCGTCCGCTGATACAGTTCCGTAATGATCTCGTATTTCCTTGCCATCCGCTTTTCTCCTCCTTATCGTGAAATTGCGGCCTGTTTCTGCTTGGGAACAGAAAACCCGTAGACTTTGGCGATCTCATCGCCAAGTCTGCGGGTCACTCTCGTTATATCCGCACGGGTAGCCTTTCCTTCATATAATTTCTCTTTCAAAAGCTCAATTTGTGATTCCCGAACACCTGCCTTATACGCCCGATATAGGTAGTGATTGGTGCCATCATGGTGAACGGCATCACACCGCAAATCTCCCAGTTTATCCACATACCAGGTAGCATAATCAAGCTCTGAATAGAGGCAATCGCTGATTTTGCCGCTCTGTATTTCTCCATAGCCAATCGAGCGACCATTCCACCGGCCTATATCTGCGATTCTGAGAATTGGCTGTGAAAGCTGAATGTTAAGGTTAGAGCGTTCGTCGTCCAGATAGTCCTTGTTGATCTCATACATCAAGGCGATCCGCTCCTGCTCAGATAAATCCGGATATTCGGCTTCCAGATCATCCCGCCAGTCCTCATAATCCAAATCATAGTTGCTCCAGATGATGTGTCTATCTTCATTCATCTGGCATCACCCCGATCCTTTGACCTGTGCGGGATCGCCCTGCCGTTTTCATCATAGCTTTTCGGGTCTGCACCAGGGACTGCCCACCCAAACATGGAGCCGGCCACCATAGCCGCCTCCTGCGCTTTGGTCACATCAAGCGCTCGGTTCAGTGCGTCTGCTCCTTCACGGGGCGTTCCGGCCTCATTTCTTACTCCGGCCAGCTGATAGCCTTTTTCCCCACGCTTCAAAATAATCAGCTCTCCCGTTGTCTCCAACACACTGAAGCATTTTTCTGGCAACGAGGAGCGCAGCGGTATCACGGTATTGCCGTTTTGTTCCATCTTCTCGGCAAATTCACAGATGTGGTAAATGGTTCTCCCAACTTCCACATGGTGATCATCAATGTACCGGCACACTCGATCCAATGTCTCATCGGTGGATAAGGTAATGCGTACTTTATCTCCATCCGGAATGCGGAAAATTTCTTTGTAATTCGGTGTAATAAACCGGATACCCCGTTCCGCCTGGTGCAGATGCCGGTCCAGCCATTGACGCACATAGCAATAGCAGTACAGGTTGTATTCACCTTTATTAGGGTTCAGGCGCATGAGATACGAATAGTGGGCAGTGTCCGTGCGAAACCCGAATTCGTTACGGTCGTTGTGAAATTCACTCTCCGGTGCCCGATAACAGCACCGTGCAAGCGTGCTGCGGTCACGGAGCACATTGCCATCCTTTCGCAGCTCATTGATGACATCATCAAATTCCGCCCGAAATTCTTCGCTTTTCAGATCGTCACGGAATCCGTTCCACGAACTGAAAAAACTTTGGCCGTCGCTGCCCATGTCAGCCCTGAGATAACCGATAAGACCGGTCTGCATAGAGATCTGCTGGCTTTGGGAATAGCAGTAGTTTCTCTCAGCCGGAAACATAGGGCGCATCATCATTTCCATTATCGTTCTGCCTCCTTTGCACGGTTTGCCTGTACTGCGGGCTGAGTCTTCCCATCCAGACGAGCCTGCCAGTAATCTGGACAATAGCGCTGTATGCTGTTATTGATACATTTCTCATATTCACCGGACTTCCAGTATTCATTGATGGGAGCGGAATATAGCCCTCTGTCCAGAAGCTCCCGTAGAGCCACTGGTGCGGCACAATCTTCCTCGAAGCAGTAAAAACTGCCATCCAGAAAGGCACATTTCAAGGCATCTTTTGAGAAGATAGTTCTCGCCGTTCTGCTGCTTGCCATGATGCCGCCATGACTGGCAGTGGATACGGAAAACACATGAGGAGTCAGCACCTCACATCGCTGGATCTCTCCCCACGGGGAGCAGAAAGGTTCCATTATCGTTCACGCCCCTTATCCTTATTTTTCTGTGTTCGTCTCATGCGCTGCTCCAGACGCTCCAGTTCCTGACCGGCACGGGTCAGCAGGTCACGGTCAGCATCCATACGGTCATTGCAATAATGACCCCAGAAGTAGTAATCACCGTTGCTGCATTTCCATGTGACATAGGGATTCGGGCTTTCTGGGTTATGCCCCAGAACAAATTCGCTGTCACCAATCATCAGGGTCTGAACGATGGTATAGCCACAGTTACTTCGCTCCTCCATTTCAGCGTTCCTCCTTTGCTTTCTTTTGCCGCTGTTCCTGCTTATAATTCTCCAATCCATAGACCGCCCACTTGGGAAGTTGTTCTTCTGTCAGAGTGCCCATCACATCCATGCGCTCATAGCGGCTGGTCTTCCCAGAATACAGGTCTACGCAGAAGCAGGCAGAGCCACGGCTGTCAGGAAAAGCCCCAAAGCCGCCGATGCACAGCTTGATCTGATTGGTTGCCCTGCGGTATTCCCGACGCAGCACCTCCGGCTTAATGATCACAATTCTGTTGTTCAAATCATCCTTATATGAAATAGGTTTGCATTGATCCTGTGTCAGCGGCTCGTTCTGAATGCCCTGAATTTTCGGCGTCAACAGGTCAATACGGGTTTTCTCTGCCTGCTCACTCAGACGGTCTGCATATAACTTAGCAATCTCGCAGAAATCATCACTGACCAACACTCCGGTGTGCAGAGCGAAAATCGCATTTCTATCGCAAACGGCGCACATATACCGTTCACCCTTGGCAGCATTTTGCTTTTCACCCATGACGATTTCCCTATCGCCAATAAGAAATGCCTGAATAATCTCATAATCCCCCGCCATGCGCTTTTCTGGTTTCTGGGAAGAATGGTCCGGCTCATCCTGTTCCAAATACTCAAATTCATCATCCATCATAGCTCATACCTCGCTTTCTGTCTTTGCAGCTGCTCTTTCAATCTCTGACCGATTCGGATGTTGTGCTTGTCCGCAAGCACCCGATCCTGCACATACAGCACAGTACGGATGTTTGGGACGGTAATGCCAGGTATCTCCACCATTTCTTCCGGCGTAATGGTCAAAATCCGGACGGGTGAATAACCCGCCTCCGCAAACAAGCGGAATAAACGCTTTTCATATCGTTCTCGCATAAACACGCTCCTTCCTTTTCTGATATGTAAAAGGGCGGCATATTTCAGCCGCCCCAAGTCGTTACTTTCTCTTAGCCCTGATCTTCAAAAAGACCAGTGCGGCCAAAATAAACACAACCAGCCCGATGGCAATTCCGGTTTTCAGTTCCATACGTCAGCTTCTTCCTTTCTTTTTCTTATTTCTGATAGCAAGCACGCCGCAGGTGAGCAGACCTGCTGCAGCAGTACCCATCAGGGCACACCACAATCCAAAGTTGCTTTCATCTCCGGTTTGCGGTCTGTCCTGCAGCTTGTTGTGCATTTCCACTTTAGTGGTAGCACCCTCAAAAACAGTGCAGTTCTTGTCCGCGGGTAACATATAGCCGGCAGAGGCTCTGTCATAGACCTCGCTCACTAGGTAGTCACCAATACGCAGGCCCTCAATGAGAATTTCGCCGTTTTGATCCGTCATGAACACCTGCTCATAGCCGTTGGGGCCTGTCACACGGAATGAGAACCCTGCCACTTTGCCGTCCGAGGAAGTCTTGATGATTTTCAAGCTGCCAACTTGGACCTGATTCACGAAGCCTTTTCCGGCCTCGTTCTCCACAATGACGGTCTTGCCGTGTTCCGTAATCTCGAAATAATAGGCGTTTTCATCCAGATAGAAGCCCTCCGGCGCTTTCTCCTCCTTTACGAAAAATCCGCCGTAACTTAGGTCTGCCAGTTCATACACACCGGTGCTGATTTCCTCCATTGCGCCGATTTTCTCATCATCGGCATCCAACTTCTTATTGCCGTTATTGTCACGGTACACCTCAAAGACCGCACCGCTCAGCTTACTGTCTGGGCAATCCTTATCCACCTTGGTAAGCTGTACTGTGCCGCGAATCAAAGTGTTTACGATCTCGATCTCTACCACAGCACCGTCAGCGTCGATGGTCACTGGGTAACTTTCATCGGACAGCACAAAGGACTCCGGTGCAGAAATTTCATGCACCACCCAATTCCCGTAAGGTACCTGGGTAAAAGAAAAGCTGCCATCTTCCGCAGAAGTGGCAGTCAGGATCGCTGTCTCAGCCGTAAATTCCGTTTCACCTGCGCGGAACAGTCCAATGACTGCACCACCCAACGCATTTCCAGAGTCGTCCTTCTTCATTCCGTGAACCTCACCGTATTTCAGCTTATTTTAAATGGCGACGCCGTCATTGGCGGTAATCTCCACCAAAGCAGTATCCTGACCGGTATACTGGATGCTGAACGGGTAAGTTGTATCCGGCAGCAGGTAGTGGCTATCCGTAGACATTTCTTTCAGATAGTAGTTACCGAAAGGCAGATCCGTTTTGCAGGTGGCTGTGCCGTCTGCGCCAACGGAAATGATCTCCATCAGGCCATCTGCCGGAATGATGCTACCATCCGCTGCGTTCAATGTCTCGGCGGCATACAAGCCAAAGGTAATGGCTGTGATCTCACCACTCTGCCCAATACCAAAGGCTTCATTCTGCTCCAGCACCTTAGTAAGTGATACAGCTACTTTCTGACGCTCATTGGTAAAGCTGGCAGCGATTTCGGTGATCTCTACCTCCTGACCAGCATAAGCCAACTCCACAGGATAAACTTCGGAATTCAAAACCATGCCAGAGGGAGCGGAGATCTCCCGCACATCAAATTTGCCCAGGTACAGAGCCTTACTGACGGCACACCCCGTTTCGTCAGAGGTCACGGTGTCCACCACTTCGCCACCAGTGTAGCGCAGGGTCCCATCCAGCGTGTAAATATCCTCGGTAGCGGTGATCTCATAAACAGCCCCAGCCAAACCGGAAATCGCATAGACCGGCTGATATACACCGTCAGCAACTGCAACGGAAGAAAACACCTCACCGGTCTTACTGATCCTGATGATACCTTTCTGTGCCGTGTTGGCCTTAGTGACTTCCACTACCGTCACGCCATTTTCCTCGCTGGAATTATCCTCTGTCACATCAAAATACACCGGCTCCGTATTCAGCACATAGCCATAGGGCGCGGACACCTCCACCAGGGCATAGCCCGTTCCATATTCCAAACGTTCCGGAGTGATGAGGTAACCCGCCTCATTGGTATAGAATGTGTCGATCACCGTTACTTCCGGGTAGGTAAAGGTCTGGGTAACGAGAGAGCCATCGGGACGATAAAGCTGGAATGCAGCGCCTGCATACGGGATCGTTTTTCCGGTCTCCGCATCCACCTTGATGACCTTAACAAACGACTCGAAGTTGGCATTGTTGATCAGGTAGCGGTAGACTTCTCCATCCTCAGAGATGAACACATCAAAGTCCGCCATCAGCTCCCGACCTTCCCAGCCGGATACCTGATACACCGTATAAATGCCGTATGGCAGTTCCTTTGTTTGGGCATAGCCGTTTTCATCACAGGTCAGATAGTCCCGTTCGGTTTCCTTGGCCGCATCATAACTGCCAGCGGCTTTCAGATATATTGCAAATTCTGCACCGGATTCCGGTGTCTCGATCTGTGTCTCTCCCGTATCTGTATGCTTAATAATGGCGATACGGCCCATCTTCACGGCTTCTACCACATCCAGAGCAATGCTGTTCCGCTCCACCGTGTAGTTCTTTGCCTCGGCCCCTACATGGTAAGACATCCCATCCAGCAGGTAACCCTCCGACGGAGAAATTTCACGGATGCTCCAGTCATCGCCGCAAACATAGTAACCCGTAGTAAACTGGCCTGCCCCGTCCGTGGTATAGGTGTCTACAAGCTGTTCACCCTTATATACGCCGTACCGAGCACCGGCAAGAGAAGCATCTCCCTGGGCTGTTCCGGTATCCACGTCGGACTTCGTAACGGTGGCTTTCCACTTTTTCAGGACATTGGAAAAGCTCTTGTCGGTCACGCTGTTCCACTCAATGGCTGCGGTCTGGCTGTCAGGAACCACATATTTTATCTCCGTATCCACCTCTTCCAACGTATAGCCGGAGCCGATCAGAACGTTTTCAAAGTAAGCAGTGCCGTCGCTATTCGTAACGGCATACTCGTCTACCGGCAGGCCGCCGAGAGACGTGCCATACAGATGGAAGGTAATGCCCTCATTGAGTCCGTCTTCAGAGTTTTTATGGACTGCCAGACCACCACGCTTTAGGATGTTGTTAAAGGTCACCGTTGTGGTGCGCCCACTGATCACAGTCACGCGCTGGCTTTTCTGCGGTTCATACCGGTCATAGCTCTGTTCGGTCACGGTATAGACACCAGGAATCAGGCTATCCACCAGAAGCTCCCCAGCCGCATTGGTCTTTACCGTTTGATTGATGCCATTACCGGATACAGAAAAGGTAATACCCTCTACCACCCCATCCTCTGAGGTCTTTTTCAGGGAAATGGAGCCGGTAGGTGTTTCGACATTCAGATGCGCTGTCACAGCCTCGGCATTTTCCACGCCAGTGACAAGATCCTGCAGATTGGGGTCTCCGTAGGCGATCAGTTTTGCGCTCTCATTGACTACAGGAACATTATTCCGGATCGCCGTAATGCGCACAGCACCGGAAAAAGCACTATCCGAAGAAAGAGTCAGGGTCCTGCCGGAGCGAGAAATGCTCACGCTGCGGTCTGAGGAAAAGAAGCTGTAATCTGCCAGCACACCGTTGGTATCTGTCAGAGTCAGCATATACTTTCCGTCCTTGTACTCCAGTTCCTTCGAGGAACCATCCATAAAGCTGGGCACGGTATGATGCTCGGACAGCATGGATACGATCTCATCATAGACCGCTGCGGCACCACTATTGGGATAGTTGGAGCCAAAATGCAGCGAGTAAACGGTGGTATCCGTCTGCGCAAAGGAACCTGTGGCGTTTCGGCATCCAGTCACAAATTCCCATACAAGCGTCTGCGTGGCCAGCCACTTTTCATCGTCACTGCCGCTCAGAGCATTTCGATTACCCTGATACCCATACAGAAGTGCAAGCCCAACTGCTTCCTTATGACTCTCTGAAAGAGCATCCCAGGTATCCGAAGAATTGGCGGCCAGGGTATCCCCGCTTTGCAGAGGCACACCGGGCTGGATGCAAAAGGCCGACGCTCCATCCACATACATTCGATTTTTCGGGTTTCCGGTGCCGCCCGCAGTATAGCCATTGATCACTGCGCTGGAATTGTAGTACATGACAGAGCCACCTGCATCGTAAGTGCGGGTAAAACGGATGGTTCCCACACTGCCTGTTGCCGCAAAGGCAGTGGCCGGCAACAGGGCCAAAGCCATGACCGCAGCCATGATCGTGGCTGCGGCCCTCTTGAATAGCTTTTTGATTTTCATTTTTGCAAGTCCTTTCTTGAATTTACTGACTGAAAGAGAAAACTTGGTAGACTCTCAAACATCTCTTTTTCAGGTAGTACAGGTAGTTGGAAGGGGTGAGGTGTGGAGAGGGGGAACCGCCAACAGCAGTCCATTCCAAACTCCGACAAAAGGGTACACTGCCCCCTTGGTAGTAGGTCATCGCTCCATGTCCCGCTGTCTCTTGCGATACAGTTCCAATGCTTTCACGATGGTATCCTCCATTTTCTGCACGGGCGTCCCCGGTGCGAAGAATTTTGAAATACGCTCTTTGGGCATCTTGAATTGCTCCACCTGATTAGGCTTTTCCTCCTGCAGGATGGAAAGGATCACCTCCGGTGTCAGCTTGCCATTCTTGGAAAACTCCCGCATCTTAATGGCCTGAACATGGGATGGGGTACACTCCTCACATTCCATGGTTTCCAGCAAACTGTGCTGCTCTGTTTCCGGCAGATACGACAGTTCCACCGCAGGCCGCATGGCGATCTGCATTTGCCCTTTTTCTTTCAGGACAGAATTGTCCACCAGCTCCAGCAGTTCAGAAATGAGGTAGGTCAGGCGGATATAACGGTGAATTTGGTTCCTACTGTTGCCAACTTCCTCTGCCATAATATCAAGCGTCTGCTTACCACGAAAATCAATCCCCACTGGGGATGAATTTTCTTTGCTCGGTCTACCAGCCTGTCTACGCATCGCATCCAGCTTCATTTTGTAGGCAAAGGCTCTTTCTGAGGGCAAGAGCTGTTCCCGCTGAAGGTTTGAGTCCACCATAATGATCGTGGCTTCGTCATCCGTCAGTTCCCGAACGATACAATCCATTTCTGCCTGCCCCGCGAGCTGGCTGGCAAGCTTGCGCCGGTGTCCGGCTACCATCTCATAGCTGCCGTCCTCCTTGGGGCGCACAAGGCCAGGAACCAGCACGCCATAGGTCCGGACGCTTTCCGCCAGTTCCATCATGCTCTCATCCTGCCGCACCTTGAACGGATGATTGGGGAAATCACGAATTTGCTCCAGTGGGATCTTCCGAATACTCTCCCGCTTGGCTTCATCTCGTTCTGCCTGCGTGGTAAACAGACTATCTACTGAGGTCAGCAGACTTGCTGCGCTGCTTTTCGCCAATTTCCTGCACCTCCTTTACAAGACTGCGGTAGGCATCTGCTGCACGTCCTCTGGGTTCATGTCTGAAAATACTCTTGTCTGCGGTGCTGATCTCTGCCAGACGGACCGTTGCCGGAATGACAGTCTGCATGACCGGAAGATGCTTTCCGAAGTTTTCTCGAACCGAACTGACAATATCTTTGCGGAAATTGGTGTCATTGGCCATGGTCAAAAATACGCCTCCGATCTTCAGCCTGGGATTGATCTGCCGGTGGATGCTCTGTACCGTCCCGATCAGCTCTGTCATGTCCTCGGCGGCCAGATAATCCGCCTGCACAGGAATCAGCACATAGTCCGAAGCGGACAAGGCATTGATCACCAGCATACCGAGAGACGGACGGCAGTCCAGCAGCACATAGTCATACTCTTTCTTTACACTGTCTACATACTGTCGCAGCACGGTTTCTCGGCACATGGCGTTGACCAGTCCCACCTCCACAGCAGAGAGGGTGCGATTGCCTGGGACAAAATCAAAGCCTTCATAATGATGCAGGATTTCTGCGTGGTCTTTGCTGTTGACGCCGGATACAATGTCGTTCATCACATTTCCCAGCGTCAGCGGCATCTCATGAGGCTTTCTGTACCCCAGCATTTTGGTCAAGTCTCCCTGTGGGTCTACATCCAGCAACAGGACCTTTTTGCCGTTCATCGCAAGTCCGGCTCCCAGGTTATACACCGTGGTGCTTTTCCCGACGCCGCCCTTTTGATTTGCCACGGCAATTACTTTTGTTTTCGCCATAATGGGTTCCTCCTTCATATAAATTTAGCCGACTGCGGCGCACAGTCGGCTATGTACGGAAATAGAAAAAGCCGCCTATTCTTTTACGGAATAAGCGGCTTGTGCTCAATATGTAATTGATCCGGTCAAACGGCAACCTTTTTCTTTGGCGCTTCCAGGAGCTTCACAATGACCTCATCTACAATATCGGTATAACTCCCTTCGCGGATAAGCCGATTTTTCAACCGGATCAGACTATGAAGGACAATACGTTTTTCAGTATCATTCAGATACAAATAATATTTTTGCTGTCTCATCGTTCACTCCTCCTTTTCGCTTTCATTTTACTGGTAGTTGGGGACACATGCAAATGTGCAAATCTGTCATGCTGGAACTTCTGCGGCATTGGCAGTAATATAGCTTTGTATGTCCAGCTTGTTTTCCTCCAACACAGCGATAATTTTATTGTACTCCTGTCTGCGGGGATTAGTCGCTCCGCGCTCCCAACGGGAGTAAGCGCTCTGAGCCACACCAAGCTCTGCGGAAAATTGCATCTGACTCATACCCAATTCGGAACGGATTTTCTTGAGCAATTCAGCGCATGGATAATCTACAAATGCCGTGTAAGGATTCATAAGGCGTCTCCGGTCAATCCCCAATTCCTCCGAAATTGCAACAGCGGTCTTGTATGGGATGTCATGTTGGTCGTTTTCATAAAGAATAACAGTGGCCGGGACAATATGTATTCTCTCCGCCAATTCCTGCGTCGTGAGGTTCTGGAACTTCCGGTGATACCTTAAATAGCTGCCTGGCGTGGTGCAATTTGCATCACTTTCAAACGCAGAACGTAGATGGATCAAAATCTTACCTTGGGCGTAATAGTAGGTGCCAGAGTGATTGAGAATACTATCGGTAAGCCGATGTTTCGAGCTTCGTACAGCATACTGCAAGATGAACTGTTTAATTATATGACGGAACGAGGGTTCAAAGGCTTTCAGCGTGGCGAATACGGAAGTACAGCAGAGCATTTAACTTCCCTGCAATATCAAATCCAACAGGACAAAGAACGATTGGAGAAGTTGCAGAAGCGTATTCAAAAGGAACAGGTTAAATATGAGCCTGCCCGTCATATCTCAAAGACCTTAAACGAGATTGACGGTATGGGACAGAAAACCTTTACGGGCAAGATGGCAATATCCAAAGAGGACTACTCACAACTGACTGCCCTTGCAAAAGAGGGAATTACCAGTCGTGCGGAAATCAATAAGTTGGAGCAGAGTGCAAATTATTACCGACAGAAATATTTTGACAGTGCAAACGCATTGGAGAGAATGAAAACCAAATACAACGAACTGAAAGAAAAGTGCAGACCTTTTCTTGAAGCGTTGGAGCATTTCCCCGAAGTTGCTAAACTTTTTACCGAAAAAGTGAAGCAACTTTTTTCTTTTAAGGAAGCACAGGAACGAGCCGAAAAAGAAGCGAGGGAAAAAGAAAGACAAGAGCGTATTAAGGCACGAAGAAACAAGCGTGGTATGGAAAGATAACCATTTCCATTATACTCACGACTTAATGACTTCTTGATATGTTCCGATGAAACAGGCTGTATTTGTGGGGTGTTCCAAACGGAATGCCCCACAGTCAATTTATGAAAAGGAGAAACGGACTATATGAAAGAAAACACTTTATCTTATACAACGCGAATAGGCAAAACAACTTTTATTGTCAATGTGAAGCAATCGGAAAGTGCGAAGAAGCCTTTGAATACGGTGTTTCAAGAAATATGCCGACACGAGATGTTAGGCGTTTTTTCAGCAGATAAATATTTGAATTTAGAAAACTTACAAAAATCATCTTGACAAACTCGTTCCCGAGGGGACGGGTTACCGCGCCAAGACTTGCTTTTCCAAGTTCAACAACCTGCCGGAGCTGATCTCCGTATTCAAAAATGTGGCGGACATCCAAACGGCGGATATGCTGAACCTGCCCGTGCCGGAGGCGAATTACCACAATATCGCCCTGAAGCCGTCCGAGTATCAAAAGGAGATGGTGGCGTCACTGGCGGAGCGTGCCGAGCAGGTACGCAACAAGCAGGTGGACAGCAGCGTGGACAATATGCTGCTGATCACCAACGATGGCCGGAAGCTGGCATTAGACCAGCGGCTCATCAATCCCATGCTGCCCGCCGACCCGGAGAGCAAGGCGGTTAAGTGCGCGGAGACAGTATTTGACATCTGGCGGCGCACGGCGGAAAAGCACTCCACGCAGATGATCTTCTGTGACCTGTCCACGCCCAAGGGCGACGGTGTTTTCAGCGTCTATGACGACATCCGCAGTAAGCTGGTAGCGATGGGCGTGCCGGAAAATGAGATCGCCTATATCCACGACGCCAAGACGGAGACGCAGAAAAAAGACCTGTTCGCCAAGGTGCGCGCCGGACAGGTGCGTGTGCTGCTGGGCAGCACCCAGCGTATGGGTGCAGGCACCAACTGCCAGCAGAAGCTGGTGGCATTGCACCATTTGGACTGCCCGTGGCGTCCCGCAGATCTCCAACAGCGGGAGGGACGCATCATCCGGCAGGGCAACGAAAATGCTGAGGTGGACATTTACAGCTATGTCACCGAGGGCACCTTCGATGCCTATCTCTACCAGCTGGTGGAGCGGAAGCAGAAATTCATCGCGCAGATCATGACCAGCAAGAGCCCAGTGCGTTCCGCCGAGGATGTGGATGAGCAGGCACTCTCCTATGCGGAGATCAAAGCACTGGCCAGTGGTAATCCGCTCATCAAGGAAAAGATGGATCTGGACATTGAGGTATCTAAGCTGAAACTGCTGAAAGGCAATCATCTCAGCCAGCGGTATGCGCTGGAGGACGCCATCAGCAAAACCTTTCCCAAGTCCATCGCGGAAACACAGGAAAGGCTTGCCGGATACGGCGCAGATATTGCCACGGTCAAGGCGCACACCGCGCCTAACGCGGACGGATTCTCCCCCATGACGCTGGCGGGTAAGGTCTATGCCGAGAAAAAGGCAGCAGGCACGGAGCTGCTGACACTCTGCCAGAATATGCTGACGCCGGAGCCGATGCAGATCGGCCTTTACCGCGGCCTGACGCTGGAGCTGTCCTTTGACAGCTTTTCACAGGAGTACCGGCTGGCCATGATCGGACAGCTGCGCCATGTGGTGACGCTGGGCACGGATGTATTCGGCAATATCCAACGCATGGACAATCTGCTGGAAAGTCTGCCGGTAAAGGAGCAGGCTTGCCGAGAAAAGCTGAGCGAGCTGCACTCCCAACTGGAAACGGCAAAAGCGGAGGTGCTGAAGCCCTTCCCCCGAGAGGAAGAATTGAAGGCAAAGCTGCTGCGATTGGAGGAGCTAAACGCATTGCTGAACATCGACAAGCGTGAGCCGGAGATCGTGGCGGATGCAGAAGCACCGGAGGCTTGTGAGCAGCCGCCGGCAAGAAAAACAACGGATTTGGAAAGGTAGATCGATATGGGGTATCAGGAGAGCTGGTTTTATATGGAGCCGCAGCGAAAATTTGATAAGCTGATCCGCGCATACGAGCGGGCAGAAAGCGCCGGGTACTATAGAGTGGCCGGCGCAGAGCCGTGCTCTGTGGTGATACTCAAGCAGCCCTTCGGGGATGTGCCTGCAGGGTCAAAGGTGCTGTGGGTGTGCGGTGACAGAGGCTTTCACAGTGTAGGCGGCGTGTTCGGCGATACGCTGCACTGTCGGGCGAGAATCCGCGTGATCCCGGTGGAGGAGGTGCTGAAGCCGGGGGATGTTCGGCTGGAGGGCATCGATCTGGACAGCGCCGTGCCCACGGAAAATGACCATATGCGCCGGTATAGTGTGCAGAACTATGCCCATCGAATGCGGACGGGAAGGGTGAGGTAGAGAGAAGGATGTTGCCAGAAAAACTTTTTCGAATTACGAGTAGTTGTTGCACAATATGCTGCAACTATTACATTAAATCGCATATACTATAGTGGGTAATATGGGAACAGTGCAAGCGCCGTCGAGCGCCGTCGAGCTCAGTGTAGGGCAATGCATGAAAATGTGTAAGAATGCGTAAATGCATAGCGAGAAAGCTTGACAATAGGTGCGTATTCTGCTATATTACCCATAGTGATTGTGCTACACATGCTTGCGGGGCGTGTAGCCGAGAAAGGGAACTTCCGTAAGGAAGTTCCCTTTCTCATTAGAAGGGAGTCGACAGAAAGATGAAAGACAAGCCTTTCAAAACTTACGAAGAGTTAGTCGTTAAACTGAGAGATGAAAAGAAGCTTGTTATTGCTGAGGAAGATGAGGCAAAAGTAATCGCTCTGCTCAAAAAGTATAGCTACTTCTCAATGATTTCAGGTTACAAAGCACTGTTCAAGCAAGCGGATGGGACATATATGCCAGATACCCGTATCGATGATATCTTGGCGCTCTATAAGTTTGACGATACTCTGAGAGATGAGTTCTTTCACGCAATTCAGATTGTTGAAAAGAATATAAAGTCGCTGTTGTCATATTCCTTTGTGGCTTTGTGCGGAGATGATCAGGCTGCATACCTTTCGCCGGCAAGCTATGATGAGAAGCCGGGAACGAAAAACGAAGGTAAACGAAAGGCAGAAATTAGAAAACTGGTTTCAACACTGTTTTCCATTGTAATCCCCCCGTCTGATCACAAATACATTCAACATCAATGGGACAAGCACGGGAATGTCCCGTTATGGGTTGCTGTGAAAGCACTTACACTCGGCAATGTCTCAAAAATGTACAGTTTGTGCAAATCATCTGTACAGAGCAATGTAGCGAAAGAGTTTCCGGGGGTAAGTACAGAAGACCTGATTGGTATGCTGGACATGCTGACCCGTGTTCGGAATGTTTGCGCGCATAGTGAACGGCTGTATGATTTCTCTGTAATAGATAAACGCGCTATTCCAAACTTCCCCATCCATGCCACTATTGGAATATCAAAAACCAAAGCAGGGCTGTATAAACAAGGAAAAACGGATCTCTTTGCGGCGCTGATATGTCTTAAGTATTTGCTTGATGCCAAAGACTTTGCTTGTACATGTACGAATATATCTTCTGCATTGGCATGTCTTTGCAATGAGACAAAGCAGATTCCTCCGAACAAGATTCTTTCATGTATGGGTTTTCCGATGAACTGGATAGATATCCTCAATTAAGAGTGACTTTTTGCTTCTTAAGTATTCTTTTGCTCAGAAGATACATAAATCAGCATGAACTATGTGCGAATTAGATGGGTGAAGCAATCAGAAATGGAACTAAAAATGCTTAGGGTGCGGGCAGAAATGTCTGCACCTTTCTCATACCCGAAAGAGGTGAACAACCATGCCCTATGTATCCAAGGAGCAGCTTACTGCTGCACGGGAGGTGGATCTGCTGACCTACCTGCGTTGCTTCGAGCCGCAGGAGCTGGTGCATATCAGTGGCAGCACCTACGCCACCCGCACCCATGACTCTTTGAAAATTTCCAACGGGAAATGGTTTTGGTGGTCGCGTGGGATCGGTGGAAGAAATGCTCTGGACTATCTGACCGCGGTAGAGGGCTTATGGCTTCCGGAGGCTGTGCAGCGCATCCTCGGAGAATCGCCCTGCATACCGCCTCCGCCAAAGCCAGCCGTACTGTATCCGAAAACTGAATTTACGCTGCCGCCCAAACACGCCGATAATCGGCGTGTTTTTGCATATTTACGCAGCCGCGGCATTGACGCCGAGATCATCAACCACTGCATCAAGCACGGGCAGCTCTATGAGGATGCTGTCCGCCATAACTGCATATTTGTTGGCTTTGCAGAGGGGAAGCCTGCCTATGCCATGCTGCGGGGAACGCAGCGGGAAAAGCGGTTTGTCGGTGAAGCAGCAGGCAGCGACAAGCAATTTACCTTTGCTGTACCCTTGGCACCGAGCAACGGATCGACCCTGTGCGTTTTTGAAGGAGCCATTGATGCACTATCCTATCTGACATTGCTGAAGCAACAGGGCTCGGACTGGCGCAAGGCAAATACACTGGCGCTGGGCGGCATTTCCGGTAAGGGACTGCAACGATTGCCGCCGGCACTTACGCAGTATTTGAAAGCTGCACCCCATATATCCCGCATTGTGCTGTGTCTGGACAATGATGAGCCGGGACGGAAAGCAGCGGCGGTGTTGAAGGAACTGCTGAGAGGATACGAGGTCATTGACAGACCTCCGGTGCGGGGAAAAGACTACAATGATCTGCTGCGGTATCGGCGTGACGCGCAGCGTGGCGAAGCCCGCTGATTTCTTTTTTCGGCGCAGTAACGCGGGACGCGGTGCATAGCGCCGCTGTCCCGGCAAGCATAGCATTTTGACAGCAAAATGCGCTTGTTAAGGGGCAAGCCCCCTAAGACCCCCATTAAAAACGAGGAGGAAACTCATGAGAGGAATTGCAAAGCGAATTTCCCTGCGGCTGGACAGCGCAGAATACGCACACTTGAAGCAGCTCTCCGCAGATACCGGCCTAAAAATGGAGCCGGTACTCCGCAGGCTGATTGTAGGGGCGGAGCTGCGCCCCCGTCCGCCCGACGAACTGCCGGAGCTGCTGCGCCAGCTTTCCGGCATGGCGGTCAATATCAATCAGATCGCCAAGGTGGCCAATGCCCGCGGATTTGTCCGCATGGAGGACATCGACCGCATTAAGGCAATGCAGGGTCTGCTTTGGCGGACGATGAAACGCCTTCGATATGGCCATTGTTAAGATCATCGCCATCCGCGACCGGCTGGATAAGCGCGTGAATTACGCCATCAACGGCGAAAAGACCACGCTGGACGCTGGCATTACTTACGCTGTAAATTCAGAGAAAACAAAGCAGCATTTCTTTGCGTCTGCCATTAATTGTGAGAGCTGTGAAACAGCTTATGCCGAGATGCAGGAGACAAAGCGTTGCTTCGGAAAAGCGGGCGGTGTGGTAGGGTATCACTTCATCCAGTCCTTTGCACCCGGAGAGGTGACGCCGGAGCAGGCGCACCGTATCGGCATGGCTTTTGCCAAAAAGCTCTTTGGCGGTCAGTATGAGGCGGTCATCGGAACACACTTGGACAAAGCCCATCTGCATAATCACATTGTAGTGAATTCCGTATCCTTTGTGGACGGCAGAAAATATCACAGCAGCCCCGGCAGCTACTATTTTGATGTGCGAGGCGCATCCGATGCGCTGTGCCGAGAGAATGGGCTATCCGTCATCGCGCCGCAGGGCAAAGGAAAGCACTATGCCGAATGGAAAGCGGAAAACACGGGTAAGCCCACCATCCGCAGCATCATCCGCGCTGATATTGACCGCGTGATCGAGAACGCCTACACCTTTGACATATTTCTGATGCTCCTGCGGCGGCTTGGTTATGTGGTGCAGAACCAGCCAAACCGCAAATATGTGACCGTGCTGCCGCCGGGCGGCAAACGAGCGATCCGGCTGGATAGCCTTGGTGACGGGTATACGGAGCAGGACATCCGCACCCGACTGGCCGCCCAGCGCGAAGGCGCGGTACCGCCTGCCCCTGTCACAAAGTGTAAAGGCAGGCGTTACCGAATCAAGAGCAAGCACCCAACCGTGCCGAAACGAAAGATTACAGGCTTTCAGGCTCTTTATCTTCGGTATCTGTATCTGCTGCGAGGGACACGAAAAAAGACCCGCTTCCGGTGTGTTCCTTTTTCCATGCGGCAGGAGATCGTTCAGCTGGAACGGTACGAGCGGCAGTTTCTTTACCTGTGGTCAAATCATATCACCACGGCGGAGGAACTGGCCAACCGTACCGGCGAACTGGAGCGCGAGATTGAAGCAGGCGTCATACAGCGAAAACCACTCTATCAGGAAAGGAGGCGAGCAGCGGATGAGGAAGGCAAAGCGCGGTGCAGCGCTGAGATTGACCGGCAGACTGCCTCCCTGCGGGAGAAACGCAGGGAATTGACCCTGTGCCACGGGATATTGGCGGATGTACCGCATATATCCCAACAAGTAGAGCAGGCGGAAGCCATGCGGCAAAAGCAAGTCAAAAAGGAGGAAAAACGCCATGAATACCAGCGGTGAAACTGCCGAATTGGTGGTAAAAGAGGGTATCCAAATTACGGAGAGCGCCGTTAAACTGGCGGGCTTGGGCGCGAAAAATTTGGCAGCTCTGCTGATTGCCATTGCCAAGGACAACCCAAAGCTGTCCGGCAAGACGGGGCTGAAGCGGCTGATCCAGGACGGCGAGGAGTTGACTATTTTCTCCGTCAAGCAGGAGGATCTGAAAGGCTTTCAGATGGAGAGCAAGCGCTACGGGGTGCTGTTCTATCCCGTTATCAACAAGGTGGAGAAAACCGGCACAGTGGAGATCATGGCCAAGGCCAAGGATGCCAAGCAGATCAACCGTATCTTTGAACGGATGGGCTATCCTGCGCCGGTACGGGAGGCCGCCGCAAAAAAAGCAAGCGCCCGCGCTCCGTCCGAGAACAGCTCCAAGGAGCGCGGGAATGGTGCCAGAATCTCTACCGAGATGGCATCTGAGAAAAAGCCATCCGTCCGAGCAAAGATGCAGGAGCTGAAGAAAGTGTCCGAACAGATGGTACGGCAGGCCAAAACCATTGCCGACCAGGAGCACGAACAGAGATAAGCAAAAATTTGACAGCAAACCCTTGTATCCGCATAATGGTATCATCTTAGTACGAAGGGATGATGCTGCTATGAAACGAACCGCTTTCTGCGTGACATTGACGCTATGCGCGATATTCTTGGTGGGCTGTGCAGCACAAGTGCAAAGCAAAACACAGGCACCTGACTCTGCACAGGCAGAATTGCCTCAAGTTCGGGGAACCGACAATGCGGCAGAAGCGGCGGATACGCCGTTGCTGCCGGCAGAGGGTAAGGCTACCGAAACAGATGTCGGTGTGGAGTCATCAAAGTCCACACCGCAAGAGGATGCTTCTGCTGATAAGGCAGCAAAAAAGCAGCCCACATCCGGCAAAACGGTGCAGCCTGCTGTACCTGAGCCACCGGCAACATCCAAGCAAGAACCTACAGCAACTCCCCCGTCGGCTCCCACCCCCGAACCTGCTCCTACGCCGACACCCGAGCCTGACCCTGCGCCGTCTGTGGCCAGCGGGAACATCTACTCCATCGCGGAGGCCGTGCGGGTGGGCAACGAGTATGCGAAGGCGCAGTACGGCGTGACCATCGACACCGACCTGACTGCGGAGAATGCCAGCTACTTCCCCGGCACGGCAGACAGCGTGGCGTGGCTGGCGGCCAACGGCGGACGGGAGGCACTAAACCGCGCGGTGCGGGGCAATGTGGACGCCGCCTTCCAGAATTTGGCAGCCATGGACGGTGCGGATGCCGTCAGAGCCTATGCACGGTTCAACTGCACCGTGCGCTATAGCGCAGCATCGGACGAGTACATCGTGGTGGTGCTGTACGGATAAAATCGAATACCCAACAGAAGGCCGACAGCGTAAGCTGCCGGCCTTTTGCGTTGGGAGAAAGGACATTATGAAGAAAACCATTCCCAAGCTGCTGACGCTGGTGTGCCTGCTGGCGGTGCTCATGGGGCTGTCCGCTGTGACAGCTCACGCCGAAACCATCTCCGGCACCATCTCGGGCGGCAGAAGTTATCACTACTATGAGGACAAATCCAATGTGCCCCAGTGGGGTCCATTCATCAGCACGAAGCTGAAATACTTTACAAGGAGTGATACCGGCAAGACGGTGCCTGCCTACTGCATGGAGCCTGCCGCAGCCTCCTCGGGGTCTGCCTTGGGCTACTCATCCGTGTCCTGGAGCGCTCTAAGCTGGAATCAGCGTTATGCGGTGACCTTGGCACTGGCCTACGGCCACGGCGGCAGCTATACATTTGATATGAATCCCGATTATGCGCAGTTGGCGACCCAAGCCATTATCTGGGAATTTGTCTGCGGCTACCGCAGCCCCACCTACCCCTACACGCTGCACGACACCACCTGCCATCGGATGTTCCGCTATGTGGACGCGGGCGTAGGAAAAGCCTATGACACCATCATTGACCGCATGATGCAGCACGGTAAGCTCCCCAGCTTTGCGGTGCGGTACCGAAACCAGTTGAGCGAAAGCAATGCCATCGAGCTGGACTGGGACGGCAGCCGGTACACAGGAACGGTCACCGACACCAACGGCGTGCTGTCGCAGTATTCCTTTGGCTGCAACATCGGCGGCGTGACCATCCGCCAGGAAGGCAACACATTGACAGTGACCGCCACCAAGGAGGCCGCCGAAAAGCTGGACGGCTATGTCAGCAGCGAAAAAGGCTATTCCCTGGATGTGGACGGCACAGAGGCCGTGCTGCTGGAGCCAAGCAACGGCAGCAACTTCCAGTCGTGTGCCGCACTGACCACCCTGCCCGACCCCGTGTGGGCGTATATCCAGTTCAAAGTCAACAAGGTGGGCAGCATTTCCGTTCGTAAGGTAGATGCCGCAGGCGAGGCTCTCGCCGGGGCGGAATTTCTGCTGGAAACCTCTGCGGACGGACAGTCATGGACGGAAGTCGGCAGTGTCACCACCGGTGCAGATGGACTTGCCCAGTGGGAAAATCTCAAGACCGGCGTACAGTATCGCATTACCGAGGCGAAAGCACCCGTCGGATATACCCTGCTGCCTGAGCCGGTGGAGGTGGGCATGCTGACGGCGGATGCAGCGGACATCACCATCACCCTCTGCAACAATGCAGGATTTGAGCTGCCATTCACAGGCGGCACGGGATTCACAACATATTTCCTGCTTGCGGCACTCATGCTCTGCATGGGTGTTTATTTTTGCAAAAAATCTAATATCAGGAAGGAGAACAACTGAACATGAAAAAGAACCATCGCATAGTATCGCTGCTGCTGGCGGCACTTATGGCCATCGGCCTCATGACCACGGCATTTGCCGCAGAGCCTACCATCAACACCGGCAAGAGAGCGTCCCTGAACATCTACAAGTACGATATCACCACGGCCAGCGCGGACGGCGCGTGGGACGCAGAATCCTATGTCAGCACCGGCCTGCATGACGACGCCGTCATCGACAAGCTGGCAAAATATGCCGTGCAGGGCGTGGAATTCACCTATTTGAGAGTGGCGGACATCGCCATGAACAATGAGCTGGTGAATGGTCGGCGCCGGGTAGGTGTGCTGTACGGCTTTGACGGCGCGGACGCGGTGCTGCCCGCCATCGGCGTGACCGCCGCGGATGCCCACAAGAGCGAAAACGGAAAAAACTACTACACCAGCGATGTGCTGAATGGCAAGCTGGCCGCTGCGCTGGCTGCCAATGCCACCACGGTGAAAAATGCGCTGGAAGCTGCGGTCAAGAACGGCACGGCCATGACCGAGACGGACGCTGCCGGTCACACCTCTGCGGAAAACCTTGGGCAGGGCCTGTACCTCGTTGTCGAAACCGGAGTGCCGGAGAATGTCACCTCTACCTGCAACCCTTTCTTCGTGTCCTTGCCCATGACCACCGTGGACGGCGCAGGCTGGAACTATGATGTGACTGTCTATCCCAAAAACCAGACCGGCAACCCCACGCTGGAGAAAACCGTGCGCGAGAGCAAAAATTCCACCGGCAAGAACAGCGGCAGCCTGACGGACATCGGGGACGGCTACGCCCACACCGCCACCGCCTCCGTGTGTGATGTGGTGGAGTACCAGATCATCAGCACCCTGCCCACTATTACCTCCAAGGCGACCAGCCTGAGTGAGTATACTTACGTCGATACCATGTCCAAGGGCATCCGTTACAATAAACAGGATGTAGTCATCGAGTTCTTCAAGGACGCTGGCTGCACCGATAAGATCACCACTTGGGCGGAGGATTCCGGCAAATTCACCGTGACCTACGATGATACCGCCAACACCATGACCATCCGCATGACTGAGGCTGGTCTGGCGGAGATCAACGAGGCGGCCACCGTGCATACCGACAGCGTGAAGCGGGGCTATTCCGACTGCACCATGCGCATCACCTACGCCGCCACACTGACCGCCGACGCCCAGATGGGCGACAAGGACAACCCCAACGATGTCGTGCTGACTTGGAAGCGCACCAACACCACTTATTTTGACACGCTGGAGGACTGCTGCCATGTCTACACCTACGGCATCGACGTTCTCAAGCAGTTCAGCGACAACGGCGGCAAGGTGCAGAACGTGAAGTTCCTGCTGCACAACGATACCGACGATGTGTATGTGATTGCTGAGCAGAAGGACGGCGTGTATTACGCCAAGGGCTTCGCCGCTAAGAAAGCGGACGCTACCACCTTCGTTCCCAACGCACAGGGTCATGTGGTGGTGAAGGGGTTGGAGGATGACACCTATTCCCTGACCGAGACTGCCACGGATAAGGGTTATATTCTCCTCAAGGAAGCGGTCAAGATCGTCATCAAGACTTCGGAAAACGGCGCTTGTGAGCAGTGCGGTGCCAAGCTGCTGACCGCCACCGGTACCGTCAACGGTAAGGACATCAGCATGACGGAGGGCAATGCCATCGTGCCGCTGACAGTCATCAACAACCCCGGTTTTGACCTCCCCAAAACCGGCGGCTACGGCACGTGGATGTTCACCATCGGCGGCGTGGCCCTGCTGGGCGTGGCGGCGTTCATCGTGGTGAAGTTCCGCAAGCGTAACGAGCAGTGAAGCGCTGGCTGTTGGCGGCGGCTTGCGGCGCAGTGGCGCTGGGGCTTCTACTTTACCCACTGGTGGGAGAACTCCTGAGCGAAAAATACCACTCGGATATAGAAACCGCCTACACCGCAGCCATTGAAGATACGAATACCGCCGAGTTAGAGCGGCAGCGCCAGGCGGCGCAGCAGTATAACGCTATGCTGTCCGGCGCGGCCATCACAGAGGGAGGGGCTTCGGCCCCTCCCTTGGCGTATGATCAGCAGCTCACGGTGGGCAGCGTCATGTGCTATGTGGACATTCCGAAAATCGGCGTGTATCTGCCAGTGGAGCATGGCATGAGCGCTGACACGCTGGAAAAATCCGTGGGTCATGTGGTGGGCATGTCCCTGCCAGTGGGCGGTGCAAGCACTCACGCGGTGTTATCCGCCCACAGCGGCATGGCGAGCTCTAAGCTATTTTCGGACATTGACCAGCTTGCAGAGGGCGACATATTTTACATCCATGTGCTGGGCGATACATTGGCGTATCAGGTAGACAACATCGCGACTGTGCTGCCCACGGACACCAGCCTACTGCAAATCGAGGACGGCAAGGACTTGGTGACGCTGGTGACCTGTACGCCGTTTGGTGTCAATACCCATCGGCTGCTGGTAAGGGGACACCGTGTGCCGTACACGCCGGAAACGGTGGAAGAAATCACTGCAACGCCGGCTTCCTCCTCGTGGGCGCGGCACTATCTGACGGGATTGGCTATCAGCTTCGGCGCAGCGGCAGTGGTCGGCGGCGGGTATTTCATCGTGAAACGGAGGAAGCGCTATGCGTAAAAAGGAGCTATTACTGGCGGCGCTGTTGGCTGCGGCTGGCTTATGTGCTCTGCTGTGGCCGGTGTTCACCGGGCACAGGCTGCAAGCCAATACGGATGAAGCGGCGCAGAGTTTCCTCGAAGAACGCAAGCTAAACCCGTATCCCGAGCTGCTGGTAGCCTTACAGGACTACAACCGCCAGCTTTATGCAGAGAAACAGCGTGATTTGTCCAGTTTGGAAGCCTGCGAGGAGCCTGTCGTTGACCTATCCGCCTACGGCATCAAGAGTGAGATCATCGGCGTGCTGGAGATCTCGGCCATGGAGTTGACCATGCCGGTCTACTTGGGCGCATCGGATGAACATCTTGCCCTCGGCGCGGCGGTGCTGGGCAGCACGTCAGCGCCCATTGGCGGCGATAACACCAACTGCGTCATTGCAGGCCACCGAGGCTGGCGCGGCGCGGATTACTTCCGCCACATCGATCGCCTGCAGGTGGGCGATACCGTGCAGCTGACGAATCTATGGGAAACGCTGACCTATACCGTAACGGACATTCAGATCATCCAGCCCCAGGAGGTGGAGAAAATTAAAATTCAGCCAAACCGCGACCTGCTGACTTTGCTGACCTGCCACCCCTATGCCTCGGGTGGGCGACAGCGGCATGTGGTGGTGTGCGAAAGGGTGGTGACATGAAGAAAGTTAAACCAATCGCATGGGTGATTCTATGCCTGCCGGTTCTCTATGCCGCGATTGCAGCGGCCGCAGCCTATAAACAGGATACCAACCTGTTTGACCTGATGACTCGCTTCAGCCATGTACTAAAGCACCCAACGCTGCTGCATTGGACGGGCTATACTCCACAATGCATCATCGGTGCATTGGCCTGCTACGGTCTAGCCGTGACGCTCTACTATTCCGGCTATGAAAACCGCCGCCCCGGCGAGGAATACGGCTCTGCCAAATGGGGTAGCGTCCGTGCGCTGAATAAGAAGTACGCCGATCCGAAAGGGAAAAATGCCATCCTGACAAAACGCATTTCCATCGGGCTGGACGGGTATCGGCACCAGCGCAATCTGAACATTCTTGTGGTGGGCGGCAGCGGCTCCGGCAAAACGCGGTATTTCTGCAAACCGGGTATTATGAGCGCCAACTGCTCCTATTTGGTCATAGACCCGAAGGGCGAGATGCTTCGCAGCACTGGCCGCCTGCTGGAGCAGGAAAAATATGACATTAAGGTATTCGACCTCATTCATCCGCAGCAGTCGGATGGATACAATCCCTTCACCTACATCCGGGACGAGCCGGATGTGCTGAAGCTCATGGACAATCTGGTAAAAAATACCACCCCGCCTAAGGGCGCGTCCAACGATCCGTTTTGGGAAAAGCAGAAATTGCGCTGGATTCTGCGCTGATGCTGTATCTGCTCAGCGAAGCGCCCAAGGAGGAGCAGAACTTTGAAATGCTGATGTTTATGCTGGAATGTGCGCGTGTCATGGAGGAGGACGAGCAATATCAAAGCCCGCTGGATCTGCTGTTCCAAGCGCTGGAGGAGCGGGAGCCGAATCATGTAGCAGTGCGAGAATATAAGGTTTACAAGCAGGCAGCGGGCAAGACAGCGAAATCCATTCTTGTAACCGCCTCCGTCCGGCTGGCGGCATTTATTTTCCCGCAGTATGCGGCCATGATGCAGACGGATGAGATGGACTTTGCCTCATTGGGTGAGCGAAAGCGAGCCATCTTCTGCATCATTCCTGTCAATGACGGCAGCATGAACTATTTGGTCAGTATGCTATTGACCCAGTGCTTCCAGCAGCTCTACCTGCGGTCGGATGAGCGGTACAACGGGCGGCTGCCGGTGCCAGTGCGCGTCATACAGGACGAGTGGGCCAACGTGGCGCAGCCGGACAGCTATCCCAAGGTGCTGGCCACCTGCCGCAGCTATAACATCGGCATCAACATCATTGTGCAGAACATTCATAGCATCAAGGCACTCTATAAGGACGAATGGGAAAGCGTCATCGGCAACTGCGATACCCTCCTTTTCCTCGGCGGCGGCAATGAGCCGACATCGCTGGAATTTATTTCCAAGCTCCTGGGAAAAGAAACGGTACATACCCGCACCCGCGGGCAGACGAAAGGGCGCAGCGGCTCCAGCTCTGTGAATTTTCAGCAGACCGGGCGCGATTTGATGACGCCGGACGAGATACGGATGCTGCCCTCAGATGACGCCCTGCTGCTTATCCGCGGTGAAAAACCGGTGCGGGATAAAAAGTATGACATTCGCCGTCACCCCAATGTGCAGCGCACCACAGACGGCGGAGCGGAGCCCTATATCCACAATCCGCCTGTGCCGGACTATTCTCTGCCGGATCTGCCCTATGCATTCCGTACACTGGACGATTTCACATTTTTGGAGGACGAACATGAAAACGAAGAAAACTAAAACCATGGCAAGAAGCGTTTGCGCCGGTGCGCTGCTTCTGTGCTGCGTTGTACCTGCCTACGCTACCGCCAGCGATCCGCTGAGCATCGTTAATAATCTGTCCGACTTCATCTTTTCGATCATCAAGGCCATCGGCATCATCATTCTTGGCTGGGGCATCGTGCAGGTGGGTATGAGCATCCAGAGCCACGACGCCAGCCAGCGGACGCAGGGCCTGCTGTGCCTGTTCGGTGGCTTGCTTATTACCTTCGCCAAGGAGATTCTGACGCTGATCGGCGCGGTGTAAAGAACTGATTGCTAATTGCAAAGTAGGAATTTGTGACTATAATAATAGAAGGGAGGTGATGCATTCATGAAATTATACCGATATATTCCTGCACTTGATAGAGAAAATGGGACTCAGCTATACAAGGGAATGATAGAAGACTTGCAGTGTGCGCGTTTGAGATTTACTAATCCAGCTACACTAAATGATCCCTTGGAAGCAGTCGCGCCTTATACTTTTAGAGAAAACGGCAATGTAGTAACTCCAAATACGAAAGAAATCAAAGAAATACTTTCTACCCACCTCGGTAAGAATGTTTGGAAAGAACCGAGAGGAAAGAGAATTTTGGAGGTAATGCCGTTTGGCATTTCTTTAGAGTACGCGATAATGCTTTGCCTTTCAAAAAGTGAGAACAATCAACTTATGTGGGCACATTATGCCGACTATCATAGAGGCATTTGCTTGGAATTTGATTTTCCAGATAGCTTTTGTAGCAAGGTGACGTGGAGTGATGCGGTAATTTTCTCTCATAAGAATTTCGGATTATTTTGCCATTGCGGAGATGTAAACTATGAAGCCCAAAGAAAAGCCATTATCTTTTCGGATGGGATTGCTGAGAATGATTATCCTGTTTACGATGCGCTTTTATCAAAACCAGACTGTTGGAAATATGAGCAAGAATATAGAGTCCTTTTGTGTTATCCAATAGATAGTGAATGTAAGTTTGCGGCGGGGGCAAATACGCGTGAATACTACTTTACATATCCGAAAGAATGGCTAACAAGTATAACGTTTGGTATGCGTTTATCTGAAGCACCACGAGAATCAATAATTCAGTGCATTGGTGAGGCGAAATATCCGGATGTAACTTTCAAACAAGAAATCCTTGTAAACAACAAGTTTGAAATAGGCTGCGAAAAAATTTAATTTTAAAACGTGAGGTGTAGAGGTGGTCTGCATCTCACGTTTTGCTGTAGAGGTGATATTACATGGATAACAACTGGATCATTGACAATCTCAACTATGCCTTTGGAGTATGGAACGACAAGCTGACGGAGATGTGGTCGCTGCTGACCCAGTCGCCCCAGGCGTTTAAGGGCGGGACGATATGGAGAACGATACAGACCGTCAACGGGGCTATGCAAGGCATTGGCTACGGGCTGCTGGTGCTGTTTCTGGCCATCGGCATCTTCCGCAGCAGCGCCGGCTTTCGGGACTTCCAACGGCCTGAACACGTCCTGCGGCATTTTATCTACTTCGTCATGGCGAAGCTGGCTGTTACCTACGGCATCGACCTGATGGTGGACATCTTTGCGGTCTGCGCCGGTATCATCTCCACCGCTGCCGGCAGTGTGGGCGGTATCGACGGTGCAGCTGTGTCGCTGCCTACGGAGATAGTGACGGCCATCGGGGATGTGGGCTTTTTGGCCAGCATCCCTCTGTGGCTGGTGACGCTGCTGGGCTGCCTGGTCATTACGGTGCTGGCGTTTTTGATGATCCTCACCGTATATGGCCGTTTCTTCAAGCTCTATTTATATGCCGCGTTGTCGCCGGTGGCGCTGGCGTCCTTTGCGGGAGAAGGCACGTCCCAGATGGGGCGTGCCTTTCTCAAAAGCTATATGGGTGTGTGTCTGGAGGGCGCGGTAATCGTGCTGGCCTGTATCGTGTTCTCGGCCTTCGCTGCCAGCGGCACGGTGGTGTTGGGCGGCGGCTCGGTAGTCGCGCAGGTGTGGGGCTATCTGGGCGAGGTGATCTTCAATATGCTGGTGCTGGTGGGCTTGGTGAAGGGTGCCGACCGCGTGGTACGGGAGATGTTTGGGATGTGAAGCGGTGTTGACAGAGGGAAACATTTATGAGACAATACAAATAGAAGGATTATTTCCAATAATAATGATAAATGGCGCGTAGAATTGTTGAAAAAGGAGTGAGACAGGTGAGCGACTATACGGTGTATATTGACGAAGCGGGCGACTTGGGAATAGGACGTGGCACACGGTGGTTTGTTTTGACAGCAGTGGTTGTTAAAAAGACTGTAGAGCCTCAAATACGGGCGCGGATGACCGCGATAAAGGCTTGCCTGAATGTCCGAGAAATCCACTTGCGGAAGATTACCGAATTCTATAAGCGGGCGTTCATTGTGCGTGAATTGAGAGATGAAGAATTCGTTTATATGAATGTTCTGGTGGATACAGATAAATTTGACAGAGCGAGAATTCCAAACCCGATCATTGCATATAATTATGTGTGCAAGTATTTGCTGCAACGGGTGTCGTGGTATCTGAGTTCACTTGGATCGTCCGGGGATATTGTCCTATCTGCACGTGGAACAAGCCGAGATGGGGAACTAATACAATACATTCAAGAAAAACTTCTTCCGTATCCGTCCAACGGAATAGATGCCTCGTCTTTCGGGGCGGTAACTGCCAAAACTGCAGCTACATGGGATATGTTACAGTTGGCTGATGTTTGTGCGACCTCAATGTTTTTGACCTACGAAGTTAATAGATATGGTTTTTCAACGCCTTGTTTTTCAGTGAGTATGTCTGACCATATTTACCGAAACAACAATGGAAAAATTGATAGTTATGGAATTAAGTTCTTCACATCGGATATGAAACCAAATGTAACCGCACTGAAGAAATCGCGCATTTGCACCAAAAAAGAAAGAACCCCCGGCACGACTACCACATGACAAGCATGCTGGTGAAACACCCTCGTGTTAATCCGGCGACGTTCTTTCTATAAGATAGTATATGATAATTTTTGTCAAAAATCAATTGGTAATTTTGACAAAAATGCCAATTGACATCTGATTCCGAAACCCGTCTCAAATTGAGACGGGTTTCGACATTTATGGAGGCATACATGGAAATCAAAATCAACAAAGAAATTCGTAGCTACAAGGAGACTGTCTACTTCGGCCTGACGGCGCGGCAGCTCATTTGTTCGCTGCTGGCGGTGGGTACGGCAGTGGGGCTGTACTTCGCCCTGCGGGGCGTATTAGACCGCGAGACGCTGGGTTGGCTGTGCATCGTGGGCGCGGCACCTATGGCGGCGGCTGGATTCTTTCGGTACAACGGGCTGACGCTGGAGCGGTTTCTGTGGGCGTGGTGCAAGACCAATTTCCTGTTGGCCGGTCGGCGGCTGTGGCACAGCGAGAATTACCTATACGACCTTTGGGAGAAGGAGGACAAGAAGTGAGAAAACTATTCAAGGGCCGCAGCACGGAACGGGACGCCTTTCGCATCCCACGCAGCGTGCAGCAGTCCATCCCCATCAAGCGCATCTATAAAGACGGTATCTTTCGTGTAAGCGGCAGGTTTTCCAAGACCTGGCGTTTTTTTGATGTCAATTACGCCGTAGCCTCGCCAGAGAAACAAATGGAGCTGTTTTTGAGCTACTGCGGCGTTCTCAACAGCCTGCCCATCGACGCAGGTATCAAGCTGACGCTGGTAAACCGGCAGCTGAACCGGCAGGAGTTCAGCCGAAACCTCCTGATGGCCTACCGGCAGGATAGCCGCGACTATATGCGCCGCGAGTACAACGGCATTCTGCTGGACAAGGCCACCGGCAGCAACAATCTGGTGCAGGAGAAGTACATCACTGTGTCCGTGGCCAAGCGCAGCATCGAGGAGGCCCGCACCTTCTTCGCCCGCGTGGGAACTGACCTGACCGCTGGCCTGAGCCGCATGGATTCCGGCATACGGGAAATCACCATCAACGAGCGCCTGCGGCTGTTCCACGACTTCTTCCGCGTGGGGCAGGAATCGGCCTTCGCCTTCGACCTGCAAACCGCTCAGCGGCGGGGCCACGACTTCCGCGACGCCATCGCGCCGGAGGCGCTGCAATTCTTCCCCGACCACTACGCCGTGGACGAGCGCGTGGGCCGCACCCTGTTCCTGCGGGAGTATGCCAGCTTTATCAAGGACACTATGATCACCGAGCTGATGGACTATCCCCGGAACATGATGCTGTCCATCGACATTGTGCCGGTGGCCACAGACGAGGCTGTTTCGGAGATGCACCGGCGCATCATGGCGGTGGAGAGCGACATCACCCGCTGGCAGCAGCGGCAGAACCACCACAACAATTTCTCCGCCAACATCCCCTATGATCTGGAGCAAATGCGGAAGGAAACACGGGAGTTTCTGGACGATCTCACCGCCCGTGACCAGCGGATGATGTACGCACTGGTGACGCTGACTCACCTTGCCGACAACGAGGAGCAGTTGGAGCAGGATACGGAGGCGCTGTCCGCCATCGGGCGTTCCCACGGCTGTCAGTTTGCCACCATGAAATACCAACAGGAGGATGCACTGAACACGGTATTGCCCTACGGCCTGCGGCGCATTGACGCTATGCGGACGCTGACCACCGAGAGCACCGCTGTGCTGCTGCCCTTTAAGACACAGGAGATCATGGACACCGGCGGGCTGTACTACGGTGTCAACGCCGTGTCTCGCAACCTCATCATTTGCAACCGCGACGCGATGCTCAACGGTCACGGTCTGTATACGGGCGTGTCCGGCAGCGGCAAGTCCATGATGGCCAAGCAGGAGATCGGCTTTGTGGCACTGAACACCGACCACGATATTATTGTGGTAGACCCTGAGCGGGAGTATGGCCCGCTGATCCGAGCCCTGGGCGGCGAGGTCATTACCATTTCCGCCTCCAACGGCAGCTATGTCAACGCGCTGGACATCTCCAAGGAGTACGGTGACGGGCGCAATCCGCTGGTGCTGAAAAGTGAGTTCACCATGAGCCTGTGCGAACAGCTCATGGGCGCAGGTGAGATCGGTGCAAAGGAGAAATCCATCATCGACCGCTGCACTGCCAACATCTACCGCAAGTACATCCGCAAATACGAGGGAGACCCGCCCATGCTGAAAGACCTCTACGACGACCTCATGCGGCAGAAGGAGCCTGTCGCCCACGAAATTGCGCTGGCGCTGGAGTTGTTTACCACCGGCAGTCTTAACGTGTTCGCCCATCAGACCAACATCGACACCCGCAACCGCATCACCTGCTACGACATTCAGGACTTGGGCGAAAATCTCAAGCCCATCGGCCTGCTGGTGATGCTGGACAGCATCCTCAACCGCGTCATTCGCAACCGGCAGCAGGGGCGGTATACCCACGTCTACATTGACGAGATCTATCTGTTCTTCGCCAGCCCCGGCGTGGGCGGTAAGAGCGCCATCAACAACTATTCCAGTGAATTTCTTTACAAATGCTGGAAGCGATTCCGCAAATACTACGCCACCCTCACCGGCATTACGCAGAACGTGAAGGAGTGCCTGCTATCCGACACGGCGCGACTGATGTTCGCCAACAGCGAGTTCTTGGTACTGCTGAACCAGGCACCTACCGACCGTGCGGAGCTGGCCAAGCTGCTGGATGCCAGCGACGCGCAGATGGATTACGTCAGCGATGCCCCGGCAGGCCACGGGCTGATCAAGGTGGGCTCTTGTCTTGTGCCGTTCATCAATGAGCTGCCCCGCGACACGGAGCTGTACCGCCTGATGACCACCAAGCCGGGGGAGCAAAATGCGTGACGTCAAGACCCGCGCCGCCATGGAGCAGCCGAAAGCGCGGCAGCAAGACGCCATACCCCGCACGGCGGTGCGTATCTTGCAGCGGCACTACGCCCAGCAGAAGCAGGAACGGCAGACCCAGCACCAGCGTCAGCTGGTGGAATACGCCACGGAGCAGGCACAGCAGGGCGCGGCGGACGCCGCCCGTCTGACCTTCCGCGCTACGCAGCAGCTCTGGCGGAAATATGCCCTGCACAAATACCGCGCCCAAAAGGTGCGGCAGCGGCAGGAGACAAAGGCGGCGCAGGTGCGACAGCGGGATATGAGGCAGTCAACGGAGCAGACCGCTGCGGCGCAGCACACTGCCACAGTGCCGCGCCAACCGGCACAAAAACCGCCTGCGACCGCTATGACCGCCGCCCAGCAGCGGGCAAAGCAGCATACCCAGCACACCGCCCAGCGGCAGATGCTCCAGCAGGCAAAAGCCGCCGCCCGCAAAGCGGGACAGCGGTTGGAGCAGATGGCACAGGCGGCAGGCAAAGCCATTCGCGCCGGTATTGAGGCGATAGCCGCAGCGGGCGGCGGTGTGGTGCTGTTCCTGCTGCTGGCTTTGCCGGTAATCGCGGTGGCGGCAGCGTTGTCTCCGGCAGGCGTCCTTGCGGACAGTCACACCATGGAACCCACCGGCGAAGCCATGGAGGTGTGGGAACGCCTGCCGGACGATCTCTCCATGGAACGGCGCATGGTCGTCACTTACGCGCTGGCACTGGTGGACAAGGTGGACTACTTCTGGGGCGGCAAATCGCTGGTGCTGGGCTGGGACGACCGCTGGGGCGAGCCGGCAGAGGTCACAGCCGAGGGCAGCGACACCACCGGTACAGAGCAGCCTTACGGCTTGGACTGCTCCGGCTTCGTGGATTGGGCGTTCTACAACGCCAGCGGCGGCAGCTACATCATCGGGCGGGGTGGCGGCGCGGCGGCGCAGCACGCTAGCTGCACAGACATAGCGTGGGACGAGGTGCAGCCGGGAGATCTGCTGTTCTACCCGGAGGACAAACACGTCGGCATCGCCGCAGGGCGCGACTGGCTGGGCCTCCTGCTGGTGGTGCATTGCGCATCCGGCACCAACGGCGTGACCATCTCCCACCAAACCAGCTTTGAAACGGCGGCAAGGCCGGTGTGGTATGCCGACAAATAGAGGGCAGAGGATCCTGTAGGTTGTTGGCCGAAAAAATATTATTTCACTGTCCTCTTGTTGAAAAGTATTTCACCTGTCTGTCTTGAGCTTTTGCACAGTTGGGCTTGCATTTTGGCGGATTGAATGGTATAAAAGAGAAGAAATCTATTTGCATGAAGGAGGTGGCGACATGTCACGCAATTCGGGACCCAATGTATTTCAGCGCGGTGTCATGGCGCTGATCCTGCTATCATTGTTGCGAAGGGAAGATATGTACGGCTATCAGCTGGTGCAGGAAATAGAGCGATGTAGCGGCGGACAGCTGAAAACCCAAGAAGGATCTTTATATCCCGTGCTATATCGGCTACAGGAGCAGGGTTTAATATCTGACCGCAAGGTATTGGTGGGAAAGAGGATGACTCGTGTATACTATCATCTAGAGCCTGCCGGAGAGGATAGGCTAGATGAAATGGTCCAAGAATTTGAATCCATGATGACTGGTGTGTTAGCCATCATTCGAGAGGGGGTACCGTCATGCAACGAAAAAAACGGCAAATCAACCGATATATCCGAGCCGTCGCCAGTTATCTGCCCTGCACTAGAAAACAAAAAAAGCAGTTATTAACGGTGCTACGCAATGAAGCAGAAGCCTATTGTTCCGAAACCTGTGATGCTGACCTTGAGATGCGTTTTGGGACGCCGAAGCAGGTAGCTGCCGCCTATGTGGATGCCATGAGCACCCAAGAGCTACTGAAGGCCTTGCGTCAGCGCCGACGAGTGCTGACAATTCTGATTGCATCTGTGCTGGCAGCATTGCTGTTTTGGGTTGCTGCCCTTTGCGTCAGCTTGTATGATTATCATCAAGCCTATAATGGGTGGAGCGAAACAATTATCATTGAATAATTGAGAAATGGAGGAGAATCATGAAAAAGAAGATTTCGGCAATACTGGTGGTTGTTGTTTTATTTTTTGCTTTATCACCTCCTCAGGTGTACGCACAGAGTGTTGAGTCGATTCATTACGATGACGGCAGTTATATCCTTATTGAAAAAGAATGCTCTAGCCAAAAAACGAAGGCGCTTGGTTCTAAAAGTGGCAGTAAACAGTATAAATATTATTCGGCGGCTGACGAACTGCAATGGATAGTAACTTTAAGCGCGGACTTCACATTTAATGGTACAACGTCATCATGCACATATGTTCGGGAACCAAAAGTTGAGGTTTATGCTGGGAAGTGGTCTGCAGTTTCAAAATCTGCATCCAAAGTTGGGAATGTAGCAACTGGAAAAGTCGAAATGAAAAAGGGCGGCTTATTTATTTCAAAATCTATTCCCGTTACAGTTACACTTTCCTGTGACAAAAACGGAAATCTAACATAAATTATAGATTACTAGTAGATATCGTTATTGATAACAAGCCACCTAGAAAGCTTTGAATCCAACTAGTAAAAAATCGGGCAATAGACAAAACACCCCCTAATGTAGGATAATTACTACATTAGGGGGTGTCATTATGTCGGAACGCAATTACGCATATATAAATGAATTAGTGCCAACCGCACAAGCGGCAGTAGCCGGAGATTTTTGGGGATGCAAACAAGGAAATCCGGTGTATTTAGAAATCACAAATACTTTTGCAAAATACTTTTTTTAGAAAAACTTTTTCAACAATATTGACATTATTTTCGCAATGTGCTACAATGAGTATCGTAATAGTCATGACTAAACACTTTGCAACAACCACTGATGAATACAAAACGAAAGAATCAAAAAGGAGTGCTGTGTTCTATGAAAAAAAGAATTTTGCTTTTTGTTTTGACTCTTGCGCTTGCCTGTTCTTGTATTTTGCCTGCATATGCCGCAGAACGCTCTGGTAACGGGTATCATATCCGTGACATTTGGTTTAATGGAAAAAAGTATGAGTCGTCGCTGGCCGCCTCGTATAAAGCTGAACAAGGAGCCGCCTGTACGATAATTGCCTGTCAGGCATATGTGAGATTCACGCAAAAAAGTGTTACAGCATCTTTTGACACAAAAAACTATGGGTATGTCTCTGCCACCGGCGCTTCTCATACACGAAATTTTAGCAGTGGAAATACATCCATTGAATCGCCCTATGCTGTCTGCAGCGTCGGGGCAAGTCAAGTTATTAGCTGCCGCGATATTAGCGGAGGAGCAGTTATCTATGGAGATGGCAATTATCAACTCTATGCCCATATGGTCAACCGCTGATAGCTGATAGGAGTCTTTTGTAAATATCTAAAATGAATTTGCCCGCCTACTGCATATATAATGTGATAGGCGGGCGAATTTCACAATTCGACCGGGGAGGGACTATCCAATGAAACGCTGCATAGTGCCATGGCTTTTTGCGATGCTTCTGCTACTAACCGCCTGTTCTGGATCCGGAGGCTCCGCAGAGGATCCAATCAAAGGGTCAAACCCCACCCCCGCCGCTCAGGGCCACGCCTTGCCCAAGGAGAACCGGAGCGCCGCCGGATCGGGCGAGGTGTTTACCGACGATGACGGCTGGTATATTTGCAGTGCCGGGGCGGTGAGCTACTACGACTATACCTCCGGCCGGACCATGACCCTGTGCGCCCAGCCGGGCTGCTCCCACAGGGACGCCAGCTGCCAGGCGTGGGTGGGGAATGTCAACAGCTTCGCCGTTTTGGACGGGGTGCTCTACGCCACCCTCGATGACGCGGGCAGCGGCGCACAGCTGGTGCGCAAAGAGCTGTCCGGCGGGAAAGTCACCGTCCTGGAGCAGTGGGACAACACAGATAATCATTTCCGCCACCCTGCGCCGTTTCTCCTGCGGCAAGGCCACCCTGTATGTGCAATGCCGCATCACAGAGCAGCAGGCGGACGGGCGGGTCGATAGCCGAACCGAGGGCAGCTCCCTGCTATACGACCTTGCCGCCGGCAGCTATCGGGAGCTGTCTGTCCCCGGGACGCTGATGGGCTTTTCCGCCCGCTGGGGCGCCGTGGTGGAGGAGCCGAAGGAGCAGTCCCTGCTGAGTGCGGAGGAGTTCGCGGCGCAGTACGGGGAGAACGCCAGCTACGGGCGGTATGTCCACCAAAACACCCAGCGGCGGCTTCTGCTGTGGAATATGGAGAGCGGAGACTATACCGTTGTGGCCGATCATAACAAGGACGGCTATCTTATGACCGTCGACCCCGCGCAGGTCTACGGCATGGAGCATATCTACCAGTGTGGGGACCAGCTGCGCCTTCTGAACCTGGAGAGCGGCGAGAGCCGCACCCTGCTGACCATGGAGGATATCATCCACTACTGGGTCATGGACAGCAAGGCATTTATCATCACCGAGACAGAAGCGGGCTATCGGTTCTGGATGGCCGATCTGCAGGACGGTAAGCCCGTGGAGCTGGTGGGCGCCACCGACGAGCACGGCATAGCCATGAGCCCCTTCCAGGAGGGCGGCTCCTTCTTCCGGGCGTTGGGCGACAATGGCCGATGCGTCATCTCCAAAGAAGATTTCTACGCCGTACGCTTTGAAAACGCCGTGGATGTGGGGTGACGGATATGGAGCTGCAATTTCACGACGTCGCCAAGCGATACGGTGCAAAGGAGGCCCTGCGGGGCATTGACCTGACCCTGACGC
>OIAE01000059.1_pt1 | contig 47052 bp, 35 predicted proteins | sample 1580681 | NCBI WGS metagenome assembly OIAE01 (sample SAMEA3882525, study PRJEB24775) | human gut metagenome | biome: human-associated habitat; feature: intestine environment; material: feces | place: Netherlands | collected 2009/2010
CTCGCCGGGTCCTCCTTGACCTGCGCGAGCATCTTGTTCACCAGCGCGAGCACGACCTGCTTTTGCCGCTGCATGCGCTGGTTGTTGCCCTCGGTCGAGTCTGCGCGGTAGCGGATATAATTCTCCGTGCGCTGACCGGTGAGCGTCACGGCCTGTCCGGCGGTGAAACCGGAAAAGCTCGCATCCGGCGTAACGGTCACGCCACCAACACTGTCAACAAGCTGGCGGATACCCTGCATATAGATCGATCCGTAGGCCGGGATCGGCAGGTCATAAAACAGGCGTGAAACAGCCGCGCTCGTCAGCTCGCAGCTGCGCTCCGCCCCGTCGCCGTAAGAATAGGCCAGCGCCAGCTGCGCCGTGGCCGTGCCGACGTGTGCGCCGGTGCTGTCAAGAACGTCAAGCGTGCACATCGCATCACGCGAGATGGACACAAGCGTCAGCTCCTGGTTACGCATGTCGAGCACCGCAAGGATATTCGCATCCGACTGGTTTGCGTTTCCATAGACGCCGTCGGCGTCCTGCTTGACCTCCTCGTCCACACCCATGAGCAGGATCGTGACAATGTCGGTATTGTAGCGGTAGAGCTGCCCGTTGTAGCGCACCGTGCCGGAGCCGAGCGCCTCCACATCGTCGCGGGCAATGTTCACCCCGTCGTCGTTCGTCAGCGCATTGCGGCCGACCGCCGACAGGATCAGCACCGTGGCGACCAGGATCAGCGCAATGGCAAGCAGAACACACACGATGATGACCAGCACGCGCGTGCCGCGGCTCATGCGCCGTTTGGGCGGCTGCGCCGCCGGTGTTTCTCTGGCGTCTGACACAGGCGTCCCCCCTCGTTTGCAGATTTGTTTCTGTCCGCATGATACCACACCCCGGCAGATGTTGTAAAGCCGGAGAACGGGATACGCAGTTGCCTTTTCCAACCGCACTTCCCCATATACAGCTCCCTTGTTTGTATCTCCCTCTTTGGTTCTTTTTGCTATGCCGCATCTAAAATGGCGTGCATTTCATCTTCGTCTTTCGCACCGTCATCCACCCCAAACAAAAGGTGTATGTGAATATCTGCAAGCGCCATTTATTCGTTCTTCCTCCAAACCATTTTATTGACGATGCCCGTGTAGCTCTGAATGATTCTCGCAACCTTCATGGACACGTTTTCAGCGGTATAATCCGCCACCGGCGTACCGAAGCATTCCGCCCGCTGCATCCCGACAGCCATATCCACCGCCTGCAGGAGGGAGTCTGCGTCGATTCCGGCGAGTACAAAGCATCCGGCATCCAGCGCCTCGGGACGCTCGGTAGAGGTTCGGATGCTGACCGCCGGGAAAGACTTGCCCACAGACAGGAAAAAGCTGCTTTCCTCCGGCAGCGTTCCGCTGTCGGAAACCACCGCAAAAGCGTTCATCTGGAGGCAGTTGTAATCAAGGAAGCCCAGCGGTTCGTGGGCGATCACACGGGTGTCCAGCTGGAATCCCGTCGCCTCCAGCCGCTTTCTGCTTCTGGGGTGGCAGGAGTAAAGGATTGGCATATCATACTTCTCTGCCATGGCATTGACCGCTGTGAACAATTGGGCAAAATTGCGGTCTGTATCGATATTTTCCTCCCGATGGGCCGAGAGCAGAATGTACTGCCCCTTAGTCAGTCCCAAACGCTGGTGGACATTGCTCGCTTCGATCTTGTCCAGATTGGCGTGCAGCACCTCGGCCATGGGGCTGCCTGTCACAAAGGTGCGCTCCTTCGGCAGGCCGCACTCCATCAGATACCGGCGTGCGTGTTCCGAATAGCAGAGATTGACGTCGCTGATGATGTCCACAATACGGCGGTTCGTCTCCTCCGGCAGGCACTCGTCCTTGCAGCGGTTACCCGCCTCCATATGGAAAATCGGAATGTGCAGCCGTTTAGCACCGATCACAGAAAGGCAGGAGTTGGTGTCGCCCAGGACCAGCACCGCATCCGGCCTGACCCGCACCATCAGCTTGTAGGACTTCTCGATGATATTCCCAATCGTGGCTCCGAGATCATCGCCTACGGCATCCAGATAATAGTCAGGAGCCCGGAGACCAAGATCGTCAAAAAACACCTGATTGAGGGTGTAGTCGTAGTTCTGACCGGTGTGGACCAGAATCTGCTCAAAGTACCGGTCGCAGCACTTTATCGTGGCGGACAGCCGGATGATTTCCGGCCGCGTACCGATAATCGTCATCAGCTTCAGCTTTCCCATTGCTACACCTCCTCAAAGTAGGTATCCGGATGGCTGGGGTCAAACTGCTCGTTGGCCCACATGACTGTCACCAGATTTTCCGTTTCACTCAGATTGATAATATTGTGGGTATAGCCCGGCAACATATGAACAGCCTGGATCCGGTCGCCGCTGACCTCGAATTCGATCTTTTCATCGGAGCCGATCCGGCGCTCCTGAATCAGTCCGTGTCCGGCCACGACCATAAAGAGCTCCCACTTGCTGTTGTGCCAGTGCTGTCCCTTGGTGACACCCGGTTTCGTGATGTTGACGGAGACCTGTCCGCAGGAGGCGGTCTTCAGAAGCTCCGTGAAGCTGCCTCGCTCATCCACATTCATCTTCAGCGGAAACGCAATTTTTTCCGGCGGCAGATAGGACAGATAGGTACTATAGAGCTTCTTTGCAAAGCTGCCATCCGGGATCTCTGGCAGCAAAAGCGTCTGCGGCTGCTCCCGGAACGTTCGGAGCAGACGGACGATCTCGCCCAGCGTCACAGGATGACTGACCGGAACGCTGCAATACGCCCCATCTGTCCGGTTGGGATGCCCCTCCATGGCGTTCAGAATCTCGTTGATCAGGTCGTCAATGTAGACCAGTTCCAATTCGACTGCCGGGTCTGAAACGGTGATCGGCAGATCCCGCGCGATATGATGGCAGAAGGTTGCCACCACCGAATTGTAGTTGGGGCGGCACCACTTGCCAAACAGGTTCGGCAGACGATAGATCATCCCGTTTGCACCGGTTTCTCTGCCGTAAGCGAGGAGCAGCTCCTCCGCCGCTTTTTTGGACTGCCCATAGGGACTTCCGGCATACCGTCCGGCCAGACTGGCCTGAATGGAGGAGGAGAGCAATACCGGGCACCGGTTACCGCTTTCCCGAAGCATCTCCAACAGGGTACGGGTGAAGTCCGTGTTTCCGGCTGCAAATTCTCCCGGATCCTGGGGCCGGTTCACACCAGCCAGGTGAACCACGAAATCCGCTTTCCGGCAATATTCCGTGAATACACCAGGAGCGGTTTCCCGTGTACACAGGAAGATCTCCTCTATTTGTAAAGTCGGTCGCGTCCTGTCTCTGTGGTCCCTGAGCGTATACAGACGCTGCGTCAGATTTTTCCCAACAAATCCGTTTGCGCCGGTAATCAATACGTTCATTAGCAAGTTCCTCCGAACAGTTTCAGCTTCAGCAGCAGCTGTTTCATTTCTTCCACAGTCAGCCGATTTCTTTCAAATTCACAATCAGTCTTTTCTTATTTAGGGCAAGCAGGATCACATAGTACGTGCCACAAATCAGGAGAAGAATCAGAAGATTGTTCAATCCCGCAGATTCCAGAAGATTCCTGAGACAGGCCAGAACAGTAACTGCGGCAATATTTTCTGCCAAAAGACGAATTAGGTAACGGAAATCAAAGAAGCCAGTTATTCTTGTACCCAGTTTTTTCGCGCTGAAGTAAAGGATTGCCGCCCCAGTCAATGATGTAATTAAAAGTGTCGCTATGGCCGGGCCGATAACCCCGAGCAAATGGAAAAGCAAAAAATTCATTCCAATGTTCAGCACAATGGAACCGCCGGATAGAAGCATTAGCGTTTTTGTCTTTCCCGAGGCACTCAGAATCAAGGTGATATTTGTAAACTGCATGATATCCACAAGAATATAGACTACAAAGATACTGATGCCGCTCAGATATTTTTCAGTATAAAGAAGATTCATCAATTGAGGTGCCGCTGCTATGGCACCACACGCTAAAATGATCGTTGAGCTATAAGAAAATTCCAGGAATGCACGATATACTTTGACTGTTTCCTGTTCTTCTTTATTGGATATCAAGCGTGTAATTTTGGGGAGGAGAACCGTGATAAAGGAGCTGGTAATCAGGTCAAAGGGTAATTTCTTTGATGCATTTGTATATACAGCCAAGGTCTCCGTGTTTGTCATTGCAGCAATAATGTATTTATCGCAGTCTCTGTTGATGGTGTTCAGCGCTGTATAAACAGCCATCGGGAGGCAATAATGGATGATTGGTCTCAGCAACTGTATCGAAGCTTTCCGAAGGTGAACAATGCATCCGCTTTTTTTGAGCATGAAGAAGAACACGATGATCTGCGCTGCATCCAGAATACATGTCATGAAGAGAATGATTCCGACACTCCCAACAAAAACAATGACCAGGATCACAATCAGAAGCCTCAGCAAAGAAATCACCAGATTCCTGACCGCTAAAACTTTTGCCTTTCCAACAGAAAGCATCAAAACCTGCGTCATGGACAGGATATTCTGCAGGAATGGCAAAACAGCTGCATAAATCATCAATCTTCTTGCCTCAGCTGTTCCAAGGTAAAGACAGATTTGACCACCTGCGCATACAATCACACAACCGGCAAGCAGGCTGACAGAAAACTGAAGCAGATAAATGGTTGCGATATAGGCGTCTCGTTTTCCTTCATCTTTTTCGCTGCAGAAAAAATAGTTTATGCCATCCATCATTCCCAAAATTGTGATGGAGACTGTTGATGATACGACCAGTTGAATCAGTGAGTAGGTTCCGTAATCAAAAATACTCAGATATTGGGAAAGAAGGCGTGTTGTAATAAGACCCAATCCCGTTGTCATAATTTTAACAGTAGCAAGTATTATGCCATCCAGAGATGCGCCCTGAAGGGAAAAATTATTGATCTTCATGGGGGATGTCCTTTACGATTCTTGCCGGGTTTCCTGCTGCAATTGTATATGGCGGCACATCTTTGGTAACGACTGCGTTGCAGGCAATAATGGAGCCTCGGCCGATTTGAACGCCTTTCAATATAACCGCATTTTCTCCAATCCACACGTTATCTTCAATAGTAATGGGTTTTGAATCAGAATGTGTCCATCGCCATGCATCCGTGTGAAAACCCTCCATACACATTTTCTCCCTGACCACCGGATCGGTCGGGTGATTATTATTATCATAAATGTGTACCTGGTTGGAAATTATCACACAATTACCGATTTCTATTTTATTTGCGCTACCGATAATTGATCGTTCATAGATACATGTATGATCCCCGATACTAATCCGGCCATCTCCCATTGAATGCAGCGTGCCAAAAATCTCACACTGCGCGCCGATGGTGATCATTCCCGGCTTGTCGGCCCAGCAGTCAGATCTGGCGCATAAAGACAAATCCTGATGAATCCGCGCATATTTTTGGAATTTTTTCCGTTTATAATATTTTTTAAGTTGCTGAACAATGCTGAAATTATGGTTCCGGAACCACTCAATTCTCCCTAGTATTCCTGCTGCCATTTGCTTCATTCCTTAAAATCACTCCGACCTGATCCTTAATTTGACGTGAAACCGATGCCATATCATGCTTTTGTGTGGCAAGCCTTTTTGCTCGTTTGGCGTATTCCGTGCGGATTTCTTTGTTGTTTATTATCAGGGCAAGACCGTTTTTCAGCTCATCGGGGGCTGCCGCCACAACCGCACTTTCCGTAGACAGCAAATACTGTGTTGATGCGGTGCCTTTGGGGGCATATGAAAACAAGCATCTGCCTGCGCAGAAGCATTGGGCAATCTTCGTTGAAAAGGCATATTTCAATTTATCAATATACGCCGGATCAAAGCTCTCAACATGCAGCAAGATGTCTGAGGCATCAATGATCTCATGCAATTGCTCCGCAGAAACAAATCCATGGTAAACAATTCCTGGATGTGCACTGAGTTTTTCCAGCTCACCATCCGGTGCATTTCCATAAACATCAATCACACAGGACGGGTCAATTTCCGTTAGCGCATCTGCAGTTTGCAAAAGGGAGTCCACTCTTCCAACACCCAGGTTACCGAAGTAGGTGATCTTTAGCTTTTCATTCGGACAATAATCCGAGAAGTTGCTTTCCGCACTGTTATATGCCACGACGCTCTCACCGAAGAAAACATACTTGTTTTCGTAGTTCTGCTTTAGCATCTCACTGTTATATATCACAAGTCTGGCTTCTTTCGCCAACTGTACATAGTATTTCTGGCAAGAACGGTAATAAATGCGCTCAAGTCCGTGCCGCTCGCGGCAGTCAATGATTCGATAGGCTTCTCCATTATAAAGGACCAGGGGCTTTTGTGTCATTCTGCATACCCGCAAAACAAGCCTGTCCATAAAAATGCTCTCTCCCACCATATACACCAGAACATCCGGTGAGATTTGCTTAATCCATTCATCCAGCTTGTGGTGTCCCCACGGACTAATGATCCACAAAATCTCCCGCAGCCACTTCAGCCCGAAATTGTATTTCCTCTTTTTTAACCACGGAGGAATTCGGCGCGCACCTTCATTCCCACATTCATCTGTAGTCTGAGTTTTTACGGCTTTCGCATCCTCAGTATTGGCGCTGAAAATATGAACAGTCTTTTTCCCTACAAATGCTGTTAACATTTGTATATCTGTCACACGGAAATAATTATCTGCTGCGGTAAAATCCGGTGGCTGGACATCACAATAGAACTCTGCCTTCTCATCACTACTCCATGCAGAAAGCAGGTTTTTCATTGTGATCCCATTTGCATTTTCGTTGGAAAAACCGCTATGTGAAAACAATAATACTTTGCTCAATGTTTTCCCACCTTTTTACATGCTCATAAAGTTGCGTGTAAGGGAATTCGTTCCATATGTGTTGAGGGCAAGCACACGCCCATACGGCGAAAGGGCAGAGTCCCAAGTAAGTATTTTCATTAGTATCGGCCCCCAAACAGCTTAAGTTTCAAGAGCAACTGCTTCATACCCGCCACGTCTAGCCGCTGGGTGTTATGAGAAGTGTACTGTTTCATTGCTTCCAGGCCCTTTGTTCCCTTGCTGAAATAGTTGTCATAATTGAGGTCCCGGTTATCTGCATGAATACGGAAGAAGCCCGGCAGGTCTTCCGCGCGCAGCATCTCCTCTGATGTTACCAGCACTTCATACAGCTTCTCACCGTGGCGCGTTCCGATCGTTGTAACGTCAACATTTGCGTGCTTTAGCTCTAAAATAGCCTGTGCCAGTGTTTCAATCGTTGCGGCAGGGGCTTTCTGTACGAACAAATCTCCCTGCTGACCATGCTCGAATGCATAGAGTACCAAATCCACCGCATCATTCAGGGTCATCATAAAACGGGTCATTTCGGGATTTGTGATCGTAAGCTGCTTGCCTTCGTCGATTTGTTCACAAAAAAGCGGAATGACTGAGCCACGGGAACCCATTACATTCCCATATCGGGTAAGGCACAAAATCGGGTCTCCCGGCAACATCTGCCGGGAACGAGCAATCACATCCTTTTCCATAACAGCTTTCGTCATGCCCATCGCATTAATGGGATAGGCTGCCTTATCCGTAGAAAGGAAAATCGCTTTCTGTACATGGTTTTCTACACAGGCAGAAATCACGTTGTCTGATCCCTGAATGTTCGTTTTCACAGCTTCCATGGGGTAGAATTCACAAGATGGCACCTGTTTAAGAGCGGCAGCATGGAACACATAATCCACGCCTCGAAATGCACTGACAATTGAGTTATAGTCCCGTACATCTCCTATGTAAAACTTGATCTTCCCGGAAACCGCAGGCATCTTCGCTTGATACTCGTGGCGCATATCATCCTGCTTTTTCTCATCTCGGGAAAGAATACGGATTTCACCAATGTCAGTGGAAAGGAAGCGATTAAGAACAGCGTTGCCAAAAGAACCTGTCCCACCGGTAATCAAGAGTGTTTTGTTTTCAAAATGAGCCATCTGGCATTATTCCTTTCCTAACTCTCGTATATTAGTTTCCCTGTATTTCACCACTTTTGCTGGATTACCACAAGCGACAGCATAAGGTGGAACATCTTTTGTTACTACTGAAGACGCTCCAATAACGGCTCCATTCCCAATGGTTACACCGGGTAATATTGTGACACGACTCCCGATCCAGACATCGTTGCCAATAGAGACCGTTTTCTCAGCCGTTCCACCTTGTTCTTGCATGGGAATATCTGTTCGTAATGTCTCGTGATTATAGGTGTAAATAAAGCACTCACGGCCCATCATTACATAATCACCAATAACAACCCGCCCGTAAAGTCTGCTATTCTCTCCAATACCCGAATAATCTCCAATCTCTGTTGTGTGCGAAATGTGTGCGCCTCTTTCGACATTGACGTGTTTCCCTACTTTTGTAAGCATTAACTTAGCGGCAAATACACGAACCCGCTTTCCGCCAAGTTTGATCCGAGCGTCGGATTTCGGCAGGTGATTGCCAATGACACGGTAAATCAGGCATCCGACTATATAAGAAAGTTTCATGCTATTTCAGTGCCCCCTTCCCCTTTGTGCAGTCATTTTGCGCAATACCAATGGAAATGATAGAGAGATACAGCAAAGTATACACGGATACAGAAAACATCCCCTGCAATGAGCAGAATGCAGCAATGAACACGATCAACGGGGCGTAGCTGAATAGTCTGGCAGCCGCATTGCCTGCTGCATACTTTTTCTGTACCTGAGCAGTCAGAATTCCAAAATAAAGAAGGTAGAGGATCAGGCCGGTCAATCCAACATAATACTGAATTTCCAGGAACAAATTATGTGTCCCCTTTTTTAGCAGTTGAGCAGACATCCCATTACCGAAAAGCAGAATATCGGGAGATGATATAATTTCGCGCCCATACATTTCAAGCAAGATGGAGCGTCCCGTTGTCAATTCCCTTACAGACGAAGCACTGGTGAGCCGATAGAGCGTCGTTGCGAACAGTGTATCTGAAAGGATAACTGCCAAAAATGCTGTAGCGAAAATGTAGATGAATGCAAGCAAATATCGTTTGCCCCGGATCAAATAAAAAAGGCATAAAAGCCAGTATAACCCCAGCAGAAGTATAAAGGTTTTGCTATAGGTCAATGCGCCAAACAAAAGCATGCACGCAATGCTCAACAAAAATGCACGTCTGGATGTGTATTTTTTGATATAGAGCAGTGTCAATAAAACAATGGCCATGATCACAAGAGACATATAGTAATTAGGGTCACGAAACAGCCCCTTAAAACGTGTAAGGCTACTGCCATAGTACGCCGCCACTTCCGCCCCGGTCATGTGGGTTATCGCAGGAGTTTTTCGGAGCAGCAAAGCATATGCAGAGGATACCACCATGTTGATTATGAATGATTCTATATCTAAGACTATTGTCTGCGCATCCAGAAACGAGAGCATCAGATATATGATAATAAACTGACTCACACAAAGCAGAAAATCACTGACCGCAAACTGCATCCGCAGCAAAAGGTAGCACACCAGCAGCACCAAGAGCGCCAAAGCACTGTTAATAGCAAGTCCATCGCGAATAACAAACCAAACTTCTGCAATCAGGCATAGTACAACAACAAAAGAGATGCCGCTCGGAAGAACAAAAACTGCCGCCACGCTGATTAAGCAGCAGTAATCAATGCTGAAGGTACGCACATCATATTTTGCCAAGCGATATATACACAGTGAGAATGCCAGATAATTTAACCACGCACCCACAAACGGAGATAAGTAAATAAGCGTCAGGATCGCGCATATGCCCGGTATTGGATACTGCAGCCGATCCAGAACTAATTTCTTTTGTATCATTTTATTTCCCTATCAGCTCACATAGCTGATCCATCGCCTTCTTGTTGCCTACGTCGGAAAATCGAATTAGCGAACGAACATGTTCCAGTCCGCTTTGATTTTGAAGGACCGCTTCCAAAGAATGATTAATCGAAAACTGCGAATTGTCACAAACCCAGCCACACCCGCGATCTATAATCATTTCTTGTGCAGATGTGGTAGCGGTACTTAGCACGGGAAGTCCCAAGCACCGGGCTTCGTCGATTACCATGGGCGCCGCTTCGTGATAAGAAGTGATTAGCAGCAGATCTGCATTGCGCATAAATCGATATGGATTCGCCTGGTCTCCGTGAAACAGCACTGCATCGTCAAGTCCCAGAGCGTGCGACAAGGTACGCAGTTCCTGCTCCTTTGGGCCGTTTCCGACCAGATGTAAAACCACCGAAATACCCTGCGCACGCACATAACCAAGGGCGCGGATGGCGCGGTCGACGCCCTTTTCATGCGCAAGGCGCGCGACCATGAGCACATGAAGCTGCCCATCGGCATAGCAGTACGGAGCTTGGGCTGCAAGGGCGCGAATTTTCTCGTATTGGTGGAAATTCGGCACTATCCGGCACTTTTCCGCCAGCTCCGGCATCGCACGGATAAAAGCGCTGCGACACCCCCGCGAACACGCAGCGATTGTATCGAATCCCTTGTAGGCGGCGTTGTTCTCCTCGCGGTTGGCGCCGCATTGCATATAATCACAGTGCAGGAACGCGATTTTACGCTCAGCGCTGACTCTTTTCAGTACGAACTCGTTAACACCGCCATAAAAGCGGTGCGTAGCTCCATTGTGCAAATAGGAAATTGCGCAGTCATAATGCGTCTGCAATTGCTCCTGACTGCGCAGTAAGAGCGGTAGAATCGCCTTTCGTCCAAACAGCTTGCAAACGCAGGCTAAGATACCGCGTATGAAATAATCACGCCAATGCGTGGAACAGTCTTTTTGACTTGTGCCAAGATAGCGAAACAACGAATCGCACGACAGCACATGCACCTGCGGCGGGATGTCATGCATATATGCGCCGATCGGTGCAAACAGGTACAGCGTGATGTCATATTGGTCGGCAACCGACCACAAGAGGTTACACAGGCTTTTCTGCACGCCCCCAATTTTCATGTTGTTATTTACGATTAGAATTTTTTTCATGGTCGGTATGACTCTGGTCCCCCCCCCACAGTATGCAGCCGCTAACATCAAACCGCAGCACTGTGCCTCGGTGGAAAGATTCTTCAAATGACCGCGCCTGTATCTGCGACGCGAGTCTCTGCCGTGCGCAAATGCGCAGCAGCATTGCTTTATGCGTGAGCAAATGCTCACGCATAAAGCAATCTGCATGGGATTGGTTTACCGAATCAGTTTTCCGTTATCGGCAAACATATACTGTCCTGTGGGCAGCAAACCGTTGGTCACGGTGATCCAATAGCTTCTGCCGTGGACGACCTCACAGTTGGAGGTTTTTACATAATAGTAATCACCGTTCAACTGAATGAGCCCCGCGCCGGTCAGGACGCCATTCTCATAGTAGTACAGGCTTCCATTCTCGGCAACAATGCCGTTCTTTACATCCGGAGTCGGATCGGGGTCAGGATTGGGATCAACGACCGGAGGATTAATCATCTTACCATCCGTGTCAAACGTATACGGACCAGCGGGAAGAAGATCGTTGGTATCAGTGACCCAATAGCTTCTGCCATGTACTACCTCGCCAGTGGACGTCCTGACATAGTAGTAGTCATTGCCGATCTGGATCAGGCCCGCGCCGGTCAGAACGCCGTCCACATAGTAGTACAGGCTTCCATTCTCGGCAACAATGCCGTTTTTCGGCTTCTCAGGGAAAATGATCCTACCAGCGTCATCAAAGGTATAGGTGCCCGCGTCCAGCAGGCCGTTTGTCTTGGTGATCCAGTAGCTACGGCCACACACAAAGGCGCCGGAGGAGGTTCTTGCGTAATAGTAAGAACCATCGATCAGCATCAAGCCGTTGGCAATGATAACACCGTCAATGCAATAGTAATAATTGGAGGAGCTTTCATCGAAATAGATTCCTCTGATGGAGGTGTCCGCAAAGTGTGCAATGACGCCGTCTTCACCGAAGGTGTAATTGATTCCGCCGGGCAGCGCCAGTCCGTTGGTCTTCTCAACGAGATACTGGTTCTTTTCTGCCGTAGCCTTGCAGGCCTTAGAATCTTCTCCGAAGTAGTAATAGTTGACCTCGCCGTCCTCCTTGACAACGCGCTTCAGGCCGGCTTCTTCCTCGATGATGCCGCTGTTGAGCCAATAGGTATCATTTCCGACGCTGTAAACACCGGTAACATCTTTTTGGAACACACCCTTGCCGTCAAAGACGCAGCGGGCTTCTTCCGTTGCTCCATCGGGGACCAGCGTCGCGATTCCGGTAGCCGCGTATCCGGTTTCGGTGTCCAGATAGTAGGTATTGCCGTCAATGACGGTCCAACCAGTCTTCTGCAGTTCGCCGTTCTTGTAGTACTGTCTGCCCTGCTCGCTCTCAAGCCAGCCGGTCGGGCACGGGATCACTTCGCCTTTTGCGATAAGCTCATTACAAACCGTGCAATACGTATCGCCGGTGTAACCGGGTGTCGTAAGCGTTGCTTCGACCGCATTGCGAATCTCCGGCTTGTGGCCGGTCGCAGGGACTACCTCCTGTTTAACAAGCACTTCCTTGCAAACATCACAGTGCTTGCCCTCCGTCAGGCCGGTCTTGGTGCAGGTCGGCGCGACTGCGGGGTCAATGACCTCGGTATGTCCCTTGGCGGGGATCACTTCCTGCGCAACAAGGACTTCGTTGCAGACAGAGCAGTGCTTACCCTCGGTCAGACCAGTCTTCGTGCAGGTCGGAGCCTTTGCTACATCGATTACTTCTGTGTGGCCGGTCGCAGGGATTTCTTCCATACCGGAGAGGATTGCCTTACAAACGGAGCACTTCGTACCGGCCTTATGGCCGGGCTCGGTGCAGGTGGCCGGTTTTTCGGGGATCTGAACAGGCGTGTGGCCGGTCGCGCTGATTGCTTCGGTCTTGGTTGCATTGCAAACTGTGCAGGTGTAGGTCTTGACACCGGCGTTCTCACAGGTAGGGGCGGTCGTGATCTCGCCCTCATTCCATCTGTGGCCCTTGGCGGGAATCTCTTCCTGCGCTTTGATAACCGTTCCGCAGACAGAGCAGTGCGCGCCTGCGGTCTTGCCGGGCGCGGTGCAGGTAGGCTCGACGGCCGGGTCAATGACCTCGGTGTGTCCCTTGGCGTGGATGACCTCGCCTTTCTTCACCATCTCGTTGCAGACGGTGCAGTAGGTGTCGCCGGTGTAGCCGGGCGCGGTGCAGGTGGCGTCCTTGGCATCTCTCACCTCAGTGACCGCATGGCTGCATCGCCACTGGGCGTAGAGGGTGGTGTCCGCCGTCAGGGTGATGTTGTCGCCATCTGCATAGGAGGTGCCGCTGCCGTCGGCTGCGGTATTCCAGCCGTTAAACGTATAGTTCTCGCGGGTGAACGGGTTGGAGAGTAGCGGCGTATCCGTGGAGGGCGCGACCTTCTGCACCTCGATCTCCGGTGCGCCGGTGTAGTTCGGATCAAAGATCACCAGAAGGCGCTGGCACTTGAGCCACTTGTCAACCTCGAAGTTATACTGATCCTGCGCCGCACCTTTGGTGTCCGTATAGCTTCCGTCGTCATTTTTCAATCTGATTGGGTCGATACCGATATCATGAGAAGTTACGTTCGAGCCGCTTTGTGTATACTGATAGGTGCTCGTCTCGGTGCCAGAGGTCGCCTTCATAATATAGCGGCCGGTCTTCTGGCTGGAGCATACGTCCGCACCGCTTTTTGTGGTGTAGATCGCGCCGGCCGCAATGAGCGTGCCGTTGACATCCACAAGGGCGTCCACCAGATCAGCATTGGTGCGCGTATAGCTTTTCGTGGGAGAATATGACACGGATTTGAACTTCACGTTGGGATTGACATAATTCTGGTCCGTCCACTGGTCGCTGTCGTAGATATACGCCTTCTTGGCCGCAGCGATCGTCAGCTCCGCCGCCTTGTCCACATATACCTGCACGCCGGGCAGGAGCGCAATGTCCTGGTTGGTGGTGATGCTGCTGCGTGGCGTGATGTGCAGGGTCATATTGTTCGTGATTGGCAGCACATAATTAGAAGAATCCACATTCATCCCGCCAAGATTGAGCTTCAGGCTGTTGAGCTCCGCCTGCCCGTTCACCGTATAGACCATACGGTCCTTGGCCGGGTCGTACTGCTTGGTCAGGCTGCCGGAGACCACCTTGAACATACCGTTGCTGCCGATAAAGTTTACATTGGCGGCATTCTGTTGCTCCCCTGCATAAATATCCGTATGGAGAATATTCTCAGCGCCCGCATAAACGGTCAGCGCCGCCTCGATATTCTGGATATAATACTGGGAAAGTGGGAAAACACGTTTGCGCATGCAAGCAGTTGCATTGCCGCCGCGGAAGTCGCCGACCTGGAACCACTCATATACCTTGGCACCGCTCTCAGCGGCGACTGCACCGTTGCCGGAGACAAAGCCCCACGCATACAGCGCGCCGCCATTTTTCACGGTGATCGCCGCGCCGGTGTTCAGCCAGAGGTAGCCGTAGTCACCGACCATCCTGCCTTGCTGACTGCCGCCGGGGGAGAAGTATTGACCACCAACGCTGATCGCGCCTTCAACATTCAGGGATGCGCCCGCAGACAGTACCAACTTGCGGTATGCTTTGGCCGCTGCCGCCGTTCTGGTTGCCGTGGGTGTTTCCTTGTACAGGGTGGCGGCAGCATCAAACGGCACCAGCAGCGTAACACCGGTGGGGATGGTATAGCTGCCCGTCAGTGCGCCGTCCGTGGCGACAACGATGGTCTTATCCGTGCCGGACTGAGCCGCTGTAATAGCGTCATTCAGATCCGAATAGGTTTGGCTGCCCACAGAAAATGTCGCCGGCACAGCTGTGGCCGCGTCTGCCAATGGCTGAATTGCAGGAGTTGAAGCTATTTGAGCTTCGCTTGTCAATTCTGTGAGTTGTGTGAAATCCGAAACATTCTCAGCTGCCAATACTTCCATAGGCAATAATGCCAGTGTCATTAGCAACGCCAGCATGAGGGAAGTAAACCGCTTGATTGTCCCCTTCATTTCTTTGTTACCTTCTTTCCTTTTTTATTTTTCATGCTTGATTCTATATAAATGCTGAGTCCCGCCGCAAATGCGATGGCTGCCCAGACATGAGAGAGGTGGAACAGCATCCCCGTAGAGGACGTCCGGAAGAATTCATCAATGAAGCGGAACGCTCCATAGGATGCCATATATAACGGGTAAATGCTGCCGGGGTTCTTGCTCTTTTTCACTCTGGGGATGAGCAGAATCAACATCACAATATAATAGAGGATCTCGAGTTCCCTTGTGGGGAAGTGAACGTGCGTTCCCGGTATGACTAAGCCAGAGCAGCATCCAGAGACGATGCAGTTGATTCGAGCACACATCAGTGTAAAAAGCATACACGGAGTAAACACATCGCATACTTTGCAGTAAGGTCGCTTGGTAAGCTTGGCTCCCAGCCAGTAGGCTGCCGGCATAAAAAACACACCACCAAACAGGCTCATGTTTCCTATGTCGCCGCTTTCCAGAAAAGCAAAGACTTTCACACTGCATACGCCGATCGCAGTATGCAATACCGAAAGGATCAGTACGGCATACCATTTCATTTGGAGCTGCCGCCGCATCCTGTACAGCCAGAACACATTGAAGATAGTTCCCAGAAGCAGGAGCACGATCAGTGAATGCTCCTTCAGCCAGATAAATACAAGATCAAGCAATACGTACTCCTTTTCGTATTCGTATCTTCCATGGGGTATGGCGCTAAAATCACCATACCCCATGGGTCTTTTGGTTATTTGACCATCTTGCCGTCTGCACCGAACGTATACGGACCGGCGGGAAGAAGACCGTTGGTATCAGTGACCCAATAGCTTCTGCCGTGAACGACCTCACAGTTGGAGGTTTTTACATAATAGTAATCACCGTTCAACCGAATGAGCCCCACGCCGGTCAGGACGCCGTCCACATAGTAGTACAGGCTTCCATTCTCGGCAACAATGCCGTTCTTTACATCCGGAGTCGGATCGGGGTCAGGATTGGGATCAACGACCGGAGGATTAATCATCTTACCATCCGTGTCAAACGTATACGGACCAGCGGGAAGAAGATCGTTGGTATCAGTGACCCAATAGCTTCTGCCATGTACTACCTCGCCAGTGGACGTCCTGACATAGTAGTAGTCATTGCCGATCTGGATCAGGCCCGCGCCGGTCAGAACGCCGTCCACATAGTAGTACAGGCTTCCATTCTCGGCAACAATGCCGTTTTTCGGCTTCTCAGGGAAAATGATCCTACCAGCGTCATCAAAGGTATAGGTGCCCGCGTCCAGCAGGCCGTTTGTCTTGGTGATCCAGTAGCTACGGCCACACACAAAGGCGCCGGAGGAGGTTCTTGCGTAATAGTAAGAACCATCGATCAGCATCAAGCCGTTGGCAATGATAACACCGTCAATGCAATAGTAATAATTGGAGGAGCTTTCATCGAAATAGATTCCTCTGATGGAGGTGTCCGCAAAGTGTGCAATGACGCCGTCTTCACCGAAGGTGTAATTGATTCCGCCGGGCAGCGCCAGTCCGTTGGTCTTCTCAACGAGATACTGGTTCTTTTCTGCCGTAGCCTTGCAGGCCTTAGAATCTTCTCCGAAGTAGTAATAGTTGACCTCGCCGTCCTCCTTGACAACGCGCTTCAGGCCGGCTTCTTCCTCGATGATGCCGCTGTTGAGCCAATAGGTATCATTTCCGACGCTGTAAACACCGGTAACATCTTTTTGGAACACACCCTTGCCGTCAAAGACGCAGCGGGCTTCTTCCGTTGCTCCATCGGGGACCAGCGTCGCGATTCCGGTAGCCGCGTATCCGGTTTCGGTGTCCAGATAGTAGGTATTGCCGTCAATGACGGTCCAACCAGTCTTCTGCAGTTCGCCGTTCTTGTAGTACTGTCTGCCCTGCTCGCTCTCAAGCCAGCCGGTCGGGCACGGGATCACTTCGCCTTTTGCGATAAGCTCATTACAAACCGTGCAATACGTATCGCCGGTGTAACCGGGTGTCGTAAGCGTTGCTTCGACCGCATTGCGAATCTCCGGCTTGTGGCCGGTCGCAGGGACTACCTCCTGTTTAACAAGCACTTCCTTGCAAACATCACAGTGCTTGCCCTCCGTCAGGCCGGTCTTGGTGCAGGTCGGCGCGACTGCGGGGTCAATGACCTCGGTATGTCCCTTGGCGGGGATCACTTCCTGCGCAACAAGGACTTCGTTGCAGACAGAGCAGTGCTTACCCTCGGTCAGACCAGTCTTCGTGCAGGTCGGAGCCTTTGCTACATCGATTACTTCTGTGTGGCCGGTCGCAGGGATTTCTTCCATACCGGAGAGGATTGCCTTACAAACGGAGCACTTCGTACCGGCCTTATGGCCGGGCTCGGTGCAGGTGGCCGGTTTTTCGGGGATCTGAACAGGCGTGTGGCCGGTCGCGCTGATTGCTTCGGTCTTGGTTGCATTGCAAACTGTGCAGGTGTAGGTCTTGACACCGGCGTTCTCACAGGTAGGGGCGGTCGTGATCTCGCCCTCATTCCATCTGTGGCCCTTGGCGGGAATCTCTTCCTGCGCTTTGATAACCGTTCCGCAGACAGAGCAGTGCGCGCCTGCGGTCTTGCCGGGCGCGGTGCAGGTAGGCTCGACGGCCGGGTCAATGACCTCGGTGTGTCCCTTGGCGTGGATGACCTCGCCTTTCTTCACCATCTCGTTGCAGACGGTGCAGTAGGTGTCGCCGGTGTAGCCGGGCGCGGTGCAGGTGGCGTCCTTGGCATCTCTCACCTCAGTGACCGCATGGCTGCATCGCCACTGGGCGTAGAGGGTGGTGTCCGCCGTCAGGGTGATGTTGTCGCCATCTGCATAGGAGGTGCCGCTGCCGTCGGCTGCGGTATTCCAGCCGTTAAACGTATAGTTCTCGCGGGTGAACGGGTTGGAGAGTAGCGGCGTATCCGTGGAGGGCGCGACCTTCTGCACCTCGATCTCCGGTGCGCCGGTGTAGTTCGGATCAAAGATCACCAGAAGGCGCTGGCACTTGAGCCACTTGTCAACCTCGAAGTTATACTGATCCTGCGCCGCACCTTTGGTGTCCGTATAGCTTCCGTCGTCATTTTTCAATCTGATTGGGTCGATACCGATATCATGAGAAGTTACGTTCGAGCCGCTTTGTGTATACTGATAGGTGCTCGTCTCGGTGCCAGAGGTCGCCTTCATAATATAGCGGCCGGTCTTCTGGCTGGAGCATACGTCCGCACCGCTTTTTGTGGTGTAGATCGCGCCGGCCGCAATGAGCGTGCCGTTGACATCCACAAGGGCGTCCACCAGATCAGCATTGGTGCGCGTATAGCTTTTCGTGGGAGAATATGACACGGATTTGAACTTCACGTTGGGATTGACATAATTCTGGTCCGTCCACTGGTCGCTGTCGTAGATATACGCCTTCTTGGCCGCAGCGATCGTCAGCTCCGCCGCCTTGTCCACATATACCTGCACGCCGGGCAGGAGCGCAATGTCCTGGTTGGTGGTGATGCTGCTGCGTGGCGTGATGTGCAGGGTCATATTGTTCGTGATTGGCAGCACATAATTAGAAGAATCCACATTCATCCCGCCAAGATTGAGCTTCAGGCTGTTGAGCTCCGCCTGCCCGTTCACCGTATAGACCATACGGTCCTTGGCCGGGTCGTACTGCTTGGTCAGGCTGCCGGAGACCACCTTGAACATACCGTTGCTGCCGATAAAGTTTACATTGGCGGCATTCTGTTGCTCCCCTGCATAAATATCCGTATGGAGAATATTCTCAGCGCCCGCATAAACGGTCAGCGCCGCCTCGATATTCTGGATATAATACTGGGAAAGTGGGAAAACACGTTTGCGCATGCAAGCAGTTGCATTGCCGCCGCGGAAGTCGCCGACCTGGAACCACTCATATACCTTGGCACCGCTCTCAGCGGCGACTGCACCGTTGCCGGAGACAAAGCCCCACGCATACAGCGCGCCGCCATTTTTCACGGTGATCGCCGCGCCGGTGTTCAGCCAGAGGTAGCCGTAGTCACCGACCATCCTGCCTTGCTGACTGCCGCCGGGGGAGAAGTATTGACCACCAACGCTGATCGCGCCTTCAACATTCAGGGATGCGCCCGCAGACAGTACCAACTTGCGGTATGCTTTGGCCGCTGCCGCCGTTCTGGTTGCCGTGGGTGTTTCCTTGTACAGGGTGGCGGCAGCATCAAACGGCACCAGCAGCGTAACACCGGTGGGGATGGTATAGCTGCCCGTCAGTGCGCCGTCCGTGGCGACAACGATGGTCTTATCCGTGCCGGACTGAGCCGCTGTAATAGCGTCATTCAGATCCGAATAGGTTTGGCTGCCCACAGAAAATGTCGCCGGCACAGCTGTGGCCGCGTCTGCCAATGGCTGAATTGCAGGAGTTGAAGCTATTTGAGCTTCGCTTGTCAATTCTGTGAGTTGTGTGAAATCCGAAACATTCTCAGCTGCCAATACTTCCATAGGCAATAATGCCAGTGTCATTAGCAACGCCAGCATGAGGGAAGTAAACCGCTTGATTGTCCCCTTCATTTCTTTGTTACCTTCTTTCCTTTTTTATTTTTCATGCTTGATTCTATATAAATGCTGAGTCCCGCCGCAAATGCGATGGCTGCCCAGACATGAGAGAGGTGGAACAGCATCCCCGTAGAGGACGTCCGGAAGAATTCATCAATGAAGCGGAACGCTCCATAGGATGCCATATATAACGGGTAAATGCTGCCGGGGTTCTTGCTCTTTTTCACTCTGGGGATGAGCAGAATCAACATCACAATATAATAGAGGATCTCGAGTTCCCTTGTGGGGAAGTGAACGTGCGTTCCCGGTATGACTAAGCCAGAGCAGCATCCAGAGACGATGCAGTTGATTCGAGCACACATCAGTGTAAAAAGCATACACGGAGTAAACACATCGCATACTTTGCAGTAAGGTCGCTTGGTAAGCTTGGCTCCCAGCCAGTAGGCTGCCGGCATAAAAAACACACCACCAAACAGGCTCATGTTTCCTATGTCGCCGCTTTCCAGAAAAGCAAAGACTTTCACACTGCATACGCCGATCGCAGTATGCAATACCGAAAGGATCAGTACGGCATACCATTTCATTTGGAGCTGCCGCCGCATCCTGTACAGCCAGAACACATTGAAGATAGTTCCCAGAAGCAGGAGCACGATCAGTGAATGCTCCTTCAGCCAGATAAATACAAGATCAAGCAATACGTACTCCTTTTCGTATTCGTATCTTCCATGGGGTATGGCGCTAAAATCACCATACCCCATGGGTCTTTTGGTTATTTGACCATCTTGCCGTCTGCACCGAACGTATACGGACCGGCGGGAAGAAGACCGTTGGTATCAGTGACCCAATAGCTTCTGCCGTGAACGACCTCACAGTTGGAGGTTTTTACATAATAGTAATCACCGTTCAACCGAATGAGCCCCACGCCGGTCAGGACGCCGTCCACATAGTAGTACAGGCTTCCATTCTCGGCAACAATGCCGTTTTTCACTCCCGGTTCCGGGCTGGGATCGGGATCAGGCGTAACGATGGGCGGGTTGACCATCTTACCATCAGCGTCGAAGGTATACTGTCCTGCGGGCAGCAAACCGTTCGTGACCGTGATCCAATACGCACGCGCCTTCACCGCTGTGCTGGTAGACGTTCTGAAGTAGTAGTAATCACCATCGATGCGCACAAGACCAGCGCCTTCCTGAATGATACCCGCGACACAGTAGTATGTCTCCCCCTTGTAATCAAACAGGCCAGTGAGATGCTCCTGCCAGACGCCGTTTTCGTCAGCGGCATAACGGGTAGGATACTCGTAGATATGGAAGATACCCGTTTGGACATAACCATTCGGGCCATAGCCCAGGTAATACTTTTTGCCGTCAAGCTCCAGCCATTTGTTGCACATCCACTCGCCGGCCCAACGATAGTGCGTACCGCCGGCATCTTTCACGAAGTCGCCGCGAACCAGCTTGTGATTGCTGAATACGTAATTATATCCGTCGATCTTCTGGTTTCCGTCAACAGCCTGGAACGTTTTCGTGCTGAAAAAGTAGTAGGCACTGCTGCCGTCGGCATCCGTAAGATTCCACCAGCCGGACTTGGCCACACCTTTGATGGCGTAATACCACGCACCGTCAAGTTCGAACAGGCCTGTGACCTTACCCTCGCAAGCACCGGTCGTCTCATTGAACTGGTAGAAATACTCGTTGCTTTCATCGTTGAGACCAGGGACCTTGTGAACGCCCTTCACAGCGACGTTATCCACAAAGTAGTAGGTTGCGCCGTTGATCTGCTTCCAGCCGGACCAGACTGTGCCATCCAGAATGAACTTATCCGTAAATTTCTGATACGATTCGCAGTAAAAATGGCCGCCCTTAGGATGTGTGACATTTTCCGGCTCCTCATAGGGATAGATCCCATACTGCTCCTGGAAGGAGGTCTGCTTGGCCATGTTGTAGAGTGCGTTTGCGCCAAGATAGATATCATAGCCGATCGAACCAGCGTTCGTAATTGTCAGCGTCTGATTCGCGCCGTTCTTAGCGGTCATCTTTACACCACTGAGAATGCAGATGGGGTTGGCCGTTTCAGGATCAATGGCCTGGCTCTGCTTGATGAAATTGCACTTCACCGTGAGCAGATTATTCTCGTCCATGGATGCGGACGTCAGACGGAAATAATCATTCGACACCGTCAGGTTGGAAATGTCCACATCGACATTCTGGTCGAACTGGAACTTCACCGTCACCTCAGTCTTCGGGCTGACACGCTCTGCCAGCTGGAGCAGCAGATCCCAGGCCGTGATGCCGGAAATATCGCCGCCAGCAACCATGGACAGAAGCGGCTCCAGCTTTTCAGGCATCTTGATCGTCATCATATCCAGTCCGAAGACATAGGTGACGTTCATGGGCTGGCTGGGATCGATCACATGATAGCGGTCTGTCTCGCCGTCGCCGCCGGGGAGATATTCCGCGTTGGAGACTTCTCTTGTCCATGCGAAGGTTCTGTCGCCGCCTGTGGCGTTGTCAAAGTCGAAAATCGCCTGATTGGCACTGTACATGGCGACCTTGATCGTGGCACTGATGGAATAGTCCCGCGTGATCATAGCCGTAATGGTAACGTTGCGCAGGCCGGATCCCTCGCTGCCGGTAAAGGCAAAGCCATTGTTCGCAGCTTCCACAGTACCTGCTGCGCTGTTGCTCAGTTCAAATGTGATATCGCCCGCGCATACAGCGACGGGATTCTCGTTATAGGTTGCAACCAGAGGAAGGCGCACCGAGTCTCCGTAAATGGCGTTGATGCTCGTTTTGGAGAATTTCAGTCCATTCGGCTCGACCACGGTAAGCGTCTTGCTGCCGATCACCGTGTCACCGGACAGGAGCTGGATCTCCACGCTGCCTTTCTTGACGGCGGTGAAAACACCATCTTCAGAGACGGTACCGATGGTTTCATCTGCGGACTTCCATGTAAGATTGGCAGGGAGTTCCGCAGCGCTGCCGGACACACTGACACCGGAAGCAACCAGACGAACCGTGGCGCCGCTCGTCAAGTAATCGTAAGCAGAGGTGATCAGGGCATGATCGAACTCCGTGGAGACAGGAGCCGTAGAGACCACCATCAGAGAGGAACTAACGGAACGCTCATAACCATCCGAAGGACGGTTCACAACCGTGAGCGTATTGCTGCCTTCCTGCTTCGCTACGAAGGTAGTGGAACCGCCGCCATCCAGATTGATTGCAGTCACACAGCCTGCGTCCAGCATGATCTGTGCCAGTTCTTCAGCACTGCCGCCGGCGGAGAAGGGTTCCTGACGGCCGTCCAGCACCATCATGATGACCTTGCCCTCAGCAGTGATACCCACACAAGTGCGGGAATGACGGCTGTTATAATAGTCCGCCGCACTGGTCACGACGGGCTTTCCATCCTTGACCAGATAAACGCTGCCACCGACAGCCTCCTGGATCTGATCCTGATAAGCTGCGTAATCGCTGGGCCCGCCGATCATGGCGGTTCCATCCTTCAGAATCGCAAAGAAGTTTTCGGAGGTGCCGCCGTGATACTCGACGCCATCCATGACCAGCGCGCCGCCGGGAGCGCCGGTCGTCATGTTATAAAAGTCTGCATTGACGCCGACCACTGCATTGTAGTGCTCGACGTAGTTTGCCGCATCGGACGGATCGGAATGACGCTTCTGAGCCGCCGCCATCTGATCGGACACGCGGGACATTGCCCAGCCCTGGCTCGGATCGTTGTCGTGATAATTGGCGTGGATGCTCACATCCTCCCGGGCGATATCCGCCGTGGCAATGTAGTAGACGATCTGCTTGTCGTCCTTGGTCAGTGCGTAATTGATCGTCTGTGTCACGCCGGGGGCAACAGTCGTCGTATCCGAGGAAAACACAGAATAGTAGGCATTATCCGGCTTCGGCTCGGGCTTAGGATCCGGATCGACCGGGTCGGGATCAACGGGATCCGTGCCGTTGGGATCGCCAGCCAGATCAAACAGATAATCCGCAAATGCATAGCAGCAGGCCTTGCGCAGCGTCTCGCAATTGGGCAGATCTGTCAGCGAGTACGAGCTCTCCAGCGCACCGATCAGGGTATTCCCGGTATAGGTGCTCAGGACCTTGCTCCGGATACCGTCTTTGGTGACCATGCCGCCCAGACGGTTGGTCAGGAAGTAGGAAGCGCGGCTTGCGTCTGTAAGCCCTGCGGTAAAGTAGTTCTCAATGATCGTGCTCAACGCCACACCGCCGCGGTTCATCTCCGTTGTGAGATAGAACGCATCCATGTCGCCATAGAGGTCCGTATCAGTGAAGGAGTGATCCACACTGTTGAGTGTGCCGTAATCTACACCGAGGTATTTTGTACGAATGTTGGCAGCCAGAATGTCAACGTCCGTCTCCGTGGTATCCACCTTCTCGGGGATGTCCACATTTTCGGCGCAGAACATCAGGTCGGCGATATCACCGGCCCAACTGCCCATGTCGGCACGAGCCTGAACAACAGCATCCGTCATGCCCTGCACCTTGGCGTAATTGGCCACATCCATTGCGCCAAACACATGGCCAAGGTCAACTTTATTGCCATTGGGCAATGTGAAGTTGCCCAAGTTCTTCAGTGCAGAAGCCGAGGTATTGTTCGCGGTATCCTGCTCGGAAACATAGGCGGTAAAGGCAGTATTCTCCTTGCCGCAGACCATTTCCCAAGTGCCGGAGGTGTACCGCTCCACGCCTGTACGGATATAGTTGATGATCAGCGCATTGGCATCCTCACCGGCATTTTCTTCCGCATAGGTCTGGGCATAGCCTTCCAGAACCTTGAAACAGGAAAGGAATGTTGCATAGTCTGAAATCATCGTAGTTGCAGCTGCGTTCCCCCCGGAAGCAGCAGAGCCTTCATCGTTTGAGCCCGCCGCGAAGACGCTGACCGGCAGCATAGCTGTCAGCAGCATCACAAGAACAAGGCACAAAGACAAATGTCGTTTCATCAGTCTGCTTGTCATAACAGTTCTCCTCCTATTGTAATTACATTCAGCTTAAATGATCGATCAGATAATTTAAGTCCTCCTGCATTGCATACACTTGCTGTTGCTCACTTGCGCTCAGCGCATCATTTTTGGAGATCTCGTCAATTTTTATACAGACAGTTCTCTGCGTTCCGTCAGCAGCGGTCAACGTTCCGGCAATGTCGCCAGTTTCATCCCCGATCGTGGCGGAAAACAGTGGAATAACGCTGTCGTGGATCTTAGCCGAAAACTGCACCGTGAGCGCATTATCACCTTCGGCTTGCTCGACCTTCAAATATGCCTCCCATTGCTCCGGGAAGTGCAAGTCTCCGTATGCCGTCTTGATCACAAAATCATCCACAGACGCAGACACCTGACTTCCGTTCTGTGCAGGCGCGTCCGCAAACTTATGACCGCAAACCATCACCACCACTAAGATGATCAGCACGATCACAGCAATCACGATCAGCAGCGGTTTCACGCCCCCGCCGGGCGCTTTATTGATTGGTTGATTCTCTCGTTTCAAACGGTTTTTCCCCCCTTTTTTTATCTATCGAATCAAAACAACAGAAACATTATGGTAGCTTTTCTCTCGGCGTCTCCCGTGTGCCCCGGCGCATCGCCCGCAGAGCGCGGGAAAATGTCATCTCTCCCCGATATGTATTGTGCCGCTTCAGGCAGAAGCGTAGGCACAGCGGCGCTGCCGCCGCGCCGAATACAGCCCGGTATAAAACGCCCTGATCGTAGAAATATTTCTCATCAAAGCCGCGAAAGCAAGTGGACGCATCCTTGGCGCAGGTGCCCAGGCAGAAGCTGCTCGTGTACGCCCGAAGCCCCCGGCGAAACGCATCCCGCAAAAACAGCGTGTCCTCCCCGTGGGCGTAGTTCGTGCCGCCGCCGAAAAGCGTGGAAAACCAGATGTTCGCCCGTCGCTGGCTGTCCCGGCGGATGGAGCAGACGCATGTCCCATACCGCAGGGCGCGATGAAAATGCAGGCGGCCGTCGCGGTTTTTAATCTGGCGGATCACACGTCCCCCCTGCGTAATATCCATGGAAAAAATGATCATATCCGCATCCGGATATTGCGCATAGGCACGGCGCACGCCATCGGCATAACCGTCGGCATAGCAAACATCATCGTCCGCAAAAAGCAGGATATCCCCGGTAGCGTGCAGCAACGCGATATTGCGGTTGACACCGACGCCCCGTGTATCCGTGGTAATCATGTTTAATGTGCGGCCATCGCATGTCTGCATCTCTTTGCGGTATCCGTCCGCTTGATTACCGAACACAGCGTTGCCGGTGATGTGCATTTTTTCCGCAATCGACAAGTCCTTCTGCCCCATGGTGACGCAGACAACCTCTACTCTATCCATACATTCCTCCTGCATTCAGCGGATGCTCCGCGTGTAGACATCAATGTTCATTGCTTGCTGTGCGACGAGATAGTCCGTATAGGAGCGCTCCAGATCGACGAGTGCCGCATGCTCCTTGCACTTGCGCGCCTCCGGAGGGGGAAGTCTGCGATAATCCCCATACAGTCGACTCAAAAGCGCATCATAATGCGCAGAGACTGGGAACGCGCCATCCTCAAACGGCAATTCGACTGTCTCTTCGAACCATGCTCTCGGAAAGATGTTCTTCCCATATTTTTTTCCAGCCGCAAAAAACGTGTGGCACATACTTGTATGCACATCGCCACGATTCGCGCAAAATCGTTCCAGTTTTTCACGCGGAAGCACACGGCACAGCTGCATAAACAGCTTTTTTACAAAGCTATTGGTTTCATAACCGCGCGCATACAGTGCCTTTGCAATCACGATTTTTGATGCAGCAAATTGCAATTTGCGCATCAGCGGCCGGTCGGAAAGATTGTCACACGGGAAGATGTCGATGTAGACACCCTGATGGATGAGCGGGTCTTTTGGATGGTATTTTTCGATGCAGGCCGTGTGGTTTCTACGCAGTTTTGAAAACTGCATTGGCCAATGCGCGCTGTTTTCCTGCTGCACATAGTAGGTATCAGCGTCAAAATCCACCGCCGCTTCCGCGAAGAAGCGGTCATATTCACTACGCATCAAGATGACATCCAGATCATCGTCCCAAGGAATAAAACCATGGTGGCGAACAGCGCCCAACGCCGTTCCGGCAAAGAGCTGATAGCGAATACCGTGCTTGCGGCATACGGCGTCAAAGTCCTTGAGCATCTCCAGCAGGAGCGCTTGGTGCGCGGTCATGTCCTTTACAACCTCCATGCTAGAATCTCCTATGTTTGCGCATGCCGTGGAGTGCATATGTCAGAAACGCTTGCGCTGACCGTGGCAGCGAGAGCCTCTCGACATCACGGTAAATCTCCCAGCGATACTTGGCCGATTTGAACTTGTTACTTGAACGAGAGCCGTTCACAACACGATAGTCCACCAGAATTTCTCTACAGGCCACCGCGCGATAGCCGAATCTCATCAATTCCAGCCAGAGCGCATAATCCTCGTGATAGTGCTCCGCAGAAAAGTGATGTTCTCGTAAAATAAGCTGACGGAGCAGCACGGTAGAACAGCTCAGCACGCTTTCCCTCAGCATGGCATCATACGATGTCGTTTCCGGAACGATATAGTCCGATAAATGCGCTCCGCTTTCATTAACCAGCGCGTAGGAGCAGTAGATGATATCCGCACCAGCACGCCCTGCAACAGCCAGCTGCTTTTCCAGCTTATCACTGTGCCACACATCGTCGCTGTCGAGCAATGCGATCCATTCGCCCTTTGCGATATCAAAACCACGGTTTCTCGTTTTCGCCACGCCCATGTTCTGCGGATTCCGCAGCAGACGTATACGAGTATCAAGGCTTGCAAAGTACTCCGCAATTTCGGCCGTGCAGTCGGAAGAGCAATCGTCAAGAATCAGCAGTTCCCAGTTTTTATAGGTCTGCGAAAGCACGGAAGAAACCGCTTCCTCAATATATTTTTCTGCATTGTACGCAGGCATGATGACCGAAACAAGCGGTGCCGTTCGTATTCCGTCAATTTTTCTTTCTCGTTCATACATACTTCTTCTCCAGCATCTGTCTGCATTTCTGCCAATCCTTATACCCGCGGCCAAGCATATGGATATCACTTCCGAGGTATTTTACATATCCATTTTCAATCCATTCAAGATACCGTTTACGTTTCAGCGGCTTTGTCAGGCATTCTGCATTGAGCTGGAGCGGCACGCTCTCACAAATCAGTTTTTCAATATTCTCTGCAGGATACCGCTCTGCGTGAGCAAGGACAATTTGAATATCCGCCAGGTCACACAGAAGATACAGCGTGTCCCAGATCGACTCCGGCCACGCATAAAACGGCATTTCCAACAACAGCTCGTTTGTACCCTCACGGCACAGGCGGTTCAGGCCGTCCAGCCGTTCCATGCCATCGCAGATCAGCACCTCTGCGCCGAGCTGAATCAGCGGAGCGTTTTCAGGCAGCTCATGGAGCAGCAGCCCTGCAGTTTTCTCCCTACGGCGCAGGAAGGACTCGACGGATTCCTTATGCGGGTAAAAATGCGGCGTTGCACAGATCGTTTTCACGCCAGCAGAAGCTGCCATCTCCACCTGTTTCAACGAGGTCGCAAGGCCATCGCTCCCATGGTCACAGCCAGGAAGAATATGGGCATGGTAGTCAAGCGACAAGTCGAGCTTCATATTACCGCGCTTCATACGACTCAGAATAGGAATACTTATATCCGTATTTGCCCCCATATTTATATTTGTAAGCATACTTCACGGATTTCATATTCAGGTCGTTGAGCACCGTGCCGCATAGGTTTCCGCCCGCACGGCGTACCGCATCGATGGCCTCGTTCAGCTCATCCTCAGTCGTATCGCCGGACTTGACTACGAGTACCACACCGTCCACATAGGTCGAAACAATTTGCGCGTCAGCGACCGTATTGATCGGCGGCGTGTCGATAATAATGTAGTCATAAACCTTTGCACTTTCTTCCACGAAGTGCTTCATACGCTCGGATGAAAGCAGTTCGGAGGGGTTCGGCGGGATGGTTCCAGTGCAAACGATCCAAAGCGGCAGATCTTTCACCTTGTCCAGTTCGAGCTTCGATATTTTTGCAAGAAAGTCGCACAGGCCGGTAGGCTTCTCCACCCTCCAAAGGCGGCGCTGTGTCGGCTTGCGCATATCCGCATCGATCAAGAGCACCTTTTTGCCCAACATTGCATAGCTAATGGCAATGTTGGCTGCTGTCAGGCTCTTGCCCTCAGAGGGCTTTGCGCTAGTGACGGCGAAGCTCGTACATGGGCGCTCCTTATCCGCCGTCATGCAGAACATCAAACTGGTGCGCAACTTTACATAGGCTTCCTTTATCGCAAATGGAGATTCATTGGTCAGCAGACGTTTCCTGTTTGTACGAACAGCTTCAATCGCTACCTTTCGGCTTTCTTTCTTTTTCGCCATAGAGCACTGCACCTCCCTCCGCCAGCTTCCAGCAGCCAGTATTCTCATTTGTCGCATGGATGTCCGGTATCTGACCAAGGACAGTCACACCGGCGGACTTTTCAATGTCCTCCGGCAGGTAGATGGTCGTATCGGCCATCATTCGCAGAATAATAGCAACTGAAGCCAGTATCACGCCAAACACAAATCCAATCGCGCTGTCAAATACGGTTCTGGGCGCAGATTTTTCCGTTGCCACCTCCGGTCGGTCCACGACCTCGACGCCGCCCGCCTTGGTAATACGAACGATTTCAGTAGGCGCAACTTTTGCAAAGGAATTGGCGATCTTGCAGGCAAGCTCCGGATTGGTCGAGGTCACTACCACCTCCAGCAACTGTGTATCCGACACAACGGAGACATTCACCATGCGGCTAAGTTCCTTTCTCGACAATGAGGTTTCTGCTCTCAAATCACTCAGGACGGAATCCAAAACAGAATTGCTCGCCAGGATCTTTGAATAGGTCGTAGCAAGGCTCTCCGCCGCCTGAAGGTCATTGTTGTTGATCGTGCCCGATTGTGCAGAACCTTCCGTTCGATTAAACACATAAAAGCTAACACTGGATTCATATTTGGGTGTAATTAAAAGAGATACCGCAAGGTACACAATTCCGCCCGCCAGAATGCCAGCGAGCAGTAGCCAATGGATTCTCCTGGATAGCAGCTTTAGAATATCCATTAAAAATATATCTGTACTACCCGCGGCATTTTGGGGTTTTATACTTTCATTCATGCTTGAAAAAGCCTCCGTTAGTCTCCTTGTTTATGTAATTGATTGACTATGTATCTTCCCCATGGATATACCCTCGTGAACATTGTCAATCTCTTTTCCTTTTGTATTCTCTTTGCCTTTATCTTCTTTATTCTCAACTGGCTTGTGCAATATTTTTCTATAGATGAATCTCTGGAGAAAGGGCGGTGCTAAAAAAACAGCTGTTTGAGCTCCGCACGCGACAATTACATCCCAAAGATTTACGTACCCCGCCTGAAGCGCATACCATCTTGTCTTGATAAAGCCCTGATATGTTGCAAAAGAAGTGCGCCCGTCAGCCTTTCTATCCCTTATTCTTACAAACACCAAATCATCGTTGATATTTTTACAATAGTAGTTTTTAAGTAATATCCTTACATATAGATCATAATCCTCGCCTCGTGTCATGGCCTTATAGCCACCAACATTTTGAACCGCACTCTTTCTGTACATGACTGTCACATTGTTAAATGGCTGCCTTCGCTTTGCATACTTTCTTATCCCGTCATTATCATATGGCACGATTCTTCTGCTGATTGGTTTTTGAGGATCTTCTGTAAATTCAAGAATATTTCCGCCGATCACTGTCAGCTTCTCATCTTCTGCGAACTCTTTTAGCTGCCGTTCGCAGCGATCAGGAACTGATATATCATCTGAATCCATCTTTGCAATTAATTCGTTGAAACAATGAGAGATACCAATATTCAAAGCGGATCCGGTACCAACGTTCTGCGGTAAGCGAACAAGCTGCATGATTGACGGGTTCATAGCCTCGTGCTTTTGCAGCACTTCATCAAGCCCATCTGTTAAAGGTCCATCACATACAATCACAAAGTTATTTGTCCGGACCGTCTGATCTAACATACTCTGAATGGCAGCGTCAAGATGCCCCGGTTTCTCCTTTGCATACACCGACATTAAAACAGAGTATTCCATTCCCACTTCGCGCCCTCCTTTGTCAGCACAGCCTTGACGTTTTCCCGCATACAACACAAATCCAAAACGGCCAACCGATATTCCATCGTTTCTCCTCTCACGTTTAGGTGAACGAAACTGCACACCTACTCAGAAGTTCATCTTTCTTAGTGATTTATTCACTGTCTTCGGCCTTATGAGGCTTTAATGCAGTTGCAGTTCGAAAAGTGCATCCTTACTGTAGTAGAAGAAATATATATCTCGTTGATTTAAATGCCAGACCAATCAGCTTTGTCGTCGTTCTTTCCAAATCATGCTACGCCGAAATGTGGACAGCGCTATCGGAACCGTACATCCCGCGCTTATTCACACTTCTTTATAAAGCATCTCTTTTGTAAAGCAAGCGGCCACAAAAAATGTATAAAACCAGCTCTCGTTCGATGGACATAGATGCGCTGCATGCATACATTTATCTTTTATCTCTATCACATATCGCATTTTTCGTGGAGTTTGCCACTCCACGTGTAACGCAAAACATAGTTATTCTTTCGTATTATAGCACATTACATATTCAAATGCAATTGAATCGACAAAGAAATGGAAGAAAAAAGTATGTTTTTGTCAACTTACGTTAATTTTTTGCGGAGAATTCCGTTGACTTAAAGTTCAGCGCAGTCATCCCAGCAGTCTGGATGAAATTAAAATAAGATCCACACCCAACATAATCACTGCACAAGGAGGAATTACAAAATGGCAAAGGGTGAGAATATCTTCAGACGGCGGGACGGTCGCTGGGAGGCTCGGTATATCAAGGGTCGTGAGCTATCCGGAAAAATCAAGTATGGATACTGTTATGGAAAAACATATCGGGAAGCCAAAGAGAAAGCCGCAAAGCGCAAAGCAGCTTTGGCAAATGGAGCTCCCTTACCGACAGCCAGAACGCAAAAACCGTTCTCCAGCTATTGCTTGGAATGGCTACATACAAAGAAATGCACGGTGAAAGAATCGACGTATATTAAATACAGCACCGCGGTCAATAAGCACATCATTCCAAAGCTCGGCGTGTGCCGCCCTCTGGGCTTCACGACGGAATTGATGGACGATTTCATCAAAGAACTGCAATTCGAAGATGAACTGGCGCCAAAGACGGTGCATGATATTCTAGTCGTGCTGCATGGCATTTTGAAGTTCGCTTCCTCGAAGTTTGCAGGCTCATTTCCCGCGGTGGAGATCAACTATCCGAAGATCGGCAAGAAGGAGATGCGCGTTTTGTCCAGAGAAGAGCAGGCGCGCCTCGTTGCCTATCTACATGAGGATCTGGATTCGTGCCGATTTGGTATCTTGCTGGCGCTATGTACAGGCATACGAATTGGTGAACTCTGCGCACTGCGGTGGGAAAGTGTTTCTACAAACGATAAAGCTATCCGAATTGCAAAGGCCCTGCAAAGGCTGCATGATACCAGCGTATCGCAAGGTGCTCGAACAAGGATTGTGATTGGTCCGCCCAAAAGCGATACCTCCGTGCGAACGATCCCTATGACGGAATACGCAACCGGGCTTTGCAGGCGCATGAAACCGCAAAGTTCAGCTGCGTATGTTCTGACCGGAACGGAAGCGTTCATGGAGCCGCGGACATTGCAGTATCGATTGGAAAAGTACACGCAGGCATGCGGTCTGGAGGGCGTGCATTTTCATACGCTGCGCCACACATTTGCGACGCGAGCTGTTGAGGTCGGATTTGAAGTTAAATCATTGTCAGAAATATTAGGACATACCTCTGTGACGATCACGTTGGACCGGTATGTGCACGCTTCGCTGGAACTGAAACGGGATAATATGCAGAAATTGAAGGTAGTGGGTCTATGATCTACGCAGTCAAAACTAGTGTAAGTGAATATCATAAGAACGGGAAAAGCCTTGCATAGCAAGGCTTTTTCTTCGCTTTTGTAGTGGAGTGGCAAACTCCACGAAAATACAACTTCGGCTCAGTCCGTAAAATGGAGTACATTAGAAGCCCATTCGCTTTCTTCACCAAAAATCATCAGCGCATTTCGTTCTAATGATATGTTTTGCCTGCGTTATCCACGCATTTTCATTATAAAGAAATTAATTCCATATTTCAAGGCTGAAATGAATTATTCATCCAGAAAGAGGCAACACGAATTCAACGAATATACGTAAATCTAACGATTACTGCTACACTTATGACAAAAATAGCCTACATAAAATGAAAATCCCGCTGCGAAATTTCTCCGTAGCGGGATCAATTTATATGCCGAAACAAGCGAAAAGCCTTATTTCAAACAGTTTCCAGGCACAGAAAAAGCCCACCGTAATTCTATCGAAATTACGGTGGACTTATGGTCCGAGTGACAGGGTTCGAACCTGCGGCCTGATGGTCCCAAACCACCCGCGCTACCAACTGCGCTACACCCGGATATGGAATTTCGCAATTTGCATAAAATAAAGTTTAACATATTCTTTAGAAATGCGCAACGGTTTTCTGCGTTGCAGTTTTCGGGCGCGTGTGGTATGCTCTAAACATCAAATCAGGACTTGTTATGACAGGAGCATCAACCTATGAGAATGCGAAAGAAGCCCAACCTCGTCCCGCGCATGGAGCGCTGCGCGGCCACGCTGATCACTGACCCCGAGGCGCTGCGCGGCCGCTGGCTGGAACAGTTCCCCGGCTATCAGGCGCTGCAGCTGGAGCTCGGTTGCGGCAAGGGCCGCTTCACGGCGGACACCGCGGCACAAAATCCGGACATCTTCCTCGCCGCGATCGAAAAAGTTCCGGACGCCATGGTCGTCGGCATGGAGCGCGTGACCGAGCGCGGGCTCGAAAACGTGCGCTTTCTCGACCGGGACGCAGCCAACCTGCTCGACATGTTCGCCCCCGGCGAGGTTTCACGCATCTACATCAACTTCCCCGACCCGTGGAAAAAATCCCGCCAGCACAAGCGCCGTCTGACCTACGCGGGCTTTCTGGCGCTGTATGCAAACGTGCTGCCGCTCGGCGGCGAGATCTGGTTCAAGACCGACAACGACCCGCTGTTCGCCTTCTCACTCGAGCAGTTCGCGCAGGAGGGCTGGGAGCTGCGCGAGGTCACGCACGACCTGCACGCCGACGGCCCTGTCGGCGTCATGACCGACTATGAGGCGAAATTCTACGATCAGGGCATCACGATCAACCGCTGCGTAGCGGTGAAAACGGAGGACACGAAATGCGACTTGTATCCTGGAACGTCAACGGGCTGCGCGCCTGCGTGACCAAGGGCTTTGCGGACACGTTCCGCGCGCTGGACGCGGATATTTTCTGCCTGCAGGAGACGAAGCTCCAGCCCGGGCAGATTGCGCTCGACCTGCCGGGCTACCATCAGTACTGGTGCAGCGCCGAGAAAAAGGGCTACTCCGGCACCGCCGTGTTCACGAAGGCCGAGCCGCTCGACGTGCAGTATAATCTCGGCCTGCCGCAGCACGATCTGGAGGGCCGCGTGATCACGGCCGAATACCCGGAATTCTATCTTGTGTGCGTCTACACGCCAAACGCCCAGGACGGCCTGCGCCGGCTGGAATACCGGATGAGCTGGGACGATGCGTTCCGCGAATTCGTCTGCTCGCTCGACCGGCACAAGCCGGTCGTCATCTGCGGGGACATGAACGTCGCCGCAGCGGAGATCGACCTGAAAAACCCGAAGAGCAACGTCGGCAACCCCGGCTTCAGCCCCGAGGAGCGCGCGAAGTTTCAGGAGCTGCTGCACGCCGGCTTCACGGACACGTTCCGCGCCCTGCATCCGGACGAGACGGACGCCTACTCGTGGTGGAGCTACCGCTTCCACGCGCGGGAGAACAATGCCGGCTGGCGCATCGACTACTTCCTGTGCTCGAACCGCGCGGCGGAAAAGATCGAGACGGCCAGCATCCTTTCCGACATTTACGGCAGCGACCACTGCCCCGTGGAGCTCGAGATCGCATGGTGAAGATCGGAAACGTCGAGATCTGCGGCCCGCTCACGCTCGCGCCCATGGCGGGCGTGACCGATGCGCCGTTTCGCGCGCTGTGCCGCGCGCAGGGCGCCGCCCTCACCTGCACGGAAATGGTGAGCGCCAAGGCGCTGGTCTATCACGATGAAAAAACGAAGCAGCTGCTCTGGTCGCCGCCAGACGAGCACCCCGCCGCCGTGCAGATCTTCGGCCACGAGCCAAAGGTCATGGCCGAGGCCGCGCCCATGGCGCTGGCATACTCCGGTGCGGACATTCTGGACATCAATATGGGCTGCCCGGTGGGCAAGGTCATCCGCAGCGGCGACGGTTCGGCGCTCATGCGCGATCCCGAGCTCGCCGGGCGCATCATCGAGGCGGTCGTCAAGGCCGTCGATGTGCCCGTGACCGTGAAATTCCGCAAGGGCTGGGACGGCGGAAACGTCAACGCCGTGGCCTTTGCGCAGATGTGCCAGCAGGCGGGCGCGGCCGCCATCGCCGTGCACGGGCGCACGCGCGTGCAGATGTATGCCGGCCGCGCCGACTGGGACATCATCCGCGACGTCAAGCGCGCCGTGACGATCCCCGTCATCGCCAACGGCGACATTTTTTCCGGCGCAGACGCGGCGCACATCCTGCGCTACACCGGCGCCGATCTGGCAATGGTCGGCCGCGGCAGCTTCGGCGACCCGTGGCTGTTCGCGCGCGGCAACGCCGCCATCGCCGGCGAACCGGAGCCGCCGCTGCCGCCGCTGCGCGAGCGGATCGAGGCGGCACTGCATCAGATCGAATTTGCCGCCGAGATCAAGGGCGAACGGCTGGCGTGCCTCGAGGCGCGCAGCCAGTTTTGCTGGTATCTGCGCGGTGTGCCGCACGCCAATGTCTACAAGCAGGAGGTCGTGCACGTCGAGACGCTCGACGGCCTGCGGCGCATCACGCGCGCCATCCAGCGCGACTTGCGGGACTGACCGCAGAAAGGCAAGGAAACCATGGACCGGGACGAGGAACGGCGCATCATCGCTCAGGTGTGCGCCGGGGACACCAACGCCTTTGAGGCGCTGGTCGTCGCCTACCAGAAACAAGTGTATAACCTCGCCCTGCGCACCGTCGGCAACGAGGAGGACGCCGCTGACATGACGCAGGAGGTGTTTCTGCGCGCCTATCGGGCGCTGGGCACGTTCCGCGGCGAGAGCAAGTTCTCCGTCTGGCTCTACCGGCTGACGACGAACGTGTGCATCGACTTCCTGCGCAGCCGCCGGCGGCACCCGACCGTGTCGCTCACCACCTCCGAGGACGACGACGAGCAGCCGCAGTTCGACCTCCCCGCCGACGAGAGCGTCGGCCCGGAGCAGCAGCTGACCCGCAGCGAAATGCGCCGCTCCGTCGCGCGCGGGCTCGACAGCCTGCCGGACGATGCCCGCAAGATCCTCATCCTGCGCGAGCTCGACGGCCTGTCCTATGCCGAGATCGGCAAGGTGCTGCACCTCGAGGCCGGCACGGTGAAATCGCGCCTGTTCCGCGCGCGGCGGCGGCTCTGCGATTTCCTGCTCGCCGACGGGAACCTTCCCGACCGATATGCGTCAAAGCAGACGAAGGGAGGTGCAGACGGATGAGCGCCTGTGAACATTACCAGCAGCAGATCAGCCAGCTGCTCGACGGCGAACTGCCGCCGGAGCAGGTGCAGACACTGCGCGCACATCTGCGCACCTGCCCCGAATGTCAGCGCGTTTATGACGGCTTTCTGGCGCTTCAGGCCGCCGTCCGTGACGCGGCCGCCGCGCCGCCCGCCGACCTGACCGCGCGCATCATGCAGCAGGTGCGTCAGGAGCCCATGCCGATGCCGCCGCGCTCCGCCGCCCCGGCGCGTCCGGCGCGGCATGTGCAGCCGACGCCCATTCGCAGGGCTGCTCAGCCCCGGCCGGCCGCGCGAAAGCGCCCGGCCGCCGGCCGTACGTCTCCCCTGCTGCCGATCTCGGTCATGGCGGCGTGTCTCGCGCTGATCCTCGGTGCGACGCTCTGGTTCGTGCCGCACAGAAGCCAGCCGAGCGGCGCCGACACCGCGCTCGACAATGCGCAGGCGCCAACCGTGACCCTGTCTCCCTCCGTCAAGGAAGAGGATGCGGATGGTCGGAAGCAGGACAGTCTCCCCGCTCCGGAAAGCGCGCCGGTGCTCGACGACAGCGTCAGCAGTCTGCTCTTCTCCGTCCCGGCGGAAAGCAGCGCGGACAGCATGACACTGCACATCTCCGACCGCAAGACCATCGAGGCGCTGTCTGCGCTTCTGGTGCGGACGCAGCCGGTACAGCCGCTCGATGCCGACCGGACACCGCTGTGCGTGCTGGAAGAGACCAGCGCCGACGGCGTGACCACACGTGTGACCGTCTGGTGCGACGGCAAGGACGTGGTCTTCGTCAGCAGCACGGATACACAGTATTACCGCGTGCCCGACGCCGCCGCAGAGTTTTGCCGGCTGACGGGCCTTCCGGAAAACTGAACACCAGGATCGGCTCCTTTGACCCGGCAGGCAAACGCCTGCCGGGTTTTCACTTGCACGCGCTCCCGCTCCCCCACTCGCCATTTTTCAATCATTTGCTGCAAAACGACGACAAAAAACCACAATTTTTCGAACATCCTTGGCAACCATTTACTTGAAACACGCGAAAACGTGTGTTATAATTTATCTTGTCTGCTTGTACCTTGCTATTTTCGTAACAAACAGATGTATTTCTTAACAATATGGTGTCTTTTGCCATCAGGAGGATAATGACTCGTGAAACGTATCAAAGTATCGAACAATGTCATCAGAAGAATGCCCCGCTATCTCCGGAAGCTTGACGATCTGAATGCTGCCGGGATCGAGCGCATCTCTTCCGGCGAGCTGGGCCGCCAGATGGGCCTGACCCCCTCGCAGATCCGTCAGGATTTCAGCTGCTTTGGTGAGTTCGGCCAGCAGGGCTATGGCTACAACGTTGTGGCGCTGCGCGGCGAGGTCGCCAAGATCCTTGGCATGGATCGCAACTACTCGGCCGTTCTGGTCGGCGTCGGCAACATCGGCCGCGCGCTGGTGGAGAACTTCTGCTTCGAGCAGTACGGCTTCACCCTCAAGGCCGCGTTCGACATCAACCCCGACCTCATCGGCAAGGAAATGCACGGCATCGTGGTGCATGACTTCTCCACGCTCGACAACATTCTTGCCGAGCTCCAGCCGGACGTCGCCGTTCTCTGTGTGCCGAGGGCCATGGCCAACGACGTCGCCAATGAGATCTGCTCCGTCGGCGTGAAAGCCATCTGGAACTTCACGAACACGGAACTGCAGATCAAAGATGCCGACCCGATCATCGAAAACATCCACTTCTCCGACAGCCTGCTGGCGCTCGGCTACTACATTGCCGAAAGCCAGGACGAGGCCGAGGCCCGCGCTGCGAAGAACAAGAAGGCCTGACAGCCCGCAAAGGAGGTCTGCCCCTTGAAAATCAAGCGACTGATCTCGTTGCTGCTGACGCTGATGCTGCTTGCCGGCACGGCGCCCGCTCTGGCTGCCGACGCCGGCAGTCGGCAGGATCCGCTGCTGTCGCACAGCTTTGTGGACAGCTGGTCGTCTGCGGTGCTGAGCCACGCCGAGGCCACGGCGCATTCCGCCGCGCAGGCCGCACTGGACAAAGCCCTGCAGACGCATGACGCGGCGCTGCACAGCACCGCCGCCAAGAGCCGCATCTGCACGCTCAACGCCGGCAGCACGGTCGCGCTCAAGACCGGCGACTGCTTCACCGTTCTGAGCGGGAGCGCCGGCGTGACCATTTCCGCCGGTGTGCTCGTCGACACGACCGACGGCAAAAAGGCCGCCTCCGGCGCGCTGCACACGGCGCACCGCTACATCGCCTGTGAAAATCTGCGGGCGACCATTACCTGCGAGCAGACCGTCTCGCTGCTTGTGTCAGCGAGCGCTTCCGTCACGCGCTTCGTGGATGTGCCCGCCGGTGCATGGTACGCTGATGCCGTGGAATACGTTGCTGCCAACGGTCTCATGGACGGCGTCGGCGGCCGATGTTTCGCGCCGAATGACGCGCTCACGCGCGCCATGTTCGTGACGGTGCTGGGCCGGCTTGTGCAGATCAACGAAGCGGACTACACGAGCGTTTCCTTCACCGATGTCACGCCCGGGAGCTGGTACGCGCCGTATGTCGAATGGGCCGCGCAGCAAAACATCGTCAACGGTATGGACAGCGGGCGCTTTGAACCGAACACGCCGATCACGCGCGAACAGATGGCGACCATCATCGCGCGCTATGTGCAGAGCACCGGAAAAGCACTTTCCACGATCACCGACCCTGTCACGCTGCGGGATATGAACGCGGTCTCCGACTGGGCGCGCGACGGTGTGGAGCTCATGCGCACGACCGGGATCATCGCCGGTGATGAGCGGGGTTACTTCAACCCACGCGGACTTGCCACGCGCGCACAGGCCGCCACGGTTTTCATGCGGCTGCGGGAAGCGAGCCTGCGCTCGCAAACACAATCATAAAACGATCGGATCGGCGGAGCCAGCGGCTCCGCCGATCTGCGCAAAGGAGTTTTCTCATGTCTGATACGATCGCCGCCATTGCGACCGGCAACGTCCTGTCCGCGATCGGCATCCTGCGTCTGTCCGGTGACGGGGTGCTCACCGTTATCGACCGCGTGTTTCGCCCGGCGAACGGCCGCCCCATGTCCGAAGCACCGGATCGCAAGCTCGTCTACGGCGCTTTTTGCGACACAGACGGCCAAACGCTCGACCTCTGCCTGTGCACCGTCAGCCGCGCCCCGCACAGCTACACCGGCGAGGACACGGCCGAGCTGCAGTGCCACGGCTCGCCGGCCGTGCTGCGCGCGGGACTGCAGGCGCTGTTCGCCGCCGGGGCGCGGCAGGCGCTGGCGGGTGAATTCACGAAGCGCGCCTTCCTCAACGGCCGCATGGATCTCACGCAGGCAGAAGCCGTCATCGACCTCATCCACGCCGAAACCACGCTGGATGCGAAAAATGCCGCCGGGCAGCTCGGCGGCGCGGTGCTGCGGCGCGCGCAGACCGTATATGATGCGCTGCAGGACATCGCCAGCCACTACCACGCCGTGATCGACTACCCGGACGAGGACATCCCGGACTTTCAGCTCAGCGCCTACGAGGCCACGCTGACCAACTGCATCGACCAGCTCCAGCGACTGCTGGACACGTTTTCCCGCGCAAATGTGCTCCACGGCGGCGTTCCGGCCGTGATCCTCGGCCGGCCAAACGCGGGCAAGTCCTCCCTGCTCAACGCCCTGCTCGGATACGAGCGCGCCATCGTGACGGACGTACCCGGCACGACCCGCGACACGATCGACGCGCGCGTCACGCTCGGCGGCGTGCTCTTGCGCCTGACCGATACCGCCGGGCTGCGCGACACGGCCGACCCCGTGGAGGCCATCGGCGTGCACCGGGCACTGGACGCAGCGGCGGACGCGGCGCTCGCCATCGCGGTGTTTGACGCGGCGCGGCCGCTCGACGATGATGACCGGCAGGTCATCGCGGCCGCGCAGGCAGCGCCGGTGCGCATCGCGGTGCTCAACAAGGCCGATCTGCCCGCCGCCGTGCAGCCGGATACGCTGGCGGCGCAGTTTGACGCCGTGTGCGTGCTCTCGGCAAAAGAGCGCACGGGTCTGGAGGCACTCGAGCAGGCAGTCGCGGAGCGCTTCCCCGCCCCGGACGCGCCGGCCGGCGAGATCCTCACGAACGCTCGCCATGCCGAGGCCATTGGCCGCGCACTGGAGTCGCTGCGCGCCGCGCGCGAGGCGATGCTGCTGGGCGTGACGCCCGACGCCGTGCTCACGGAGGCCGAGGAGGCCATGGCCGCCATCGGCGAACTGACGGGCGCCTCCATCCGCGAGGACATCACGAACCGCATCTTCGCGCGCTTTTGCGTGGGCAAATAAATTTGGGCAGCAAACGGCCGCCGGTCAGAAACCGGCGGCCGTTTCGTATGCAGTTTCAGCGAAACACGATGCCGTTGCGCTCCGACGTGCGCAGGAGCACAACGCCGAGCAGCAGCGCCAGCCCCTCATAGATGCCCATCGTCAGCCAGACAGCGTTGCCGCCAAAAATGGCCGGCACGGCAAAAATGACCGCGCTGTCAAGCAGGAAGCTGCGGCACAGGTTCAAAATGACCGCCTGCTTCGTGCGCTTGGTCGAATAGAGATAGGCCGATATGAGCGTGTTCACGCTCATGATGATAAAGCCCCAGGCATAGCGCGGCATGTACTGCACCGTGCAGGCGAGCGTCAACGCATCGGCACCGAACATTTTGCAGATCGGCCCGCCGACAAACAGCAGCACCACGTTGATGAGCGTGCTGCCGATCAGGTCAATGAGCACGCCCGCGCGAAAATACCACCGGAGCTCCTGCGCGTCCTTCGCACCATAGCTCTGGCCGAGCAGCGGCTGCAGGCCGCTCGAGACGCCGATGAAGATGGCCGCGGAAAACGACGCCACGTAGCAGATGATCGAATAGGCGTTCACGGCCATGTCGCCAAGGCGGCCAAGCAGGACGTAGTTCGTACACAGTGTCGCCACCGGGACGGCAAACTGCGCGATGGCCTCCGGCGTACCGCGCAAAAGCAGCTTGCGCGCGAGCTTGCCCGAAAAACAAAACCGGCCCACCCGCAGCTGGCCGCGGCGCAGGATGAAGTGCGTCGATACGATCAGCATACCGCACGTCTGCGAGATCCCGGTCGCAATGGCCGCGCCCATGAGTCCTTTTTGCAGCGGGAACACAAACAGCCAGTCGAGGAAGATGTTGATGACCGTCGCGATCGTGGAGCCCACGCTTACGAGCACGGGCGAACCGTCGTTGCGGCAGTAGTTGTTCATGAACGTCATCAGCCCCGACGGCACCGCGAAAAGCGAATACCAGAACAGATAGTCGCACACGAGCCGATGATAGGTCTCGTTCGCGCCGAGCAGCGTCGCGATCTGAGACGTGAGACACGTGCCGATGAGCGTCATAATGATCGCGGCCGTCAGCGTGCCGGCAAGCGAGTGCATGAACGCCTGATTTGCGCCGGCAATGTCCCCGCGGCCGATGCGCACGGCTGAGACCGTCACACCGCCGACGACCGTGAGCATGATGATGGCGTTGAGCACCATCACGAACGGCCAGACCAGATTGACCGCGCCGAGCGCGTCCGTACCGACGCCCTGCCCGACAAAAATGCCGTCGATGATCGTAAAGAGAAAATAAGCGCAGTTGCCGAGAATCGTCGGCACGACATACTGCGTGAGCTTTTTCTTTCTGCTGTCCATGAGCCCCTCCGAGCGCATAATTTGCCGCTAAATGCACAGACTTCCGGCCGTATGCACGCACACGGCGCGTCCCGGCCGGAAATCTGTCCTTATTATAGTGGCTTGCTAAGCCGCTGTCAAGCAGGACGACCGCCTGCGCAGGTGCGCCAGAAACCGCTTGAAAGCCTAGTAAGCATATGTTATTATTATAGTATGTAATTTAAAGGGGGACTGCCCATGAAAATATCTACAAAAGGCCGGTATGCCCTGCGCATGATGCTCGATCTGGCCACGCATCAGGGCGACGGCTATGTCGCGCTCAAGGACATCGCGCAGCGGCAGGAGATCTCGAAAAAATATCTGGAGCAGATCGTGCCCATGCTGGGCAAATCCAACATTCTGCGCACCACGCGCGGCTATCAGGGCGGCTACCGGCTGGCCCGTGCCCCGCAGGATTACACCGTCGGTGAGATCCTGCGCCTGACCGAGGGCGGGCTCGCGCCCGTGGCCTGCCTCGACCAGCATCCGAGTCCATGTCCGCGCTGCGGAGAGTGCGCCACCCTGCCCATGTGGGAAGGGCTGGAGCGCGTCATCTGCAACTACCTCGACGGCATCACGCTGCAGGACCTGCTCGAGCAGCAGACGGCACGCGCCGCGAACGACTACGTCATCTGACGCGGCCGCGTACTTCCCATGCAGGCCCGGCAAGCGCACCGCAAACGGCGAACGTGCCGCTCGCCCACGGCTGGATATTTGGTATTACCAGAAAAGTCGGCGTATGAATTCTATGTTTTTCATAGTTTCCGACCATCGCGCAGGAACACATTGCTGATTATTTATCAATTTTGCATTTTCCGCTTGCCATCCGTGGAGATTCGGGTTACGATGATGCTGCGTCACGTGGTAATACCACAGAGGGAGCTCACCTGCCGTGTACGTTCCCTGGCGTCCGGTGCGCGGTCACCCTTCACGTCCCGGATAGACCGTCGGTCATGAGCCGCCCGATAGCGCCTCTTCTTCCCAACCGGCTGTCAAAAACCGCAGAGCCCTACCGGGCCCTGCGGTTTTTTCATACGCTGTGTGATGTCTGATCGGGATGACTATAGAGCGAGAACGCACCGTTGGCAACGCTGTCGAGCATATCGGAGGTGAACGCCTGTGCGCGCTCGGCGTCACGGTCGAGCAGCGCGCGGTAGAGCTCGAGTTTATTCTGATACAGGCGGTTGGCGCCGTAGCGCTGGCGGTACAGGCTCCAGAAGTGCAGCCCGTAGCTGTGGATGGAGTTATACAGCAGCGGCAAAAACGTATTGCGCGACAAAACGCTCAGCGCATGGTGGAACTGAAACGTCGCCTCGGCGCCCTCCTGGTCGGTTTTTGCGTCCTTGATTGCGTCCAGCATGGGCGCGAGCTCGTCAAGCTCGGCCTGCGTGGCGCGCTCGACCACCAGCTTCACGCACAGGCACTCGTTCGCGCTGCGCACCTCTATGAGCGAGCGCACCTCATCGTCGCGCATGACACCGCCGTTATAATTCAGCAGCGCCGTGAGCGTATCGAGCGAGCCGGTCTTGCGGTAATCGCTGACGTACACGCCCTGGCGCGTCACGATCTCCACGAAGCCCATCTTCTCCAGCTCGATCAGCCCGGCCGAGATCACCGGCCGGCTCACGCCCATACGCGCGCTCAGCTCCCGCGCCGGCGGCAGCTGGTCGCCGGGCATCAATTCCCCGGAAATAATCATGCTCTCGATCTTCTGCACGAACTGATCCGTGAGCGAGACCGCCTCGATCTTGTCAAATCCCATCGTTCCACCCCCAAAATGTATTTGGTATTACCAAGTGCTTTTCGTTTTGAATTTATCATCATATTGACGGACTGTCAAGCGAAAATGTCGGCATAGTTCCGAAAATGTTAAAATCGAGACACATAGCATTGCTTTTTCAGGAATACTGCTATATGATAATGCTGAATTCTGGTAATACCAGAGCAAGAAACAACAACCATCAGGAAGGAAGGGGAAACATTTGAAAGATCTGAAGCATCTGATCTACTTTGAAAACCTTCTGGAAGACGCCAACAACGAGTTGGTACGGCAGGCGCAGGAGAACGGCAGCATCGTCCTCGGCTACACCTGCTATCACATTCCGGAGGTCCTCCTCAACGTAGACAACTGCATCTCTGTGCGACTCAGAGCACCCAAGACCGGTTCGCTGGATATCTCGACGTACTACATGTCCAACTATACCTGTGACTACGCACGTGCGCTCGTCGAGCGTGCAATCGAGGGTGGCTACCAGTTCCTGGATGCGATGATCGGCGTGGACGCCTGCTCGGCCATGAACCGCTCCATGGAGCACTTCGAGGTCCTGAAGGTCAACAGCAAGGAGAAATTCTTTGTCACGCATACCGACATGCCGCTCAAGGTGACCGATTACTACATTGATTCCTACACCACGCAGATGCGCGAGCACGTGCTCAACCGTCTGACCGAGACCTTCGGCGTTGATACGTCCGACGAGGCGCTGCGCAAGGCCGTCGCCGAGCACAACGAGGTCTGCAAGATCATCAGCGAAATTGCTGAGATGCGCAAGCTCGACAACCCGATCATCACGGGCTACGAGTTCCACATCCTCAACCTTGTGAGCTATACCTGCCCCAAGGCGCTCATCCTGCCCTACCTGCGCGAGACGCTCGCTGAGCTCAAAAAGCGCAAGCCGGACGCCAAGAATCCGTACCGCGCCCGCGTGGCCATCGTCGGCAGCGAGATCGACGACCCGAGCCTGACAAAGCTCATCGAGGGCTGCGGCGCACTCATCGTGTCCGACCGTTTCTGCTTCGGCAGCACCCCGGGCCGCGAGGTCATCGAGCTCAACGACGAGGAAGACGTCCTGCGTCAGATCTGCCGCCACTACATGGAGACCAGCGAGTGCGCTCGTTACATCTCCGATGAGAAGGTGCACCAGCGCCGCGAGACGGCTGACCGTCTGGCGCGCGAGTACAAGGCGGACGGCATCATCTATGAGCAGATGAAGTACTGCGACTACTGGGGCTTCGAGCGTGCTCTGGCGAGCTACATCATGAACACCGAGTACGGCTGGCCGGTCCTGTCGATCGACCGTGTGTATAACAACGGCTACTCGGGTCAGCTCCGCACGCGCGTTCAGGCGTTCGTGGAGAGCCTGGAGATCAAGAAGATCCAGAGAGAAAGGGGTGCCAAGTAATGGGCAAGGTGAAATATCCCAATCCGAAATTCTTCAAAGCGAAAGACAGAATGGACTGGGCTGCTCAGGCAGAGAACCTGAAACTGGTCGGCGGCATCTTCTGGGACATGTTCAAGGAGACCGACTGGAAAAAGTTCGGTGAGGGCTGGAAGAACATTCTCATTTCCGACCGTGACCGTATCAAAGAAGAGTACAAGGCCTTCGCGGCTGCCTCTATGAAGGATAAGATCGACCTCATCCTCAACGGTGAGCGTCACCTCGGCCGCCTGTATCGCGACGGCGCCATGTGCACCGTGCGTCGTGAGTGGCGCGGCATCAAGGACACGGTCTATGACTTCTATGAATGGGCTCGTCTGTGGGGCATGCTGCTCATGTCCTTCTCCAAGGACCTGATCCCGGCTATGAACCAGACGCTGTACTATCGCTGGATGGTGTCTTACTTCTGCTGCCACAGCTTCATGGACAAGAACATCCTCGGCCTGCGCGGCTCCAACCTGCGCATGAGCCACGAGCTTACCTACTGCATCTACCGCTACGTCGCCGAGAACCTTGTCATTCTCGCCAAGGGCGACAGACGCAACGGCAACAGCGAGGAGCTCAACAGCAAGCTCGTTCTGATCGACGAGATGACCATGGCGCAGATCATGGCCGGCTTCCCGACCCTGTACGGCATCCCGCACCAGCTGCTGCCGGTGTTCCTGGTCTCCGAGATCGACCAGCTCACCTGCATCCCGTACATCGACGCCGTCGAGTCCTTCGGTCTCCCGGCCGATACCTGCCCGGTTCCGACGTCCGAGTGCGGCGCGCTCGTCATCGACGCTCTGCCGCATCTGGGCAGCTGCTACATCTCCAGCTCCATGCCGTGCGACGGTTCCGTCATGGCATCCAGCTACTTCGCCCGCCGCTTCCCCGAAATCCCGGTGCATCACCTGTGCTTCCCCGTCCGCTACGAGGACGAGCTGACGCTCGACGCCGCTGTGGAAGACGTCAAGGCGTGCATCCGCTTCATTGAGAAGCAGACCGGCGAGAAGTGGAACTGGGATGCTTACTTCACCGCTATGAAGCGCTTCAACACCGAGACCGACTACGAGCTGCAGAAGTGGGAGATCAACAAGACCGCTTATCCGCAGCTGATCGGCCCGACCTACGAGCTGTTCCGCAAGTGGTGCTATGAGATGGACGGCGGCCTCGATCCGCGTACCATCAAGTCCTGCGAGAAGGTCAACAAGATCCTCCTCAAGGGCTACAAGAACAAGGAGCAGGCCTGGCGCAACAAGATGCGCTATCGTGCTATCACCTGGAGCTGCCCGCCGCACTACTACGCCAACTTCTCCAACTGGCTGGCCAACAGCTGGGGCATCAACGTCGTCGTTGAGATGGAATCTCTCAACTACACCAAGCACCTCAACACCACCGACGAGACCGAGGCCCTGCGTGACATGGCCCGCCTGTACGAGCGCATGGTCATGCGCCGCCACACCAACGGCGGTTACCACAACGTCGTCACCGAGCTCTGGCGTCAGTGCGAGGCGTGGAACACAAACATCGTCATCATGTGGCAGCACGTCGCGTGCAAGAACATGGCCACCGTTCAGGGCCTGCTCGACGAGCAGGGCCGCGAGCTGGGTCTGCACCTGATCTGGATCCCGCACGACCTGATGGATCCGCGCACCGTTTCGCGCCGCACCATGCGCGACACGGTCTCCAGCTATATGGACACCGTCATGCACGCCACCCCGGTCGACGAGACTCTGCTTGACTTCGCGGACGACGTGTGCATGTAAACTTTTTTGAATTGAAGGAAAGGATTTAAATACTATGAAATACTTTGGCGGATGCGACGTAGGTTCCACCTACACGAAGGCAG
>OIAE01000095.1_pt1 | contig 30776 bp, 27 predicted proteins | sample 1580681 | NCBI WGS metagenome assembly OIAE01 (sample SAMEA3882525, study PRJEB24775) | human gut metagenome | biome: human-associated habitat; feature: intestine environment; material: feces | place: Netherlands | collected 2009/2010
CTTTGGCTCATAAAGGCCGGAAAGAAGCATGATCACAAAAGTCATATCATAGCTTAATGTAATCTGGCCGGATATCCCGTATTTCTCACGCAGTTCCCTGCAGAGTCCGCAGTAAAAGGACCTGTACATGTCAAAATCCTTCATCTTAATCTCCGGCTTGTTCATTACAATATATCCAAACATATCAGCGCCTCTTTATAAATTTGGTATGACACTTGGGACATTCAATCTCCACTTTCTTAAATCCGCCTCTGGGAATACGGATTTTCTGACCGCAGCCAGGGCAGCTGTAAATATGATAGTCCTTGCGCTGGCTCATCATTCGCTTCTCTTTCTGGAAACGGGCTCTTAACTTATCTGTCATCTGAAGATACTTCTGATTCTCCTGATAACGTTTGGAAATATTTTTGGAAAAAATCCTGAAATAAGTATAAACAATGGCAGCCATTCCAAACAGATCCAAAAATGCGCCAATTCCACTTCTGGTCCCAGTAAATAAGGTGAGCACAATAGCAGCCAGTGCCACTCCCATAGTGAATCTTGCAAACTGATCCACTCCGTTGCGTCCCTGCATAAATCTCATAAATTTTTCTTTCAATAAAATACCTTCTTTCTTGTGAACTTATCTTCCTGGAATAAGTTTCTGTCGCTCTTTTGTTATTATATTATTTCCCTATCCCTGATTCTGTACATTCACTATTATGGTTCACAAAACAACCAGCAATCATTCCGTCTTTTCCTATCTGTCGCTGCAGACTTGAAAAATGTAAAATTTCAGATAATAAGATTCATCAGCAGACCATAAGATCGGATGATCTGGTGCCTGGGTGCGATATTCTACCTGACGGAGACGTTTATGCACATTTCTGGCAGCCTGCCCGATGGTCTGGGTAAAAAGCTGGTAATCCATAAAATGTGAACAGGAACAGGTTGCAAGGAAACCGCCGTCTTTCACCAGCTTCATGGCACGAAGATTGATCTCACGATAGCCTTTCACTGCATTCTTAACAGAGCTTCTTGACTTGGTAAATGCAGGTGGATCCAGGATTACCACATCATACTGCTTTCCTTCTTCTTCCAGCTTTGGAAGCAGGTCAAATACATCTGCACAGACAAATTCAACTCTATCCTCTAATCCATTGAGTCTTGCGTTCTCTCTTGCCTGTTCTATGCCAAGTTCTGAAGCATCTACACCTGTCACATGCTTTGCCCCTGCAATCCCTGCATTCAGCGCAAAAGAGCCTGTGTGCGTGAAGCAGTCCAGCACCTCTGCATCCTTGCAAAGTCTCTGGATTGCCAGACGATTGTATTTCTGATCCAGGAAAAATCCTGTCTTCTGACCGTCTTTTACATCCACCTGATATTTTACACCATTTTCCACAATTTCAACCAAAGTAGGGAACTCTTCACCAATAAAGCCCTTATATGGCTCCATTCCCTCCTGCTTACGTACTTTCACGTCACTTCTCTCGTAAACGCCGCAGATCCGGATACCATCCTCTGCCAGAACTTTCTTCAGAAGTTCCACCAGCATCTCTTTATAACGGTCGATTCCAAGTGCAAGGGACTGTACCACCAGCACATCAGAAAACTTGTCCACAATAAAACCCGGCAGAAAATCTGCCTCTCCGAAGATCACGCGACAGCTTGAAGTATCCGTTACTTTCTTACGATACTCCCATGCATCCCGCACTCTTTTCTCAAAAAATTCCTCATCGATCACAGTATTCTCATCTCTTGAAAGAAGACGTACCACAATCCTGGAATTCGTATTGATGAATCCTCTTCCCAGAGGATATCCGTCAAAATCATGAACCAGTACAATATCTCCATTTACAAAGCTTCCCATAATAGAAGCTACTTCATTATCAAAAATCCACATTCCGCCGGATTTCAAAAGACGTCCTTCTCCCTTTTTCAGGGTTACTACTGCCAGACTCATAGCACTACTCCTTTGCTTTTGCGATTTAGGTAACATTGTAGCACACAATTTCTCAATTTGCCAGTGTTTCCAGGGGTTCTGAGAAAAAGTCATAAAAATTTCACTAATCTTAAAATTTTATAAACTGCCAGCCATTCATCTTCTTTTTTTAACAGACATCTCAGTCTCATTAACAACACAAAAAAACTCCGGATTGCCTGAACCCGCTTCCTATCGTCAGATTTTAAATCTGACTTTCAATGGCGGTACACGGTTCAGGCATTCCAGAGCTTTCACTTATCTTATATTCAGACTTTTCCAGATGGTTATTTTCTTCTTATTTCGCATTCGCTGCAGTTACATATACACGAATCAGATTTGCCTTAATAAGGGCTGGACGAACTGCATTGTAAATAATCACAACCAGGATTGTAGATACAATTGCATTTACAAATGTAGCACCGGCGCTTAATTTTGCAAGGATGCTCGCTACTTCCTGGGGCTGACCAAGAATGTACTGTTTGTAGAAATAGCCAACGATGGGATCTGCGATCACATTAAAAGCAAGACCTGCAATGGAAGCGATCAGACTCCATTTGAATACGTATTTCTTGTCGTTCGTCTCATTGATCTTTGCAATCTTGTGGGCTACAAGACCTGTTATAAGACCGATGCAAAGCTTCAGGACAAAAGTCTTGGGTGCTCCTGTAATGTAAACCGGATCCATAAGGTCTGCAATAGTCATTCCAATAGAACCAGCAAGACCGCCGTACCAACCGCCAAGAAGCAGAGCTCCAAGCACGCAGAAGGTATTTCCGATGTGAAGAGAAGTAGCATCTCCACCCGGTACCGGAATCTTAATCTGCAAAAATGTAAAAGATACATAGCAAAGTGCTGCAAGAAGTGCAGTCTCTGCAAGTTTCATAATGGTAGAATTCTGTTTGTTCATAGGTTTCTCTCTCTTTCCCGGAAACCTGGTACATATTGAAAAACATTCTGCAAGATGTGCCTCACAAGTTGCAGGAATGATTTCTCAAACAAGCTCCAATGTTTCCTGTTTAATCACTGCTTTTTATACTGCAGTATCTAATTAGCACTTATCATAGCGAGATACTGGTATGTCTTCAATAGACAGTTTTGATTATTTTTAAGAGGTCAGTTGTTTTCTGCAAAAAAAGGTACAGTCCCCAATATCCCACTGGATATCAGTTTCTGTACCTTTTCCACCAGCAGACATGTCATCTCCTGGAGCATCAACACATACTATTCAACAGTATTCTTCCGAATTCAGGTCTGTTATTCTTCGTAGGACTCTTCATCAATAGTCTCGTCATAAGACTCATCGCCTACTTCATCTGTAGCACTTTCATCTGTTGTCACATTTTCAGAGCCGTCAGCTGAATCACTGGATTCTGAACTCTCACCATAAAGTTTCTCAAAGAACTTCATAGTATCTTTATACAGGGTATCTTTATCATCAGAAGATACTGCATCGCCAAGAACATCAATATCCTCAGAAGACTCACCATCATCGATCACATCAATGCCGAAAAGTTTCTTCATCTCTTTATCCAGCATGTTCAGTTCTGGTGTAATGTATTTCTCAGTTCCATCCTCCTGATAGGAAACAGCACCATTTCCAAGGATACCAAGGTATTTCTGAAGAACCTTGATGGAAAGCTTGTTGGCTGTGTCGGAATCAAGTGTTACAGTAACTGCAGCATCATCTCCCATTACTTCGTAAAGAGCGTCCTCATCACCGCTGTACTCTCCCTGACAGAAGGTCTTCGCTTTTTCAAATTTCGCTTTCGCATCATCGCCAAGGAAATCTGTATTCAGCTGGGATATATCTGTGATCTCTGCGGAAGAATCACTGCCATCACCAGTATCTGTTCCGCCAACTTCACTGATGTCACCGTCAGCTGACTCATCTGCAGCTCCAGTCTCCTCAGCAAGTCCCGGATCCTCTGTAGAACTCTCGATAACATTGTCACCAAGAGCACTCTGGTCTACATTATCCACAATACTGTCCTCATCATCTGATGAATCACTGCTCTCCTCTGCCTTTCCTGTTACATTGTCATTTACACGTTCCAGAGTTTCCTGCATCTCAGAGTAATCATAGTCCTGCTGGGAAATCTGCTGAAGCAGGTTTACGATGGTATTAATCTCATCATCTGTAAGAGTTACATTGTTATTATTGGAGATATTTACAACAATATTGTAGATATCGTCTGCATTCTGAACATTGTCTGCAATAACCTGCATTTTCGCCTGGTTGATAACAGTGGTAGCGTCATTCTTTCCTACAGAATCAGCAAGATTACCTGTAACTACCATCTCCTCAGTAGCAAGCTCCTTCTTGGTCTCGTCAAAGTTGGGGTCCCAGTCGATGGTGTCCTTTTCAATATCGGTCAGCATCTCGCAGGCCATCTTGGACATGCGGGCCTCGGTGTAACGGTAAGCAGCCGGGGGGTCGCCGTCCACGGAGCCGAAGTTGCCGTGACCGTCGACGAGCATGTAGCGCATGGAAAAGTCCTGCGCCAGACGCACCATCGCGTCGTACACGGACGCATCACCGTGGGGATGATACCGGCCGAGCACGTCGCCGACGCAGGTGGCGGATTTTTTGAACGGCTTATCCGAGGTCAGATTGTCCTCATACATGGCGTAGAGGATGCGGCGGTGCACGGGCTTGAGACCGTCGCGCACATCCGGCAGCGCACGCCCGACGATGACGGACATGGCGTACTCGATGTAAGAGGTCTGCATCTCATGGACGAGCTCGCTCTGAATGATCTTCTGGTCGGGATAGAGAATGTCCTCCCGTTTATAATCCTTGGCCATGACTGCACACCTCCTTAAATATCAATATTGACCGCGTACTTGGCGTTTTGCTCGATGAACGCCTTGCGCGGCTCGACCTTTTCGCCCATGAGCACGGTGAACACCTCGTCGGCGTGCACGGCGTCCTCGAGCTTGATCTGCTTGAGCGTGCGGGTCTCGGGGTTCATGGTCGTCTCCCAGAGCTCGTGCGGGTCCATCTCGCCGAGGCCCTTGAAGCGGTTGATGTCGATCTTCGCGTTCGGGTTGTCGCCGCGCATCTCGGCGGAAATTTTATCGCGCTCCTCGTCGGAGAAGGCCACGCGCGTGGTTTTGCCGCGGTTGAGCTTATACAGCGGCGGGATGGCGGAGTAGACATAGCCGCCGTCGATGAGCGGACGCATGAAGCGGAAGAAGAACGTCAGCAGCAGCGTGCGGATGTGGCTGCCGTCGACATCGGCATCGGCCATGATGATGACCTTGTGATAGCGGAGCTTATTGATGTCAAACTCATCGCCCAGTCCGGCGCCGAGCGCCGTGATGACGGGCGTGAGCTTGTCGTTGCCGTAGACCTTGTCGGCGCGGGCCTTTTCGACGTTGAGCATCTTGCCCCAGAGCGGCAGAATGGCCTGGAAGCGCGAGTCGCGCCCCTGCGTGGCCGAGCCGCCTGCGCTGTCGCCCTCGACGATGTAGAGTTCGGTGAGCGACGGGTCGCGGTCGTTGCAGTCGCGCAGCTTGTCGGGCATGTTGAAGCCCTCGAGCCCGTTTTTGCGGCGGATGTTTTCGCGCGCGCGGCGCGCGGCTTCGCGGGCGCGCGAGGCCGTGAGCGCTTTTTCGATGATCATGCGGCCGACGGCGGGGTTCTCCTCCAGAAACTGCGACAGGCGGTCGAACACAACGGAATCGACGAGCGTGCGCATCTCGGAGTTGCCGAGCTTGGCCTTCGTCTGCCCCTCAAACTGGGGGTTCGTGAGCTTGACGGAGATGACAGCCGTGAGGCCCTCGCGGCTGTCCTCGCCGGAGATGCTGTCGCCCTCCTTGAGGATGCCGGACTTTTTGCCGTAGGCATTGAGCGCGCGGGTGAGCGCAGCCTTGAAGCCGGTCTCGTGCATGCCGCCCTCCGGCGTGTGGATGTTGTTGGCGAACGACACGATGACCTCGTTATAGCCGTCGTTATACTGCAGCGCGATCTCGCACATGGAGTCGCTGCGCTCGCCGGACATATAGATGGCCTCGGGGTGCAGGGCCGTCTTGTTTTTGTTGATGAAGTCCACGAACTCGCGGATGCCGCCCTCGTAGCACATCGACTCGCTCACGGGCTCTTCGCCGCGCCGGTCGGTGATGGTGATGCGCAGTCCGGCGTTCAGAAACGCCTGCTCGCGCATACGCACGTGCAGCGTCTCATAGTCGTAGACCGTGTCCTCGAACATGATGGGATCGGGCTTGAAGCGCACGGTCGTGCCGGTGTGATCCGTCTCGCCGACAACGGTCATGGGCTGCGTGATATCGCCGCGGGAGAACTTCATCTGATAGATCTTCCCGTTTTTGTGCACGTTCACTTCCAGCCACTCGGACAGCGCATTGACGACCGAGGCGCCGACGCCGTGCAGGCCGCCGGAGACCTTATAGCCCCCGCCGCCGAACTTGCCGCCCGCGTGCAGCACGGTGAACACCACTTCGAGCGCGGACTTGCCGGTCTGCGGCTGGATGTCCACGGGGATGCCGCGGCCGTTATCGCTGACGCAGATGATGTCGCCGGGCTCGATGGTGAGCTCGATGTGGCTGCAGTAGCCAGCGAGGGCCTCGTCGATGGAGTTGTCGACGATCTCATACACCAGGTGGTGCAGGCCGGACGACGACGTCGAGCCGATGTACATGCCCGGGCGTTTGCGCACGGCCTCCAGACCCTCGAGGACCTGGATTTGGCTGGCGTCGTACTCCTGTGTGATCTTATCTGTAATATCTGGCATGGTTTGCTTCCTTCCGTGCAGCGCCGCGGTCAGAGATTTTCCAGTCCGCTGGCCTTGCTGCGTTTATATAATGTTGCGGTGTTGAGTTGGGAGAGATAACATGTCTGGCCGCTGCCGAGCGAGCAGAGCACGAACGACTTCGGCAGCTCGGTCCCGGCGGCGTTTTCCACCTGACCGGCCTGTTCGAGTTTTTCGAGTGTCTCGCGCGTGCGGTGCGACCACGTGGCGGTGTCCATGTCAAAGACGCCGATGACGCTCTTTTGCAACGCAATGACCTGATTGCCGAGGTGCAGATACATCAGCGAATCACCCCGTTTTCGACCGTGAGCACGCGACCGCCGGTACGTTCGGCGATGCGCGCGTCCTCGCAGCAGGTGATGAGCGTCTGCCCGCCGCCGATGCGGTTGAGCACGAAGGCCTGCCGCTGCGCGTCCAGCTCCGAGAGCACGTCGTCGAGCATGAGCACAGGGTATTCGTCAAACTCGTCGTGGAAGATTTCCCGCTCGGCGAGCTTGAGCGACAGCGCCGCCGTGCGCGTCTGCCCCTGCGAAGCGAACGCGCGCGCCGACTGGCCGTTGATGCTGATGATGAGGTCATCCTTGTGCGCGCCGGTCAGGCACTGGCCGCTGTCGAGCTCTGCGCGGCGGTGCTGCTCCTGATGGTCGCACAGGGCGTAGTAAATTTCTTTTTCCGTGCCGAGCGCATCTTCCACGGTGCTGACCGTGCGGTAGGCAAGGGTCAATTTGTCGCGCCCACCGGAAAAATCGGCGTGGATGGGCGCGGCGGCGATGTTCAGCCGCGAGGCGTAAGCCGCGCGGTAGCGGATGAGCTTGGCCGAGACGCGGCACATCTGGTCGGAAAAATCGTCGAGCGTGTCGAGCAGGGACGGTTTTTCATGCCAGTCGCGCAGGATGGCGGACTTCTGGTCATATAACCGGCTGTATTCAGCGAGCAGCGCGCCGTACTTCGGCCGCAGCTGGCTGATGGCCATGTCCATCATGCGGCGGCGGGCGGCCGGCCCGTCGCGGATGATGTTCAGATCATCCGGACAAAAGAGCACGGCGGCAAACGTCCCGGCGAGCTCGGCGGCGGTTTTCTTCACGCCGTTTTGCCAGATCTGCTTGCGCTGCCCCTGCCGGAGCACGATGCGCACGGTCTGCTCCCGCCCGAAGGCGAACACATCCGCGAGCACCTCCGCGCTCGTATAGCCGAAGCCGATGAGTTCCTTATCGAACCGCGTGCGAAAGCTCTTCCCGCCCGTGAGCAGGTAGACCGCCTCGAGCAGATTTGTCTTGCCCTGGGCGTTTTCGCCGGTGATGACGTTCGTTCCGGGCGAAAACTCCGCCGCGGCAAATTCGTAGTTGCGCCAGCCGTTGAGCGCAATTTTTCTTACGATCATTGCGCGCTCTGCACGTGCAGCGTGTGCCCGGCGAAGGTGACTTCATCTCCCGGGCGGATCTTCCTGCCGCGCATGGTGCACGTCTCGCCGTTGACGGCGACCATGCCGTCGGCAATGACCTGCTTGGCCTCGCCGCCGGTCGCCGTGAGGGCGGCAAACTTCAGCAGCGCGTCGAGCTTGATAAATTCCGTTTCAATCGTAATGTTTTCCATTTTTCCCGTTTTTCAGACCCGGATCACTGTCCGGCGCGCAGGCGCACCGGCAGGACCATATACACAAAGTTATCACTTCCGTCAGCTGGGACGAGAATGCACGGGCTCGAACCGGTGTTCAGGCAGACGTTGATCTCTTCCGCGGGCGCGGCCTTGAGCGCGTCGGACAGGTAGTGATCGTTGAAACCGATCTCCAGATCGCCGCCGTCGCCCTCGCACGGGCAGGAGTCGGCCGCCTTGCCGAGCGGCGTCGTGCAGACGAAGTCGATCGCGTCCTTGCGGAAGGTTAGGCGCAGGGGCGCGTTATTTTTGCTGTCAATGATGAGCGACACACGCTCGACGACCTCGAGCAGATCCGTGCGCGCGGTCTTGACCGTAACGCGGAACGACTCCGGGATCGCTTTCTTATAATTGAGGAAGTCGCCTTCCAGCCGGCGGGACAAAATGACCGTATTACCGACGGTGAAGGAAATGTGCTTGCTGCCGACGGACAGGACAACGCGCTCGTCGCTGTCGCCGCACAGGCGCTCCAGATCGCTCAGCGCAGTGCCGGGCACGATGAAGCTGCAGTCATCGCCGTAGCCCTCGACCGCTTCGCGCCGCAGCGCCAGCCGGTAGCCGTCGACGGAGACCATGGTCAGGACGTTATTTTCGATCTCGAAGAGCGTGCCCATGTAGACCGGGCGGCTCTCGTTCGTGCTCACGGCGAAGGAGCACTCGTTGATCATCTTTTTGAGCAGGTCCTGCGGCAGCGACACGCCGTTTTCCGCCTCGACAGTCGGCAGATCCGGATAATCGTCCGCGCTCAGGCCGACGAGGTTGAACGCCGCCTTGCCGCATTTGACGGACACGGTGCCGTTTTCCGCCTCGACGGTGACGATGCCGTCCGGCATGCGGCGCAGCATCTCGCAGAACAGGCGCGCACCGATGAGCACGCTGCCGGGCTCGGGAATGTCGGCGTCGATGGTGGTATAAATGGCTTTCTTCAGGTCGTAGCCGGTGATGCGCACGCTGGCGCCAGCCTCAATGAGCAGGCCTTCGAGCGTGGGGATCGGGCTTTTGGCGGCTGCGGCGCGGGCTGCGGATGCGGCAGCCTGCTGCAGAACGTATTTGTCACAGGAAAATTTCATGGTCGGCCTCCTTGATCAGAATCGCTGCGTCTATCCGAAAGATAGAAAGCATAAATTTAGTAGTAGTAGTAGGGGTGTTCGTTTGGTGGAAAAACCGCCGAATTCCTTGTGTCAGCGGGAAAAACCGTGTTGAAAAGATTGTGGAAAGGTTGGTAACTTAAAAACTGACGAAAATTGACATTTTCAGAATCCACCGCTTTCCACACGCTTTCCACGTTAGAATAACAGCCGAATGTGGAAATCAGTTTTTTGAGTTGATGTTGCTCGTAATGTCGCGCACGGTGGCGGCGATCTCGGGGTCGGACTTGAGCAGCTCCTCGACCTTGCGGATGGAGCTGAGCACGGTGGCGTGGTTGCGGCCGCCGAATTCCTCGCCGATCTCCTTGAGCGGGAGGTTCGTGAGGTTGCGCATGAGGTACATGGCGATCTGGCGGGCCATAGCGGTCTTTTTGTTGCGGCTCTGCCCGCGCAGGTCGGCGCCGGTGAGCTGGAACGAGCGCGCGGACTCTTCAATGATGACGTCCGGCGTGGGGATATAGGTGCCGGTGCGGATGACGTCCCGGATGGCGCGCTTGACGGAATCGACCGTGATCGTATCGTCGAGAATGTCGCGGTAAGCGGTCAAGCGCTTGACGACACCCTCGAGCTGACGGACGTTCGAGGTGATGTTTTCCGCAATGTATTGGACGACGTCCTCGGAGAGGATCATGCCGAACTGCGCGGCCTTCGTGCGGATGATGGCCGTGCGCGTCTCGAGATCCGGCGGCTGAACGTCCGCGAGCAGACCGCCCTCGAGCCGGGTGCACAACCGGTCGTCGAGGCGCTTCATCTCCTTCGGCGGCCGGTCGGAGGTCACGACGATCTGCTTGCCGGCCTCATACAGACAGTTGAAGGTGTGGAAAAATTCCTCCTGCGTGCTGTCCTTGCCCGCGATGAACTGGATATCGTCCATGAGCAGCAGATCCGCGTTACGGTATTTCTGGCGGAAGTTTTCGGCCGTGCCGGTGCCGATGGATTTGACCATCTGATTGACGAACTCCTCGCCCTTGACGTAGGCAATCTTCGCCGACGGATTGTTGTGGCGGATGGTCTGGCCGATGGCGAGCAGAAGGTGCGTCTTGCCGAGGCCGGAGTTGCCGTAGATCAGCAGGGGGTTATACGCCTTGCCGGGATTCTGCGACACGGCGATGGCCGCTGCGTGGGCAAACTTGTTGCTCGGGCCGACGATGAAGCGGTCAAACGTGTAGCCGTCCATCTCCGGCATTTCCTCGGACGACGGGCGCTTCTCGCGGTATTCGAGCAGCTCATCATCCCCGGCGAGCACGACCAGCTCGAACGGGCAGGAAAACAGATCGTACAGCACGGCGCAGATCGTCTTTTCAAAGCGCGACTGAATGATGCTGCGCTTAAAATCCGACGTGGTGTGCACGATGAGCGTATTATTATTGATCTCAATGGGGGTGCAATCGGAAAACCAGGTATTGATCGCCGTCTGGGTCAGCTCCTGCGAGAGGCTGTCCATGACGACGGACCAGATATCGGTGAGCGAATTCATGGTGGCCATAGGTTCGGCTCCTTCGATGATTTTTCCCTGCGCGGGTGCGCTGGTATCAGCCCTACCAGTATAGCAAAAATTCATGATTATTTCAATAATAATGTTCGGATTTATTATATAAATAGGTGTAGAATCTGCCGTGCAGAGGATTTGCTTTTCCTGTGCAGGTTGTGGTATGATAAAAAAACACGATTTTTTACATAAAGCAGGTGTTGTTTTGTTCCTGGTCGCGCAGGCCGAACAACTGTTCGGCGATACGGAAGCAGCCGCCCTCCCGGCCTTGTTGGAGAGCGGGCGGCTTCCTGCGCGCATTTCGGGTCTGCCGGCGAGTGCGCGCGCGCTGCTGGCGGCGTCGATGCACGCGCAGCTCGACGCGCCGGTGCTGGCCGTGTGCCCGGACGAGGCGGCGGCCGAGCTGTTTCAAAAAGATCTCTCTGCCCTGCTGGGGCAGGACGTGCCGCTGCTGACGGCGCGCGACTATACGTTTTATACGGTCGAGAGTGTCTCGCGCCAGACGGAGCAAAAGCGCCTGAGCGCGCTTTATGCGCTCGCTGCCGGGACGGCACCAGCCGTGGTGTGCACGGTTTCGGGTCTGCTGCAGCGCGCCATGCCGAAGGAAAAACTGCTGCAGGCGGCCTTTGAGATCCGCGACGGCAGTTCCCTGCCGCCCGAGGACGCCGAGGATGCGCTGCTGCGCTGCGGCTATCTGCGTACGGCGCAGGTGGAAGGGCCGGGCCAGTTTTCGCGCCGCGGCGGCATTCTGGACTTTTTCTCCCCCGCGTATCCGCAGCCGGTGCGCGTGGAGTTCTGGGGCGACGATGTGGACTCCATGGGCTTTTTCGACCCCGAGAGCCAGCGGCGCACTCAGCCGCTGGACAGCTGCCGCATCCTGCCGGCGGCGGAGACCCTGCCGCCGCTGTATCCGGGCGGCAGCGCCGCGCTGGGCGAAAAGCTACAGAATCTCGCCGGACGCGCCGCCGCGAAAAAGGACAGCGACACGGCGCAGAAGCTCGCCGAGGCCCTGCGCGCCGACGGGGAAAAGCTCTGCGCCGACTGCGTGCTCCCGGCGGCCGACCGGTATATGGGCTTCGTGTACGACACGTTTGCCACGGCGCTGGACTATCTCGCGCCGGAGGCGGCCGTGCTGATCGACCAGCCGGCGCGCTGCGCCGAGCGCGCGAAGGAATACACCGCGCAGCTGCGCGAGGACATCGCCCTGCTCGTGCGCAGCGGCACGATGGCCGCGCGCGCGGAAAATTTCTACGAGCCGTTTGCCGACATGATGCGCAGAGTCCAGGCCTGGCCCATCGTGTTGGCCGACGGGCTGCAGCTTGGCCGCAGCCCCATCGAGGCGCGCACGCTCGTGAGCCTGACGGCAAAGCAGCTGCCCTCTTACGGCGGCAGCAGCCAGACCGCGGCGGACGACATTGCGCACTATCGGAATCTCGGATACCGCGTGGTCGTGCTGGCGGGCGATATGCGCCGGGCGCGCATTTTGTGCGAGTTTCTCGACGGTCACGGCATCCATGCCGCGGCAGACGAGCACCCGGATGCGCTGCCGGAACCGGGGCAGTGCCTCGTCACGCCGGGCAGTCTCTCGGCGGGCATCGAGTTTCCGTATGCAAGGCTCGCCATCCTCACGGACACGCAGATCGCGGCGTCCGGCCTGCGGCGCGCCAGACACAAAAAGCAAACGAACCGCGAGAAGATCAATTCCTACACCGACCTCTCCGTCGGCGACCTCGTCGTGCACGAATATCACGGCATCGGCCGCTTTGCGGGCATCGTGCAGATGCCGGTCGACGGTGCGGTGAAGGACTATATCAAGATCAGCTATGCCGGGGCGGACACGCTCTATGTCCCGGCGACACAGCTCGACCTCGTGAGCAAATACATCGGCGCGGGCGAGGACCGGCCCGTGAAGCTGTCCAAAATGGGCGGCACGGAGTGGGCGCGCACGAAAACGCGCGCCAAAGCGGCCGCAAAAAGCATGGCCAAGGAGCTCACGGCGCTCTACGCCGCGCGCAGCCGCACGAAGGGTCACGCCTTCGCACCCGACAGCCCGTGGCAGACGGAATTTGAGGAGCACTTCGGCTATCCGGAGACGGACGACCAGCTCCGGTGCATCGACGAGATCAAGGCCGACATGGAAAAGCCCGTGCCCATGGACCGCCTCCTGTGCGGCGACGTGGGCTACGGCAAGACCGAGGTCGCCCTGCGCGCGGTGATGAAGTGCGTGCTCGACGGGCGGCAGGCGGCCATTCTCGTGCCGACGACCGTGCTCGCCCAGCAGCACTATCAGACGGCCGTGCAGCGGTTTTACGGCTTCCCGGTCGAGATCCGGATGCTCTCGCGCTTTTGCTCGCAGGGGCAGATCCGCCAGACGCTCGCGGACATGCGCAGCGGCAAGTGCGATCTCGTGATCGGCACGCATAAGCTGCTGCAGAAAAACATCGAATTCAAGAACCTCGGCCTGCTCATCGTCGACGAGGAGCAGCGCTTCGGCGTGGCGCACAAGGAGCACATCAAGGAGATGAGCCGCGCGGTCGACGTGCTCACGCTCTCGGCCACACCCATCCCGCGCACGCTGAATATGGCCCTGTCCGGAATCCGCGACATGTCCACCATCGAAGAGCCGCCGCAGGACCGCATCCCCGTGCAGACCTTCGTCATGGAGCACGACTGGAACGTGCTGTGCGACGCCATGCGCCGCGAGCTGCAGCGCGGCGGGCAGGTGTACTACCTGCACAACCGCATTGAAAACATCGAGCGCACCGCCCTGCGCATCTCGAAGATGCTCGACGGCGCGGTCGTCGACGTGGCGCACGGCCAGATGAACGAGGAGCAGCTCTCGACGGTCATGGAGCGCATGGTCACGGGCGAGACGCAGATCCTGGTCTGCACGACCATCATCGAGACCGGCATCGACATTCCGAACGTGAACACCCTCATCATCGAGGATGCCGACCGCATGGGCCTTGCCCAGCTGCACCAGCTGCGCGGGCGCGTGGGCCGCTCGAACCGGCGCGCGAGCGCGTACCTGACGTTCCGGCGCGGGCGCGAACTGAGCGAGATCGCCGAAAAGCGCCTGAGCGCCATCCGCGAGTTTGCGGAGTTCAACTCCGGCTTCCGCATCGCCATGCGCGATCTGGAGATCCGCGGCGCGGGCAGTCTGCTCGGGGCCGAGCAGTCGGGCCATATGATCGACGTCGGTTATGATATGTACCTCAAGCTGCTCGAGGAGGCCGTGCTCGAAGAGCGCGGCGAAAAGCCCGAGCAGCGCGCCGAGTGCGCAGCCGACCTCGCCGTGTCGGCCAACATCCCGGAGAGCTATGTGCCCAGCCAGGAGCAGCGCATGGATCTCTACCGCCGCATCGCGCTCGTGCGCACGGAGGCGGAGGCCGACGACCTCATGGACGAGGTCATCGACCGCTTCGGCGACCCGCCGCCGAGCGTGTACACGCTCGTGCAGGTGGCGCTGCTGCGTGCCGACGCGGGTAAGGTCGGCGTGACAGACATTTCGCAGAAAAACGGCTGTTTGAAGTTTCTGCTGGCGCAGTTCGATATGCAGAAGGTATCGGCACTGTACGCCAGGCCGGAGTTCAAGGGCCGCTTGAAGGTGGATGCGGGGGCAAAGCCGGGCGTCATTCTGCGCCTCAAGACCCGCACCCACGTCATCGAACAGGCAAGAGCGTTTGTTTCCGCATGGGCAGACGCCCAGGGAGACCGCGCATGACCCCCCATGTGCAACGAAACGAAAGGAAGCGTTTGCTGATGAAAACCAGAATTACCGCCCTGCTGCTGGCGCTCGTGATGGCCGTCTGCTGCCTGACCGGCTGCACCTCGACCCGCGTGCGCAGCTACTCGGAAGAGAGCAGCGATGCATCGACCGACAAGTATGCCGCCGCGCTCGATGCTTACAAGAGTAACAAAAAGGTCATGACCATCAACGGCAGCCCCGTGTACTGGAACGAGTATGCCTATTTCCTGTGCGCCATCATGGCGAACATGGAGCGCTACGGCATGCAGATCACGGACTGGAGCGATGTCTATGACGAGAGCACGGGCGAGACGTACAGCGACATCATGACCAAGAGCGTCGTCAACAACATCGCCTGGAACCACCTCATTGAGGTCAAGGCGGCGGAAAACGACGTGGCGTTTGACGCGGCGGGCGAGCAGTACGTGCAGGACACGATCGACCGGACCATTCAAAACGTCGTGGGCGACGACGGCACCGAGGCCGAGCTGAACGAAAAGCTCCAGTCGTACTACATGGATCTGGACCTGTTCAAGTATTTCACCAAGACGCAGTATCTCTATAACGGCCTGGCCAGCAAGTTCTTCGGCGAGAACGGCGCGAACATCTCCGACGAGGACGTGCAGGAATACGTTGATGCCAACGACTACATGACGGCAAAGCACATCCTCTTCAAGACGACGGACGACAGCGGCACTGCCCTCTCGGACGACGAAAAGGCCGCCAAGAAGCAGCAGGCCGAGCAGGTCGCGGCGCAGGTCAAGGCTGTGACCGATCCCGAAAAGCGCGTGGAGCTGTTTGACCAGCTCATGGAGCAGTACAACGAGGACACCGGCGAGAGCAGCTACCCGCACGGCTACTGCTTCACCTCCGGCACGATGGTCACGGAGTTTGAGGACGCCTGCAAGGCGCTCGATACCTACGAAGTGTCCGGCGTGGTGGAGAGCAAGCACGGCTATCATGTCATCCTGCGCATGCCGACGCAGGGTGACGACCTGGTCATGAGCAGCGACGGCAGCCAGCAGACGCTGCGGATGCTCGTGGCGCAGGAGCAGCTCAGCAGCCTGCTGACGGGCTGGGTCGACGAGGCGGACATCAGCTGGGAGCCGAAGTTCAGCAGCATCGACTACGCGGCCGTGTTCACGCCGAAGGAGAGCTTCTGGAAGCGGCTGGACGTGTTTGACTGGTTCGAGAAGTAAAAGCAGCATAAAAAGATCCCGTCATCCGACCCGGATGACGGGATCTTTCTTCTTTTCGTTCAGGCGCGCTTGATCATGCCGGCGATCTTTTTCATGAGGCCGGAGCCGAGCTTTTCATCAAAGTAGTTGAGCCAGGCGCGCACGGTGTCGATCGTCTCGGGATCGCCGAGCCAGTGGCGCAGGATGATATTGCGGTCGGTGCTGCGCAGGAGTTTGGCCACCGACACGAGGATGGCGTAGGCATCGTCGATCTTGCCGAGCAGCGGGAAGGAGTCCGGCACGAGATCCAGCGGCGAGAGGACATACAGCAGCGCGAAGCCGAGGTCGAGCTTGCGGCTCGAGGGCACGTCGGGGTCGAGCATGAGCTTGCAGATCAGGTAGGCAAAGTCCGGCAGCGTCGTGAGATAATCGGCCGCCTTGCTGCCGAGTTTTCCGGCCACGAAGCTGTTGGCCTGATAGCGGGCGCGCTTATAGAAGCGGTCGAATGCGTTGTCGTCCATGTAATAGATGTTTTCTTTGGTCATGATCCTGCCTCCTGATGGGAGATGATTTCTTCCTATTATAGCGAAAAACCGGCCGGGCTTCAACCGGTTTGTGAAATTTTTCGGAATTGATTGCCAAGCGGGCCGATCCGGCGTATAATGCAGGAGCATTTCAGGAAACGGAGGCTGAGCCTATGATCCGCTTTTTCAACGGCCGCACGCTCACAATGGCGGACGGCGTGTCCGTCACGACGGACGAGGTCTGGACCGACGGGGACAAGATCGCCTACATCGGCCCCACGCCGGAGACGCTGCCCGCGTTCGAGCGGCAGATCGACCTCGGCGGCGACCTTGTCATGCCGGGCTTTAAGAACGCGCACGCGCACGCCGGCATGAGCTTTGTGCGCTCGTATGCCGACGATGTGCCGCTGCAGCCGTGGCTGTTCGAGCAGATCTTCCCGCTCGAGGCCAAGCTCACGCCCGAGGCGGTGTATGCGTTTACCAAGCTGTCCATCCTCGAGTATCTCACGAGCGGCATCACGGCCGGCTTTGACATGTACTATTTCCGCGAGGCCATCGCCCAGGCGAGCATCGACTGCGGCTTCCGCACGGTGCTGTGCGGGGGCGGCGGCAGCGCGCAGCAGCTCGAGAGCGAGTACCGCAAATTCAACGCCCTGCACCCGCTGATCTCCTATCAGCTCGGCCTGCACTCGGAGTATACCTCGAACCTCACCGAGATGACCGAGGCCGGCGAGCTGGCCCGCGCGCTGCACGCGCCGGTGTTCGCGCACAATGCCGAGACCGCGCGCGAGGTGGCCGAGTGCCGCAGCCGCTGGGGCAAGACGCCGACGGAGCTGTTTGATTCCCTCGGCCACTTTGATTACGGCGGCGGCGGCTTCCACTGCGTGCACATGACGGAGCACGATCTGGAGATCTTCCGCAATCGCGGGCTCTGGGCCGTCACGAACCCCGGCTCGAACGCCAAGCTCGCCAGCGGCATCGCCCCGCTCAAGCAGATGCGGGCTCTGGGCATCCATATGGCCATCGGCACCGACGGCCCGTCGAGCAACAACGCGCTCGATTTCTTCCGCGAGATGTATCTGGCCGCCGTGCTGCAAAAACTGCGCTGCGGCGACGCGGCCGCCCTCCCGGCGGACGACGTGCTGTATATGGCGACGGTCGGCGGCGCGCAGGCCATGGGCCTGACCGACTGCGACGTGCTCGCCCCCGGCAAGCAGGCGGACCTGATCGTCATCGACCTGCAGCGGCCGAACATGCAGCCGGTGCACAACGCGGCGCGCAACCTCGTCTACAGCGGCTCGAAGGAGAATGTGCGCCTGACGATGGTCGCCGGGCGCGTGCTGTATGAAAACGGCGCGTTTTTCGTCGGCGAGCCGGCGCAGGACATTTACCGCGCCGTGGACGCGGCCTTTGCCGCCATGCGCGCCAGGCTCTGATCGCTTTTTCTGCGGGCTGCGGGGCGGCGCACGCCGCCTGAGGTGATATGCCCGAAACGATAAAAAATTCCGGAAACATCATGTTTCCGGAATTTTTTATGCCCTGCAGGCTTTATGCTTTCGTTTCGAGCACTTTCACGCCGTGCATGATGATCTCGCCGGCAAGCACGGCCATCTCTTCGGGCGTCTGTTTCATGCCGTTGTCAATCCATGTGAGCGCGAGCGACATATTGCCCGATACGATGAACGAGCAGAAGTAGTCGAGCATCTCGGGGTCGTTCGGATAGTAATACGCGAGGAAGTCATACAGGAATTCGTCGCGCAGGATGTGGCAGATGCGGTCGGTAAAGGCGATGTCGCCGTTTTTGCCGAGCAGCACGTGACACAGATCCGAATTTTGCTGGATGAACTGGTACAGCTCCATCAGGTACGGGTAGGTCTTGCCCTCGGAGTCTTTCGCATTGTGCCGGCGGCAGACGACCGTCAGCCCGTCCGCCAGCTCGTCCTCGAGGCTGGACAGCAGGTCGTACACATCCTTATAGTGAATATAGAAGGTGCCGCGGTTGATGTCTGCAATCGCTGCCAGTTCGCGCACGGAAATGTCCTTGACGCTTTTTTCCGCCATGAGCTTCATCAGCGCAAGCCGAAGCTGCCGTTTCGTCTTTCGCACTCTGCGGTCTACAACTTTTTCTTCCATTCGCCGATTCCTCCTACCTGTTTTTTGTTATCTTGACATACATGATACCACCAAAACGAACAATAATCAACATTTCGTTGCATAAAAATTGTGATTTTTTTCGAAATTTTCGTGAAAATATTCGGGAAAAGCAGACAGTGTGGTGCATCATCACCTTTTTGCTGCCCATCTGGTCTGCGGATCGGCGACCAGATGGGCGCCGGAAAACGCAGTGGCAAAATGGCGCGCGATATGCTATGATGGGGGCAAATCCCGAAAAGGAGTACAAGACCATGTTTGAAAACGGAACGTTCGCGGTCCTCGGCCCGGACGGAAAACAGGTGCAGTGCGACGTGCTGTTCACCTATGACTGTGAGGACAACGGCCGCTCGTACGTTGTGTTCACGACCGGCGAAGGCGCGCAGCAGCGGCTGTTCGCCAACCGTTACGACACGCGCGACGATGGCCAGCTTGCCCTGCTCGCGCTCGAAAACGAGCAGGAATACGCCATCATCAAGCACTGCTTCGAGGAGCTCAAGGCAAAGCTCGCCGAGCAGGCCGCGGAGACCGCCGCACAGGAGGGTGAACCCAAAGCATGACAGATCCCTTTCATCCGCTGAGCGTGCGGGACATCCCGCTGCTCACACGTTATTTTGCCCAACAGGATACGCGCCTGTGCAATGCCTCGGCCGGCGCGGCCGTGCTCTGGCAGCCGTACTTTCAGGACGCAGCGCTCGAGGTGGACGGCACGCTGCTGCTGCGCGAGCAGTTTCCCGGCCTCGGCACGGTGTTTTCCACACCGATCGGCGAGAATGTGGGAAACGCTTACGATTTTCTCGTGAAATATTGCCGCGCGGTGGGGCAGTCGGTGCAGTTTTTCCCCGCCACGGCGGCCGATGTGGAAAATCTGCGTGCGCGCTTCGGCGACGTGGAGGTCACGCCGGTGCGCGACTGGTTCGACTATCTCTACGACGCGCAGGACATGGTGACGTTCCGCGGCCGGCGCTTCAACGGCCAGCGCAACCACATCCACCACTTTCAGCGCCTGTACCCGGACTGGGCGTTCGAGCGCGTCACGGAGGAGAACCTGCCGGAGGTGTGCGCGTTTTTTGACGACTTCACCCGCCGCTACCATAAGGACAGCGACAGTGCGCAGACGGAAGAGGGCTGCGTGCGGGAGTTCCTGCGCGATTTTGCCGCCTACGCCCCGCTCGCGGGGCTGCTGCGCGTGAATGGGCGCGTGGCCGGTTTTTCCGCCGGGGAGATCGTGGGCGACACGCTCATCATCCACATTGAAAAGGCGGACATTGCCTACGAGGGCATCTATCAGGTGCTGGTCAACGAATATGCCAAGTGCTTCGTCACGCCAGACGTGCGCTACATCAACCGCGAGGAAGACGTGGGCGACGAGGGGATGCGGCGCTCGAAGGAATCGTATCACCCCGTGCGCCTGCTCGAAAAATATCTGGTACGCATTCCGGCACAGCCGGAGAAAGGAGAAACGATCATGCAGGAAGTCTATGAATTTCTGAAAAAGTGCGGCACGTATTATCTCGCCACCGTCGATGGCGACCAGCCGCGCGTGCGCCCGTTCGGCACGGTGAATCTGTTCGAGGGCAAGCTCTATATCCAGACCGGTAAGGTCAAGGCCGTCTCGAAGGAGATGGCGGCCAATCCCAAGGTGGAGCTGTGCGCGTTTGACGGCGAGACCTGGCTGCGCGTGAGCGCGACGGCCGTGGAGGACGACCGCGTGGCGGCGCGGCAGGATATGCTCGACCATTATCCCGAGCTGCAGAGCATGTACGCCGCCGACGACGGCAACACGCAGGTGCTCGCGCTGACGGACGCGACCGCGACGTTCAGCTCCTTCGCCGCCGCACCGCGCACGGTGCGCTGGTAAGCACCGAAAAGAGCAAAAAACGGCCCGCCGGACCTGGCACGGTGGCGGTGTTCTTCTTCGGCGACGAGCGCGCGCCGGAATGAGCGCGGCAAAAACAAAAAGCAGGAGACCGCCCGCGATCCCATACGGATCGGGGCGGTCTCCTGTTTGCATGCAAAGCAGAAAGGCTGATATTAGCCGATCAGGCCCTGAATGTAGTTCACCGGCCACTGGCAGAAGTCCTTGACCAGGTCAAGCTTATCGCGGATGGCGAAAGCGGTGTTCTCGTCACAGAGCGACTCGAGCTTTTTCTTGATGGCCTTGGTGTTCACCTCAAGCAGCCCGCTGACGCTCGACAGGATCTTGCCACCGTCGATCTCCTTGATCGAGGTCCAGAGCTCGGAAGCGTACTCCTTGACGCCAACGCTCTTAATTGCCTGAATGCACATACCTATTCCTCCCTTAAAATACTGGTGCTCCCGGCCGCTCGACTGCGGCCGGAAAACAAGATTGCTCTTATCAACAGTGCTCTCATTCTAGCACAAAGCCGTGGGATTGTCAAAGAGGAATACAGAGAAATGTGCAATTTCCCACATTTTGTGGTCAATGTGCACAAACCGGACAACAGGTAGCGGAAAATCTACCCAGAACCGGTGAATGGACTATGCGGGCGCTTACGCCTCTGCGATGACCTCGCACTCGACGAGCACGTCCTTGGGCAGGCGCGCGACCTCAACGCAGCTTCTGGCCGGGAACGGCTCGGAGAAATACTCGGCATAAATGGCGTTGACGGTGGCGAAATCGTCCATGTTCTTGATGAACACCGTCGTCTTGACGGCCTTGGACATGTCGCTGCCGGCCGCCTGCAGCACGGCGCTCAGATTGCGGAAGACCTGGTGGGCCTGCGCGTCGATGCCGTCGGCGATGACGCCGGTGGCGGGGTCGATGCCGATCTGGCCGGACGTGAACACAAAGCCGCCGGAGATCTGCGCCTGAGCGTAGGGGCCGAGCGCAGCGGGGGCGTGATTGGTAGCAACTGTTTTCATGATGATGACCTCCTGTTAGTCGATTTTTACGTGATAACCGTTTTGAATGAGCTGGTCGAGCACGCGGTCGCCGTGCTCCTTGCCGCCGACTTCGCACGAGACGTGCACGTCGATCTCGTTGGGATTGAGCCCGGCGGTGAGCCGGTCATGCTCCACGGAGAGGATGTTCGCGCCGAGGGCAGCGATGTCGTTGAGCAGCTTGCCGAGACTGCCCGGCCGGTCGAGCAGCGTGACCGTGAAGCGCAGCCGGCGGTGGCGGGACACGAGGCCCTGCTCGATGATGCACTGGATGAAGCTCACGTCGATGTTGCCGCCGGAGAGCAGGCACACGACGTTTTTGCCCTTCACATCGACCTTGCCCTTGAGCACGGCGGCCACGGGCGCGGCGCCGGAGGGCTCGACGATCTGCTTGCAGCGCTCCATGAGCAGGAGCACCGCCTCGGAGATCTCAAGATCGTTGACGGTGACGACGTCGTCGGCGTATTTCTGGATGAGCGGGACGGTGATGTCGCCCGGCGCCTTGACGGCGATGCCGTCGGCGATGGTGGCCACGGAGTCGGTCTGGACATAGCTGTGCGAATGGAACGACTGCGCGATCGCGTTCGCGCCCTCGGCCTGCACGCCGATGACCTGCACGCGGGGGTTGATCTGCTTGATGCACGCGGCCACGCCGGCAAGCAGGCCGCCGCCGCCGGCCGGCACGATGACGATGTCCGCCGTGGGCAGGTCGCCGAGGATCTCGAGGCCGAGCGTGCCCTGACCGGCAATGACCTCGGGGTCATTGTAGGGGTGCAGGAACGTGGCGTGCTCCTGCTCGCAGATCTCGCAGGCTTTGGCGTAGGCATCGTCATAGCAGTCGCCCGCGAGCACAACGGTGGCACCGTAGCCCTCCGTGGCCTTCGCCTTGGCGATGGGCGCGGTCTTGGGCATGACGATCGTGGCCGGGATGCCGAAGCGGTGCGCAGCGTAGGCCACGCCCTGCGCATGGTTGCCGGCCGATGAGGCCACGACGGCACCGGTCTCGCCGCGCTCGACGAGCGCCGCGATCTTGTTGCTCGCGCCGCGGATCTTGAACGAGCCGGTCTTCTGGCTGTTTTCGTACTTGAGATAAATGTTGCCGCCCGTCATGGCTGAGAACGTGGCCGACAGGTCCAGCTCCGTGTGGTGCAGCACGCCCTTGAGCCGCTGTGCCGCGCGTTCAAATTCCTGCAGTGGGATCTCCACAGCAAACACCCCCGTAAAAATATCTGTTTGGGTCTTTCTGTCCCTACTATACCGCGGGAAGGCCGGAAATACAAGCGCCGCAATGCAAAATGTCCGCGCCAAAAAAACTTTTTTGTGAGATCGTCCGCGGGATAAAAACATTCGCGCGCGGGCAGCGCACGAGGCGCAAAGCAGATCTTACACATTTCTTAAAAAGTGAGAAATCGGTTGCCGCCGCACGCCGCCGGGGGGTATAATGCACGCGAAAATGGGAAAGCAGCTCCGGTGCGCACCGGCGCGATCATCAGGAGGAGACATCATGCTCAACATTCAGCATTTTACCAAGACCTACGGCGAGAAAAGGGCCGTCGACGACCTGAGCCTGCACATCGCGCCGGGCGAGATCTACGGCTTCATCGGCCACAACGGTGCCGGCAAGACGACGACGCTCAAGGCGGCCGTCGGCATCCTGCAGTTTGACGCGGGCGAGATCACGATCGGCGGGCACTCCATCCAAACCGAGCCGCTGGCCTGCAAGCGGCTGCTCGCCTACATCCCGGACAATCCGGATCTGTACGATTTCATGAGCGGCATCCAGTACCTGAACTTTATTGCCGACGTTTTCGGCATCCCGGCCGCGGAGCGCTGGGCGCGCATCGAGCCGTATGCCGACGCATTCGAGCTCACGGGCGATCTCGGTCAGCCGATCAGCGCGTACTCGCACGGCATGAAGCAAAAGCTCGCCATCATCGCGGCGTGGATCCACGACCCGAAGCTCATCATCATGGACGAACCGTTCGTCGGCCTCGACCCGAAGGCGGCGCACCTGCTCAAGGGCATGATGCGCGAGCTGTGCGACGTCGGCGGCGCGATCTTCTTCTCGACGCACGTGCTCGAGGTCGCCGAAAAGCTCTGCGACAAGGTGGCCATCATCAAGGGCGGGCGGCTCATCCGCTCCGGCACGATGGAGGAGGTCAAGGGCGACGACAGTCTCGAGGACGTGTTCCTGGAGCTGGAGGATGCATCATGCTGAAAACGCTTCTGAAAAAACAGATGGCGGAGATCTTCCGTAACTATTTCTACGACCCGAAAAAGAACAAAATGCGCTCCAGGGGCGCGACGATCGCCTACATGGCGCTCTACGCGCTGCTGATGGTGGGCCTCCTCGGTGGGATATTCGCGCTCATGGCCGTGGGCCTGTGCGGCCCGTTGGTCGAGGGCGGCATGGGCTGGCTGTACTACCTGCTCATGGGGCTGATCGCGGTGTTTCTCGGCACGTTCGGCAGCGTGTTCAGCACGTATTCGAGTCTGTACCTGTCCAAGGACAACGACCTGCTGCTGTCGCTGCCGATCCCGGTGCGCTGCGTGATGGCCTCGCGCCTGCTGGGCGTGTACCTGCTGGGGCTGATGTACGCCGCGGTCGTCATCGTGCCGGGCGTGATCGTGTACTGGCTCACGGCGCCGGTCACGGCGGGGACGATCGTCGGCGGTGTGCTGATGGTGCTGATCGTGTCCGTGATCGTGATGGTGCTCTCGTGCCTGCTCGGCTGGGTGGTCGCGCGCATCAGCCTGAAGCTGAAAAACAAGAGCTTCATCACCGTGATTTTGTCGCTGCTGTTTCTGGCGGCGTATTACTTCGTGTACTACAAGGCACAGGCGCTCATCACATTGCTGGTGGAAAACGCCGCCGTGTACGGCATGAAGATCCGGGGCTCGGCGTATCTGCTGTACCTGTTCGGCAGCGTCGGCGCGGGCGACTGGCTGGCGATGTTGATCGTGACGGTCACGCAGGCGGCGCTCCTCGCGCTGACGCTGTGGGGCATCGCGCGCAGCTTCCTGAAGATCGCCACGGCGACCGGCAGCGTGAAGAAGGTGCGCTTCGAGCACAGGGCCGTGCGCGCGCAGAGCGTGCAGCGGGCGCTGTTCGGCAAGGAGCTGCGCCGCTTCACCGCCAGTCCGAACTATATGCTCAACTGCGGGCTCGGCATTCTGATGCTGCCGGTGGCGGGCATCGTGCTGCTCATCAAGGGCGGCGCGCTCGGCCGGATGCTGGCCGACGTGTTCAGCGGCAATGTGGGCGTTGTGCCGGTGCTGATGTGCGCGGCGGTGTGCCTGCTCGCGTCGATGAACGACATGGCCGCGCCCGCCGTGTCGCTCGAGGGCAGGAATCTGTGGCTCGTGCAGTCGCTGCCGGTCGTACCGTGGCAGGCGCTGCGCGCGAAGCTGGACGTGCAGCTCGTGCTGACCGGCGTGCCGGTGCTGTTTTGCGCCCTGTGCATGGTCATTGCGCTGCCGGGCAGCGCGCTGGAGAAGACGCTGCTGGTGATCGTGGCGCTGCTGTATACCCTGCTGAGCGCGCTGGCCGCGCTCGCGCTCGGGCTCAAGATGCCGAACCTGACGTGGACCAACGAGACCACGCCCATCAAGCAGAGCGGCTGCGTGATGCTCTCGCTCTTTGCCAACTGGTTTTATGCCCTCGCGCTTGGCGGGCTGTACTTCCTGTGCGGCAATGCGCTGAGTGCAGCGGTGTATCTGGCCATCTTCGCCGTCGTGACGGCGGCGGGCAGCGCGCTACTGCTCCACTGGGTGAAACAGCGGGGCGCGCGCATCTTCGCCGCGCTCTGAAAGAGAAACGAAAGCCGCCTCGGTCCAAATTGGACCGAGGCGGCTTTTTGCTGCGCAATGCGCTTACAGCACGAGCGACGGGGCCGCGTAGACGCGAGCCTTGAGCTCGCTGTTGAGCATGTACAGGCCCTTGGCGTCCGTGCCGAAAAGCTCCATTTTCGTGATGAGGTCGGCGGCGTTCTTTTCCTCCTCGCCCTGCTCTTTGACGAACCAGTCGAGCAGCTGCATGGTGCGGAAGTCGCGGTCGTCATACGCGGCGGCGTAGATGCCGTTGATGAGCGAGGTGACGTACTGCTCGTGCTCGAGCGCCTTTTTCAGCGGGGTCATGTGGTCGCCGCGCGTCCAGTCCGGCGCGTCGACGGTGCCGAAGCTGACGGCAACGCCGTTGTTGAGCAGGTACTGGAAAAACAGCAGCGCGTGGTCGCGCTCCTCCTGCGCCTGCACGCGGTACCAGTTTTCAAAGCCGCCGAGACCGGCGGCCGCATAGTAGTTGGCAAAGTCCAGATAGAGATAGGCCGAGTAAAACTCCTTATTGATCTGCTCGTTGATGAGCTGGGCAACCGTTGCGTTCATGGGATGACCTCCTGATAGAAAATAAGAATGATTCTTGATTTTTATCATACAGGATTTTTCCGCCTTGTCAAGCCCCGAGGGAAACTTTTTCTGGCGCACGGGCGCATTTCCTGCTAAGATGGGCGGGAGAGAAGCAAAAACGGGAACGGAGGAACCCACATGGACTACAACGAAGTTTTACAGCGGGCGCGGGCGCGCATGGCCCCGCGCTGCAAGGTCTGCCCGGAGTGCAACGGCCTCGGCTGCGGCAACACGATGCCCGGCCCCGGCTCAAAAGCGCCCGGCAACGGCGCGAACGACAACTGGCGCGCGTGGCGGCGCTGGTGCCTGAACATGGACACCATCGCTCCGAACACGCCGGTGGACACGTCGCTGGAGCTGCTCGGCCGGACATTTTCCCTGCCCGTGATCGCGGCGCCCATCGGCTCGCTGCGCGCGCAGTTCGGCCCTGAGGACGACATCCGCGACTACAACGCCTGCTGCATTGCTGCGGCGGCGCAGACCGGCATCGCCGCGAGCTTTGGCGACGGGCTGGACGCGCGCGTGCTCCCGCATGGGTGCGCGCTCTCGCAGCAGTACGGCGGCATCGGCCTGCCGGTCATCAATCCGCTGTCGATGGACACCATCCGGGCAAACCTCGACCTTGCCAACGCGGCGCGGCCCTTTGCCGTGAGCGTGGTTATCGACTCGGCCGGTCTGCCGCACCTGAAGGCGGCCAGCCCCGACGCCGGCAGCAAGACGGTCGCGGAGCTGCGCGAGCTGTGCGATTATGCGCAGGCGCCCATGATCCTCAAAGGCATCATGACGGTGCGCGGCGCGGAAAAGGCCGTGGAGGCCGGCGCGGCGGCCATCGTCGTCTCGAACCACGGTGGGCGCGTGCTGCCCGGCAGCGCCGCGACGGCGGACGTCCTGCCCGAGATCGCGGACGCGGTGGGGGATCGCGTGAAGATCCTCGTCGACGGCGGCATCCGCTCGGGCACGGACATTTTCCGCGCGCTCGCGCTCGGCGCGGACGCGGTGATGATCTGCCGGCCGTTTCTCATCAGCTACTACGGCGGCGGCATGGAGGGCATCGTCACCTACGTGGAGAAGCTGCGCGCGGAGCTGACGGATGCGATGTATATGTGCGGCGCGCGCTGCCTCAGCGACATCACGCGCGACATGGTGCGCGAGGTGCGGTGAGCCGCGGGCAGGTATACCAATCCTGCGGCGCGCGCTTTCGGCCGACCCGGTGAATTCCTTCCGGATTCACTGGGCGGACAGCAAAAGGCCCCGGATGAGAACGTATTACGTTCTCATCCGGGGCCTGAATTTCTATTCGGTTCAGCGGAACAACGTCTCTTTACAGGGAAGCCGCGTTTTGTGTGTGCGCTGGTATTGCCGCCGGAGCCGGGCGCAGAATCGGGAAAGGCCGGCCGCATCCCGCGGGATGCGCACGACCTTTTTGCCGACATGAATACAGACGGAGAATATGGCAGTATGGATTTCCGTCACCTCCGCGCAGGTGTATGTGCGTGTGATACCGAGGAAATTGCGCACTGTGAACTGCGTGCTGTTATAGCGGATACGAAAAACGAAGCAGTCCAATGTTCCCAGAAGACACACGAGAGCAAGTGCGGCACATGCCAGATGCAGCCACGAAACGGGCTCTTTCAAGAAAAACACGACCGTGAGCGCGGTGATAAATGGCGTGCATATTGCACAGACGATGCGACTGACACGGGTCATGCGCACTTCCCCTGGGCTTGCGGTGTGACTGACCTCGTCGTAAGACGCATTTTCAACCATGCTTGTAATGCCGCGAACGAATGGATTGTAATTCATATTGGGAACTCATTTCTTGTTCCACTCAGAACGCCACGTTCATGAACAGCGCCACGCAGCACAGGATCACGGCCAGCGGCACGTAGACATAGCGGCCGACGCCGTACCAGAACGCGCCGTGGTGGCGGCGGCTGCCGGTGTTGACGGCGGCGAGCAGGTCGTCCTTCTTCATGATGTAGAACCACGATACGGCGCCGAGCGTCGCGCCGATGGGGATGATGTAGATCGACACGAGGTCCATCCACGGGCCCCATTTGGAGATGGGCTCCATGAGCAGGCCGAATCCGAGGCACAGCACGCACAGGATGCCGAGCACGGCCGCGCGGCTGAGCTTCGGGAACTTGTGCAGGAGCGATTCGGCGACGGCCTCGAACATGTTCTGCAGCGAGCTGACGCCGGCAAAGATCATGGCGACGTACAAAATGACGGCGAAGAGCCGGCCGAGCGGGATGTCCTGCAGGATGGTCGGCAGCGTCACGAACAGCAGGCTCGGGCCCGCGCCGACGTCCAGCCCGTAGGAAAAGCAGGCGGGGATGATGACGAGCGCGGCGACGACGGCGGCGATGGTGTCAAAAATGGCCGTGTGCTGCGCCACGCCCACGACGTCCTCGTCCTTGGACAGATACGCGCCGTAGACGATCATGCCGCTGCCGGTGACGGACAGGGAGAAAAACGCCTGCCCCATAGCCCAGATCCAGATCATCGGGTCTTTGAGGGCCTCCCAGCGCGGGGTGAACATGAACTTGTAGCCCTCGGCCGAGCCGGGCAGCAGCGCCACGCGCACGGCCAGCACGACAAAGATGAGGAAAAACAGCGGCATCATGACCTTGTTGGTCTTTTCGATGCTGTGTGCGCCGAGAAAGAGCGTCAGCAGTGTGCCGGCCACGACGATGACGTGGTAGGGGATGACGGAGTACGGCTGCGTGGAAAACGACGCGAACCACACGGCGGCGTCGCCCGTCATGAGCGTGCCGAGCAGGGAGTCGACCAGCGCCTTGAGAATGTACGTCACGATGACGGCGTAGCCGATGGCGATGCACAGCGACCCGGCCAGCGGCAGCCAGCCGAGCAGGCCGCCGACCTTTCCGGCGGTCTTGCCGCGCGTGGCCCATGCGTTTTCATAGGCGCCGAGCGTGCCGGTGCCGGCGCGGCGGCCCATGGCGAACTCTGTCGGCAGGCCGACGGTGCTGAAGATGACCACAAACAGCAGGTAGATCAGCAGGAAGGCCCCGCCGCCGTTGCTGCCCATCTTGTTCGGAAAGCCCCAGACGTTGGCCATGCCGACGGCCGAGCCGACGGACGCCAGGATAAAGCCCCAGCGGCTGGCAAAGCTTTTCGTGTTTTTCGTTTTCATACGCGCTCCCATCCAGACGTGAAAAACATCTGTGCGGCGCGCACCGCGCAGATGTCGGGTCTGATTCTCGTTTTCGCTGCGCTTTGCCCGTGCACAGCGGCTTCATTTTAAAGTATTGCAGCGGGGAAGTCAAGAAAAATGCCGGATTCCTTCAAAAATCCGGCAGGGTTTCTTGTGGATTTGACGAACGCGGCAGAAAAAAGCAGCGTCTCACGGGAAAGGCCGTGAGGCGCTGCAACGATTTCAGTGATCGGCTTAGAACTTGATCTCCTTGCCGGCTTTGCGCCACTGCTTGAACTCCGCAACGGCGGTGAACAGCGCGTCGGACGAGGAGTTGATGGCGGTCTCAACGGAGTCCTGAATGACACCGATGATGAAGCCGACGCCGACGACCTGCATGGCGACGTCATTGGAGATGCCGAACAGGGAGCAGGCCATGGGGATGAGCAGCAGCGAGCCGCCCGCAACGCCGGACGCTCCGCACGCGCCGAGCGCGGCCATGACGGACAGGATGATCGCGACGGGCAGCTGCACGGTGATGCCGAGTGTGTGCACCGCGGCGAGCGTCATGACGGTGATCGTGACGGCCGCGCCCGCCATGTTGATGGTCGCGCCGAGGGGGATGGACACGGAGTAGAACTCCTTATCCAGACCGAGGCTCTCGCACAGGGACATGTTCACGGGGATGTTCGCGGCGGAGGAGCGGGTGAAGAATGCAGTGACGCCGCTCTCCTTCAGGCACTTGAACACCAGCGGATAGGGGTTCTTGCGGATGACGATGAACGTCATGATGGGGTTGACGACGAGGGCGGCAAAGAGCATGCAGCCGACGAGGATGAGCAGGAGCTTGCCGTACTCGGTAAAGATGGCAAGGCCGCTGGTGGACACGGCGGAGAACACGAGACCCAGGATGCCGAACGGGGCGAGGTTGATGACGAAGCGCACCGCCTTGGTGACGGCCTCGGAGGCGTCGGCGAGGAACTTCTTGGTCGTGTCGGACGCGCCCTTGAACGCGAAGCCGAGCACGATCGCCCAGAACAGAACGCCGAGATAGTTGGCCGAGACGATCGAGCCGATGGGGTTGGAGACAATGTTGTTGAGCAGGCCGGTGAAGATGGCGGCGAAGCTCTCGGGCGCGCTGTCGGAGACGGCCTCAGTCAGCGTGATGGTCACGGGGAACAGGTAGCTCGCGATCACGGCGATGACAGCCGCCAGGAACGTGGACACGAGGTAGAGCACGATGACGGTGCCGAACTGCTTGCCCAGCTTCTCCTTGGACTGGGCAAGGGCGCTGATGATGAGGACAAAGACCAGCAGCGGGGCGATGGCCTTCAGGGCACCGACAAACAGGGTGCCAAGGATGCCGATGCCGGGCGCGGTCACGGCGGCGTTGGGAATCAGCAGGGCGAGCGCCGCGCCGATGACCATGCCGATCACGATGCGCAGCACAAGGCTGACGCTGTTGTACGCTTTGACAAGTTTCATTCTTTTTTCTTCCTTTTTTCTGTTTGTTTTGCGTGAAGAGGCGCAAGAGACAGTGTAACAAGATGTGAACACAATGTCAACAGGGAAGCCGACCGGAATGCTGCTCTGTATCCGGATTTTGCGGGATCATTTTCACAAGATCGATCTGGAACCGGGAGTTGTCTATCTGGGTGCGGACGGAAAGGCATTTGTGCTGTACCGTC
>OIAE01000097.1_pt1 | contig 29483 bp, 26 predicted proteins | sample 1580681 | NCBI WGS metagenome assembly OIAE01 (sample SAMEA3882525, study PRJEB24775) | human gut metagenome | biome: human-associated habitat; feature: intestine environment; material: feces | place: Netherlands | collected 2009/2010
GCGTCCGGAAGATCAGCCGTGCAGGCCGTTTTCCTGACGCTCCATGTTTTCGATGACGACGTCGTGAATGTCGCCCAGGCCCGCGCAGTATTCGAGCACCTTCCAGGGCGTGTTCGTGTGGAAGTGGATCTTGATGAGATCCTCGTCGCCAACGGCCAGCAGGCAGTCGCCCGCGATGTTGCGCTGGATGTAGTCGTGGATGGCGTCCTCGTCGAGGCCGTGGCCCTCGATGAGTAGCTGGGTGTCAAACCGGAATTCGAGCATGCTTTGCTTCCTCCTTATTCATCGAGCTTGAGCACGGCGAGAAATGCCTCCGTGGGGATCTGGACCGTGCCGAGCTGGCGCATTTTCTTCTTGCCTTCCTTCTGCTTTTCGAGCAGCTTCTTCTTGCGCGTGATGTCGCCGCCGTAGCACTTGGCGAGCACGTCCTTGCGCAGGGCCTTGACGGTCTCGCGCGCGATGATCTTGCCGCCGATCGCGGCCTGCACCGGGATCTCGAACAGCTGCCGCGGGATGTTCTCCTTGAGCTTTTCGCACAGCTTGCGCGCCCGGCCGTAGGCCTTGTCCTTGTGGGCGATGAAGCTCAGCGCGTCGACCTGGTCGCCGTTGAGCAGCATGTCCACTTTCACGAGCTCGCTCGGGTGGTAGCTGGAAAATTCATAGTCGAGCGAGGCGTACCCCTTCGTGCGCGCCTTGAGCGTGTCGAAGAAGTTGTAGACGATCTCGTTGAGCGGCATCTCGTAGTGCAGCTCCACGAGCCGGCTGTCGAGATACTGCATATTTTTGTACTCGCCGCGCAGATCCTGGCACAGCGGCATGATGTTGCCGACGAATTCCTGCGGCGTGATGATCGACACGTTCACGAACGGCTCTTCCGCGACCTCGATGGACGCGGGGTTCGGGTAGTCGTGCGGGTTGTCGATCATGAGCACCGTGCCGTCGGTCTTTGTGATGCGGTAGATGACGCTCGGCAGCGTCGTGATGAGGTCAAGGTCAAACTCGCGCTCGAGCCGCTCCTGAATGATCTCCATGTGCAGCATGCCGAGAAAGCCGCACCGGAAGCCGAAGCCGAGCGCGACCGACGACTCCGGCTCGAACGAGAGCGAGGCGTCGTTGAGCTTGAGCTTTTCGAGCGCGTCGCGCAGATCGGGGTACTTCGAGCCGTCCTCGGTGTAAATGCCGCAGTAGACCATCGACCGCGCCGGGCGGTAGCCGGGCAGCGGCTCAGCGGCGGGGCGGGCCGTTTCGGTCACGGTGTCGCCCACGCGCGTGTCCTCCACGTTCTTGATGCTCGCCGTGAAGTAGCCCACGTCGCCGCAGCCGAGCTCGTCGCACGGGTCGAGACCGATGGGCCGCAGGTGGCCGACCTCCAGCACCTTGTACGACGCGCCGGTGGACATCATCGTCACTTCCATGCCGCGCCGGAGCGTGCCGGCCACGATGCGCATGAGCACGATGACGCCGCGGTAGCTGTCATACTGGCTGTCGAATACGAGCGCCTGCAGCGGGGCGTTCGGGTCGCCCTTCGGGGCGGGGACGTGGTCCACGATGTCGTCGAGCACGGCCTGAATGTTGATGCCCTGCTTGGCCGAGATCTCCGGCGCGTCCATGGCCGGGATGCCGATGATGTCCTCGATCTCGGTCTTGGTGCGCTGGGGGTCGGCGGCCGGCAGGTCGATCTTGTTGATGACCGGCAGGATCTCGAGATCGTGCTCGAGCGCCAGGTAGGTGTTGGCGAGCGTCTGCGCCTCCACGCCCTGCGAGGCGTCCACGATCAGCACGGCGCCCTCGCACGCGGCGAGCGAGCGGCTGACCTCGTAGTTGAAGTCCACGTGGCCCGGCGTGTCGATGAGGTTGAGCGTGTAGGTCTTGCCGCCGCGGTGATACGTCAGGCCGACGGCGCGCGCCTTGATCGTGATGCCGCGCTCGCGCTCGAGGTCCATGTTGTCGAGCAGCTGCGGCTCCATCTCGCGCGCCTCCACGGCGCCGCACAGCTCGATGAGCCGGTCGGACAACGTGGACTTGCCGTGGTCGATGTGTGCGATGATCGAAAAATTGCGGATGTCTTCTTGTGGGATCATAGGGCAATCTCCTCCAGTGCGGCCTCGGCGCGGTCGGCGGCGGTGCGCACGTCCTGCACGAGCACGCGCAGCGCCTCGAGCTGCTCGGGCGTGCACGTCGGGCTCGGCGCGCGGCCGAGCAGAAAGTCCGCGCTCACGCCGTAGTAATCGCACGCCCGGCACACGAACGCCAGCCCCGGCTCTCGCGCGCCGTTTTCATAGTGGGACAGCAGCGCCTGGCTGATCTTCAGATCGGCCGCGACCTTGCGCTGGGACAGCCCGCGCGCGTGGCGCAGCTCCGACATGACGGCAGCAAAATTGCGTTCCATGCCGCACCTCCTGTAACATTCATGATAACGGACTGTATTTTACCACGCCCGCGCCCAAACGGCAACAACCTCTTGATAAAATCGCGCGCAAGACTTGAAAAACGTCGAATGGGGTGTTACACTATTTACTTGTAAAACCATGTTCACAGCAAGCAGAAAATAGATGAACATATTGGAGGAAAACACCATGTTTGAAAATCTGGTTGAAGTTCTCAAAGCCAATCCGCGCAAGATCGTCTACACCGAGGGCACCGACGCCCGCATCCTCGAGTCCGCTGCCCGCCTGAAGCAGGGCGGCTTCCTGACGCCGATCCTCGTCGGCAACGTCGATGACGTGAAGGCTGCGGCCAAGGCCGGCAGCTTCGACATCGAGGGTCTCGAGATCATCGACCCCGCCAACTACGACAAGATGGACGAGATGGCCCAGTGCATGTTTGACCTGCGCAAGGGCAAGATGACCATGGAAGAAGTCCGCGCCAACCTGCAGAAGGGCAACTACTTCGGCACGATGCTCGTGAAGATGGGCGTGGCCGACGCGCTGCTCGGCGGTGCGACCTACTCCACCGCGGACACCGTCCGTCCGGCGCTGCAGCTCATCAAGACCAAGAAGGGCGCCCACCTCGTGAGCTCCTGCTTCATCATGGTCCGCGGCGACGAGATGCTCGCCATGGGCGACTGCGCCATCAACATCGACTATCAGGACACCGTCGACAAGGCCACCGGCGAGGTCACGTTCTCTGCCGCGCAGAAGCTGGCCGAGGTCGCCATCGAGACCGCCAAGACCGCCGAGACCTTCGGCATCGACCCGAAGGTCGCCATGCTGAGCTTCTCCACTAAGGGCTCCGGCAAGGGCGGCACGGTCGCGCTCAGCCACGACGCCACCGTCATCGCCAAGGAGCTCGCGCCCGAGCTGAAGCTCGACGGCGAGATGCAGTTCGACGCGGCCGTTTCCCCGGTCGTCGGCCAGCTGAAGTTCCCCGGCTCTCCGGTCGCGGGCCACGCCAACACCTTCATCTTCCCGTGCATCGAAGCCGGCAATATCGGCTATAAGATCGCGCAGCGCCTCGGCGGCTTCGCGGCCTACGGCCCGATCCTGCAGGGCCTGAACGCCCCGATCAACGACCTGTCCCGCGGCTGCGACGCCGAGGAAGTCTACCAGATGTCCATCATCACGGCGGCTCTGGCCTGATCGGTTTTTCGTCCAAAATCTATTCCGGCGCTGTTAACGATGACAGCGCCGGTTTTTTGAAAGGGGAGAGCGCCTGTGGAGCGCGAGGACTATATGCGCGCGGCGCTCGCGCTCGCGCACGCCGCGGCGGCCGACGGCGAAGTGCCGGTCGGCTGCGTGATCGCCGACGACGCGGGCCGCATCATCGGCCGCGGCCGCAACCGCCGGGAGCGGACGCACCGGGCCGACGCCCACGCCGAGATGGAGGCCATCGCCGAGGCATGCCGCGCGCGCGGCACGTGGCGGCTTGACGCATGCACGCTCTATGTCACGCTCGAGCCGTGCCCCATGTGCGCCGGGGCGATCATCAACGCCCGCGTGCCGGTCGTCGTCTACGGCGCGAGGGAGCCAAACTTCGGCTCGTGCGGCAGCGTGCTCAACCTCTTTGAGGAGCGCTACGGCCACCATCCCGCCATCTACGGCGGCGTGCTGGCAGATGACTGCGCGGATGTCCTGCGCGCGTTCTTCAGCGGCCTGCGCGAAACATAAAAAGAGCGTCCCGAATGATCGGGACGCATATTTTTTATTTCTGAATCTCTTCCATCAGCTCGTGGTAAAACACGTCGAGCACGCCGACATAGTGCGGTTTCCACGGCTTGAGCCGGCCGCAGTAGTGGATGATGACCGTGTGCGCGCGCACCCAGTCGAGGTCGACTGGGGCGTTTCGCAGCTCCGCGTTGTGCAGCGCGAGGATGCGGTCGCTGAGATTATAGACCATGCTGTCGAGCAGGTGCACCCGGTCGCCGTAGAGCGCGGTGAGTATGTCCTGATCCGGCAGCAGGAACACATCCTGCTTCTCGTCGGCGAAGGCGCGCACACGCTCCATGTCCAGATCGGCCCGCAGGGCGGGGAGGTTATACAGCAGCACGCCGGTGTTGATGTACGGCGCAGCCTCGTCCATGCCCAGACGCGCGGCGTTGAGCTTTTCGAGCAGCTTGCGTGTGTGCGTGCAGGCCATGAAGTACGCATCGCCGAACGGCGTGGCATACAGCGTCGTCAGCGGGTTGATGATGACCGTGTCCGCGTCGAGATAGAGGATGCGCTCGAGCGTGTCCGGCAGCAGCAGGGGCGCCGCGATGCGGTAATAGATCTGGCGCGGGTAGCGCTTCGATTCCGGAAAGCCATCGAACATCGCGGGGTCGACGAACACAAAGTGGAAATCCACGTCCGGCAGCGCTGTGCGGATGTCTGCCTCGTCGCCGTCCGTGAGGTCGGAGTGCAGGATGAACACCTCGTAGTGGCTCGCGCCGCCGTGCAGCAGCACGCTGCGCATGCAGCCCAGAAACGTGGGGATGTAGCCCCCATTGATCGCAAAGAGCAGGTTCATGATGATCCCTCCTGAAAAAAACAGACGCGGGCGCTGCGTTGGCAGTGCCCGCGTGTCCTGTGCGTCCGGATTACGCTTTCGGCGTGCCGTCGGGGTTGAACAGCGGCAGCTTGCCGAGCACGGTGATGTCGGGGCGGTCATTGGCGTCGCCTTCGGCGAGCACGGCCATCTTGCCGACGATGATGCCGCCGGCCTCGTTGACGAGCTCCTCCATCGCGCGCAGCGACTCGCCGGTCGAGATCACATCATCGACGATGACGATGCGCTTGCCGTGGATCAGCTCCGCGTCCGTCTGGTCGAGCACGAGCGTCTGCACGCCCTGCGTCGTGATGGACTTGACGTGTACCTGGAACACGCTGCTCATGTAGGCTTTGGCCTTTTTGCGGGCGACGAAATATTTGTCCGCGCCGCTCTGGCGGGCCATTTCGTACACCAGCGGGATGGCTTTCGCTTCGGGTGCGATCAGGTAGTCATATTCGGGCGTCAGCTTGAGAAGCTCGGCTGCGCAGTGCACGGTCAGCTCCACGTCGCCGAACATGACGAACGCGCCGATGTACAGGTCGTCCGTGACCTTGCACAGGGGCAGATCGCGCTTTAGCCCGGCGATATCCATCTCATATGTCATTTGAAATTCCTCCTAAGTAAAATAAACAGAGTAACAAAAGTATTATACATGATTGCCGGAAAAATGCAAGGCTTCCGGCGGTAGAAAATACCGGGGCGCTCGTGTCATATCGGCGGGAGTGTTTCGCATATGTTTCAGTAATAGCATCCATTCGGAAACAAAATAGCAAAATAATGGGAGCTGCCATTTTGCTAACGCCGTCAGATTATCTAAAAAGCGGTTCCCTTTTTGTGCCCTTATCCATTGCATTGGCTAAAATTGAACAGTTTGTGAACAAAATCGACGAAAAACAGTTGCGAATTTTGCGATTTTAGTGTAAATTAGCAATAACTTGATCGTGAATTTCCCGCTTGCGGTTATGGACAGCGGACGAAGCGGTTATCGTCCGGCGTCATTTGGGGGGAGTTCCGGGAAAAGCGAATTTGAAATTGGAGGAAAAACAATGGACGAAAACAAACGTGGTTCATTTGGCAGCACAATCGGCTTTCTACTCTCTGCCATCGGTTCTGCCGTCGGCCTCGGCAACATCTGGGGCTTCCCGTACAAGATGGGCAGATGCGGCGGCTTTACCTTCCTGATCGTTTACCTGGCTCTGGCGGCATTTGTCGGCTTTGCCATCATGCTCTCTGAGCTGGCGATCGGCCGCAGCACCGGCTTCGGCCCGGTCAACGCCTACAAGAAGGTCTCGAAGAAGTTCAAGTGGATCGGCTGGCTGGCCATCATCGCCCCGTTCCTGATCATGACCTTCTACTCGGTCCTCGGCGGCTACTGCATCTATTACATGGTCATCAACGTCGTCGGCATGTTCAGCGGCATGCCGGACAGCAGCTCCTTCGCGGCTCTGCTCACCAACCCGTGGGCCAGCATCGGCTGCATGGTTCTGTTCATGGTCATCTGCTATCTCATCAACCGCGGCGGTGTCGGCGGCGGCATTGAGAAGTTCAACACGATCGGTATGCCCGCACTGTTCGTCATGCTCGTCATCGTCATCATCCGTGCCTGGACGCTTCCGAATGCGGACGTCGGCCTCAAGTATATGTTCGTCCCCGGCTACGCTCTGAAGGCGGGCTTCTTTGACAAGGCGCCCGGCTTTATGGAAGTTCTCGCAACGGCCGGCGGCCAGATGTTCTTCTCCCTGTCTCTTGCCATGGGCGCCATGATCACCTACGGCTCCTACCTCGGCAAGAATGAGAACCTCCCGAAAAACTCCGTCATCATCGTTATCTCCGATACCCTCGTTGCCATCATGGCCGGTCTCGCCGTTATCCCGGCGGCCGTCGCCAACGGCATCGCCAAGGGCATGGCCGTCTCCGAGATCAAGCTCGGCGGCCCGAACCTCCTGTTCGCCACGCTGCAGGACGTGTTCCATGACATGGGCACCATCGGCGGTATCTTCGGCCTGATCTTCTACGCCCTCGTTCTGATCGCGGCCATCTCCTCCGCCATCTCCCTGATCGAGGCGGTCTCCGTCACCTTCATCGACCACGCCAGCGCCAAGGGTCACGAGCGTGACCGCAACAAGGTGCTCGCCGTCGTCTGCCTCGCCATCACCCTGCTGGCCTGCCTCGTCGCGGTTGACGGTCTCGGCTCCAACGGCATCGCGCCGAAGGATCTGTTCCACATCAACTCCAAGGCTGACTGGTGCGCTGACTGGCTCGACTTCATGGATATGATTTCCGAAGGCATTGCCATGCCGCTCGGCGCCATGCTCATGTCCATCATGGTCGGCTGGGAGATCAAGCCGAAATCCCTGTACGGCGAGATCGACAGCGGCTACAACGGCCACATCCACGGCTTCTACACCTTCTGCATCAAGTATCTCTGCCCCGTGATCATGTTCTTCATCCTGCTTGTGCAGATCAGCACGTTCTTCGGTCTGGGCTGGTTCAACTGATCGCAGCAGCGGAAACCTTTCGTACAACGAAACAAAACAACCGCAACCGGCAGCCTTTTTGGCTGCCGGTTTTTGTTGCGCTGTCCGCCGTGTGGCAGGGATGGCTACGTTGTTTCTCCGAGCGGGGAAGAGGAACCGCCGCTTCCGGCCGTTTGTGTTCTGACCGCCGCAGCGGAAGAACGGAAAGAGCGCCGTGCAGATGGCTCTGCGCGGCGCTCTTCCGCTGGGGAAAATAAAGATGGGAGAAAGAAAAAAGAGGATTGGTAAGTTTGCGGCGGCGGGGCGGTTACCCGCCGCCGATGGACGATAGAGAGGGGATGCGCTTACTTCGTGCTGTCGCTGGCGCGGTCGAATGTGACGGTCAGCGTCAGCGTCTCGCCGTTGCGCGAGACGGTCAGCGTGGCGCTCTCGCCGGCAGAGTAGCCGCGCAGGGCACTGCGCAGCGCGTCGCCGGAGGAGACGGTCGTGTCGTCGATGGCGGTGATGATGTCGCCCGCCTTCAGGCCGGCCTTCTCGGCGCAGCTGCCGCTGTTGACGGAATTGACATACGCGCCGTCCGGCATGTTGTAGTACTGCGCGGCGCTCGACGGGATGGCCTGCAGCGTGATGCCAAGCTGAGCGCGGTCAGTCACGGTGCCGTTTTTCATCAGGTCGTTTGCGATGGCCACGGCGTCATTGACCGGGATGGCGAAGCCCAGACCCTCCACGCCGGAGGAGCTGTATTTCGCGGTCACGATGCCGATGACCTGACCGGAGGTGTTGTACACTGGGCCGCCGGAGTTGCCGGCGTTGACGGCAGCGTCGATCTGGAACATGTTGATGCCGCTGTCGGTGCCGTCGGAGGTGGTAATGGTGCGGTCGAGCGCGCTGATCATGCCGCTCGTCATGGTGAACTCCAGTTCGCCGAGCGGGTTGCCCACGGCATACACCGTGTCGCCGACGGCCATGCTGTCGCTGTCGCCGAAGGTGACGGGCGTCACGCCGCTAGCGTCGATCTTGAGCAGGGCAATGTCGTTGTCCTCGTCCACGCCGACGATGGTCGCCTGATAGGTCGTGCCGTCGTAGGTGAGCACGGACACGCTGTAGCCGTACTGGTGCGCGGTGGAGATGACGTGGTAGTTTGTGAGCACATAGCCGTCATCCGTGATGAAAAAGCCGCTGCCGCAGCTCGCCTGGGAGCTGGTCTGGCCGAAGTAGTTGGTGTAGGTCACTTCCGTCGTGATGGCGACGACCTGCTTGCATGCCAGATCATAGATCGACGAGGCGGAGCTCGGGTCGGAGCTGACCGGCTGCGTCACGAGCGTGCCGTTGGAGCTCGAGGCGGTGCTGCCGCCGGTCCTGCCGGAGCGGGTGATGAGCCCCGCGATCGCGCCGCCGCCAAGGCCGCCGAGCAGCGCGCACACGAGACACAGGCACGCGATGCGCGTGATGAGCCGCTTTTGCTCCGGCGTGCGCACGGTCTTGGGCTTTCTCGGGTGGTGCTTGTGCTTGGGCTTCTCGGCCCAGGCGTCGTCGTTCGGTGTGTAGTAGCGCGGCGGGGTATTGCCCGCGTCGTCGCTGGGGTGGAAGTTCGCGTCCTCGTAGCTGCGCTCGGCCTCGGGGCGGACGATGTGATACGTCACGTCCTCGCTGTCGTCGATCTTTGCGCCGCAGCTTGTGCAGAAGCTCGCGCCCGGCTCGAGCGCCGCGCCGCACTGTGGGCACACGCGGCCCGATGCGGTGTCGGTCTCGTTTGCCGCTGTCTCCGCCTGCGCGGAGCCCGCTGCCGTATGTTCGGCTTCCGGCTGTTCGTTTTCGGGGAAATTGGAAGCGTCGTTCATGTTATCTGCCTCCCGGCTGATTGGTTTTTTGAAGTGTCTATATCGTAGTCGATATTTGTAACAGAGGCATGAACAAAGGGCGAAGATTTTTCGAATATTCCCAAAAGCATTTGTGAACACTGCGTCCGATTTATGAACGCGCGGCAAAAAACCGCCCGCACATCGTCGGATGTGCGGGCGGTAGGGCTTTGCGGGTGTTACCGGCCGAAGCTGCTGTCGGTCGTTTCATAGGTGTTGATGGCCGGCTGCGTGTCGGCATCGCCGCCGTACTTGATCGAGTCACCCTCGAGCAGCGGCTCGATACCGTGCGCGCGCAGCCACGCGAGCGTGCGTGTGGAGTCGGTCAGCGGGGTGTAGTCGACGTCGGCGTAGGTCGTTTCGCCTGTTGCCGGGTCGTACTGGCTGAGCTGATAACCGATGGTCACGGCGTAGGCCGTGCTCTGCCGCGTGCCGCTGTCGGTCAGCCAGGCGCGGCCCATGGTGCCATCCGCGCAGTCGGGCACGATGGCGTTTTCGTACAGGTCGAGCGCCTGCTCGGCCGTGAGCTCCATGTAGAGGTAGTCGCCGCTTTCGGTCTCATAGCCGATGTTTGTGTAGGTGAGGTGCTCGAGCGTCACGGCCAGCTCCGGCGTGTTGCGCGTGGTGCGCGCTTCGTCGCAGTTGAGCACCTGCTCGATCTGCGCCAGACGCGTGCTCGTGTCGGGGAGCGTGTATTCGCGCATCAGCACCTTGCCGTTCGAGAGCTTGTAGGTCAGCTGCAGACTGGTGATGCTGGTGTCGTCCGTGATCTTTTCGCGCTCCGCCACGACGGCGCGGTGGATGTCCTCCACGGCCTGAATGTTCTCCGCCTCGGTGAGCGTGGAGTTGTAACCGTTGCAGATGATGCGCACGCTTTTGACCTGCGCGGTATCCGGGATGCGGCGGGCGTAGCCCGAGAGGTCGCACTTTGCGCCGACTACGACGAGGCAGCACACGGCCGCTGTGACCGCGCAGCCGCGCCAGACCGTGCGCGGCACGCGCAGGGATTTGCGGATGACCATCTCGCTGATGACAAAGCCGAGCGCCGCACCAAGAACGGTCAGCAGCAGAAACGGCGCCAGTTGCGCCCGGTAGGCCGGCACGTTGAGCAGCATGCCGTACACGCCGACCGGCAGCGCCAGCCCGGCGAAGAGCGCCACGATATACTTCAGCACCGGCTTGAGCACCGGGATGGCGACGGTGTCGCCCGCGCTCTCCATGCGGCGGCGCCGGTAGAGCTGACCCGCGCACACGAGCAGCAGCAGCGCGAACGCCGCCCAGACGAGCGGATAGGTCCAGCCGGAGAAGCTGCTGACGGCGGCCTCTGCCTCCGTGCCGCTGATCGGACGCAGCAGGTGGTCTCTGCTGACACTTGTGCGCCGCATGAACAGCACCAGCGGGGAGAGCCAGTCGACCGGCAGATCCACCATGCCCGACATGCCGTACACGAACATGTAGAGCACGGATTCGATGAGCAGCTGGAAGCCCACGGCGATGAAGTTCACGAGCAGGTACAGGCACGGCAGCATGACCACGTGGCCGGTGAACATGGCGCACAGCACGGCGATGCCGTAGAACACGACCGTCTCGAGCGCGAGTATGCCCAGCCAGATGAGCAGCGGCTCGATGACGAGTCCGAAACGCGTGGCCTCAATGAGCACGGCGAGGCCGAAGATCACGGCCTCGGCTGACAGCAGCATCACAAGGCCCGCCAGCAGATGCGTGCGGAACATGCATCCGCGCCGGATCGGCAGGGAGGCGGCCAGTCCCGCGCCGCGCGGCGTGTACAGATAGCCGAACATGGCGGCAGCCGCGAGCAGACCCGCGCAAAACGCCGTCAGCGGCAGCAGCATCTGCGTCTCGGAGAGAATGACGTTCGAGAGATAGCTGATCTGCTCGGTCGACACATACGGTATCGTCGAGCGCGCGTTGAGCAGCACACCCGGCAGCATGATAAACAGGATCACGCCGTAGATGACCCACAGCGGCCACCAGCGCGACAGGCACTTGCGAAACTCCGTTCCGTTACAGAAGGATGTCTTTGACGGCATAGTCCGCACCTCCCAGTTCATAAATAAAGATCTCTTCGAGCGTCAGCGGCACCACGTCGAGGTACTGCGGCTGCGCGGTGGACAGGCGGTTCGTGACCTCGGCGGCGTCGCCGTGCACGATCAGCGTGTACAGGTGGCCCTGACTGCTCTGGTGCAGGATGTCGAGCCCCTCGGGCAGCTTCGCCTCGTCCGGCAGGGCGACGAGCACCTTGACGATGTTGGCCTGCAGCTCCGCGAGCGGGTGCTCGAGCAGGACCTTGCCGCCGTTCATGATGCCCACATGGTCGCACACGTCCTCGAGCTCGCGCAGATTGTGCGACGAGATGAGCACGGTCGTGCCGTTTTCGGCCACGTCGGCCAGCACGAGGTTCCAGACCTGACGGCGCATGACGGGGTCGAGCCCGTCGACCGGCTCGTCGAGGATGAGCACGTCCGGCCGCAGGCTCATCGCCAGCCAGAACGCGGCCTGCTTCTGCATGCCCTTGGACAGGCGGCGGATCTGCCGCTTCGGGTCGAGCTGAAACACCTCGCCGAGCTTCTGATAGCGTTCGGCGTCGAACTTCGGGTAGATGCCGCGGTAGTAGCGCATCATGTCCGGGATCGTCGCCTGCGGGAAATAGAACACGTCGTCCGGGATGTAAGCGATGCGCGCCTTGACTGCCGGGTTTTCGTACACGGGCTGGCCGTCGATGTCGATCACGCCGCTGTCCGGGCGGTAGATGCCCGTCAGATGGCGGATGAGCGTGGACTTGCCCGCGCCGTTCGGCCCGACGAGGCCGTACACCGCGCCGCGCGGCACGGTCATGGTCACGCCGTCGAGCGCGCGGAAGCCGTCAAACGTTTTGACGACGTCTTTGACTTCAATCATGGTTCATTCCTCCTTCGGGGATGCGGCGGCGCAGCTCCTCGCAGCGCATGCCGAGGTATAGCAGCTCCTGCACGGCCGCGTCGAACTGCTGCAGCAGGGCGACCTGCCGCGCGGGATCGTCCGGGATCTGGGCGCAGACGTAGCTGCCGCGTCCGGCGACGGAGCAGATGTAGCCCTCCGTCTCCAGCTCGTGGTAGGCGCGCTGGATCGTGTTCGGGTTGATGGTCAGCTGCGTGGACAGCTCGCGCACCGAGGGCAGCTTTTCGCCCAGCGGCAGCGTGCCGGACACGATCAGCCGGCGCAGCCCGTCGCGTACCTGTTCGTAGATCGGCCGGGAATCGCGGTAATTGATCGAGATCGTAGTGCAACACCAACTTTCTGTAGCGTATTAACTGTATTAACCGTGTTGGTACAGTTAAGGTACCATGCGTCGGCGCATCTGTCAAGGGGTAAGATGGATTTCGGCATAAAAAGTTCCCGGACGGCGTTGCGCCGTCCGGGAACTGCTCTATTTATTTCTGCCCCTCGCGGCTTTCGAGATAGACCATCAGCGTCGCAATGTCGGCGGGGGAGACGCCGGAGATGCGGCTGGCCTGGCCGAGGCTCGCGGGGCGGATGTCGCTGAGCTTCTGCCGCGCCTCGAGCCGCAGACAGGACACCTGCCGATAGTCGAGATCCGGCGGCAGCAGCCGCTCTTCGAGCCGGGTGAACTCCGCCACCTGCCGCAGCTGGCGCTGGATGTAGCCCGCGTACTTGAGCCGGATCTCCGCCTGCTCGGTCACGACGCGCGGCAGCTCCGGCCGCGCGGGGTCGAACGGCGCGAGGTCGGCATATGTGATCTGCGGCCGGCGCAGGAGGTCGGCCAGACTCACGCCCGAGCTCGTCGGCGCGGTGCCGCGCGCGGTGAGCATCGCGGCGAGGGCGTCCGACGGGGCGAGGTGCGTTTTCTCCAGCCGGGTGCACTCGGCGTCCACCAGCCGGTATTTTTGCTGCACGGCGGCAAAGCGCTCGTCTGATACCAGCCCGATCCGGTGGCCGATGGTGCTCAGGCGCTCGTCGGCGTTGTCCTGCCGGTGCAGCAGGCGGTACTCCGAGCGGGAGGTCATAATGCGGTACGGTTCGTTCGTGCCCTTGGTCACGAGGTCGTCCACGAGCGTGCCGATGTACCCGTCCGAGCGGCGGAGGATCATCGGCTCACGGCCCAGCAGCTTCAGCGCCGCGTTCACGCCCGCGACGAAGCCCTGCACGGCTGCCTCCTCGTAGCCGGATGAACCGTTGAACTGCCCCGCGCCGTAGAGGCCGGGCACTTTCTTGGCCTCGAGCGTCGGCAGCAGCTCCGTCGGGTCTACGCAGTCATATTCGATCGCGTAGGCGCAGCGGGTCATCTCCGCGTGCTCGAGTCCCGGCAGCGTGTGCAGCATTGCGACCTGCACGTCCTCCGGCAGGGAGGAGGAGAAGCCCTGGATGTAGAGCTCTTCCGTGTCCAGCCCCATCGGCTCGATGAACAGCTGGTGCCGCGGCTTGTCGGGAAAGGTCATGATCTTCGTCTCGATGGATGGGCAGTAGCGCGGGCCGACGCCCTCGATCACGCCGGAGTAGATGGGGCTGCGGTCGAGGTTCGCGCGGATGATGGCGTGCGTGCGCTCATTGGTATAGGTCAGGTAGCACACGGCCTTGTTCTCGACCGGGTGCGTGGTGGAAAACGAGAACGGCTCGATCTCCGCGTCGCCCGGCTGCAGCTCCATGCGCGAGAAGTCCACCGTGCGCGCGTTCACGCGCGGCGGCGTGCCGGTCTTAAAGCGGCGCATGCGCAGCCCCAGCGCCTTGCAGCACTCGGCCAGCGGCCCGGCGGCCGCTAAGCCGTCCGGCCCGGAGTCGCGCAGCACATCGCCCACGATCGTGCGCCCGTGCAGATACGTGCCCGTGGCGAGCACGGCGGCGCGGCAGCGGTACACGGCACCGTTTGCCGTCACGACGGCGCTGACGCGGCCGTCCTCCGTCTCGACGGCCACGACCTCCGCCTGCTTGACGCGCAGGTTCGGCTGCAGCTCGAGTGTGTGCTTCATCACGGCCTGATACTTCCGCCGGTCGGCCTGCGCGCGCAGCGAGTGCACGGCCGGCCCTTTGCCGCGGTTGAGCATCCGGTACTGGATGCAGGCCCGATCGGCTGCACGCGCCATCTCGCCGCCGAGCGCATCGAGCTCGCGCACGAGGTGGCCCTTGCCCGTGCCGCCGATGGCGGGGTTGCAGGGCATATTGCCGATGGCGTCCATATTGATGGTAAAGCAGACGGTGTCCAGTCCCAGCCGCGCGGCGGCCAGCGCGGCCTCAATGCCCGCGTGGCCAGCGCCGACGACGGCGACGTCACAGCTTCCGGCGTCATAACGCATGACGAGATCCCTCCGGATTCTTATTAGAATAACAACAAAACTTTATTTTACCCGTTTCGCGCCCCGAATGCAAGAGCGGCGGGGCATGCGCGGGGGCAAAAACGGTCGTGCAGCATCCGCACAACAAAATTTGAAAAAGGTCTTGCTTTATCGTGCTAATGTGGTAATATAACAGCGTGCTAACAAGCAAAACAAAATTTTGAGAATATGACGAAGGAGAACCGACATGAAAAAGATGACGAAAGTGATCTCGCTGGCGCTCGCGCTGGTGATGTGCCTGGCGCTGTGCGCCTGCGGCAGCAAGACGGACGACGGCAACACCGCCGCCGACGGAAAGAGAACCTTTATTATGGGCGTCGATCCGGAATACCCGCCGTTCAGCTATCTGGGCGACGACGGCAAGTACACCGGCTTTGACGTGGAGATCGCTCAGGCCGCCTGCGATCTGCTCGGCTGGGACCTGCAGGTCTTTGGTGTGAACTGGGATCAGAAGCTGGTGCAGCTCGATGCCAAAGAGTGCGACTGTGTCTGGTCCGGCATGACCATCCTCGACAGCATGAAGGATGCCGGCTATGTGCTCTCCAAGCCCTACTACGATAACACGCAGGTCATCATGGTCAAGGAAGGCAGCGACATCAAGTCCTCCGCGGATCTGGCCGGCAAGAACGTGGCCGTGCAGCTGGGCACCTCCGGCGAGTCCCTCCTGTCCGAGGGCGGCGACCTTGAGAGCCTGGCCAAGACCTTCGGCAAGCTCACGACCTGTGACAGCTTCCTCAAGTGCTTCACCGAGCTGGGCGGCGGCGCCGTGGACGCCGTGATCGTCGACAAGCCCGTGGCGACTTCTTATGCGCAGGAAAACGCCGGCTTCACCATCCTCGACGAGGAGCTGGGCGCCGAGCAGTACGGCATTGCCTTCCGCTCCGGCGATCAGGAGCTGTGCGACGCCATCGAGGGTGCGGTGCAGCAGCTGGTTGACAACGGCACTTACGCGAAGATCGCTGCGAAGTATCCCGACATCGTCAACAACCTGACCTACCTGAACAAGTAAGCACGACAGAAATTCCATCACGTCTCCCGGAGGCTTTTGCGGCCGCCGGGAGCGTGTGCGTAACAGTGAGGATCCTTTATGACTTTACTTACGATGATCATGAAAATGAGCGAGGGCCTCGGCAAGACCTGCGCCATTTTCTTTCTGACGATCCTGTTCTCGCTCCCGCTGGGCATGCTCATCACGCTGCTGCGTATGAGCAAGAACAAGGTCGTTTCCAGCGTGACCCGTTTTGTGATCGCGGTTTTGCGCGGCACGCCGCTGATGTTGCAGCTGCTCGCCGTGACCTATGGCCCGTACTACCTCTTTGGTACGGCCGTCGCCAAGAATAAGCTCATCCCCGTCGTCATCGCCTTTGCCATCAACTACGCGGCCTATTTTGCCGAGATCTACCGCGGCGGCATCGAGTCCATCCCCGTGGGGCAGTATGAGGCGGCGAACGTCCTGGGCTACACCAGGGCGCAGACCTTCCTGCGCATCATCCTGCCGCAGGTCGTCAAGCGCATCATGCCCAGCATCACCAACGAGGTCGTCACGCTCGTCAAGGACACGTCCATGGCCTTCACCGTCTCCTATCAGGAGATGTTCACCATCGGCAAGCAGATCGCAAACTCCCAGACCAGCTTCATGCCGTTCCTTGTGGCGGGCGTGTTCTACTTCGTGTTCAATGCCATCGTTGATTTTGTCATGGGCAAGATCGAAAAGCGCATGGACTACTACAAATAAGGAGGTGCCGTCATGAGCGTATTGGAACTCAATCACGTCAAAAAGTCGTTTAATAACGGGACGCTGCACGTCCTCAAGGACATCAGCCTGAGCGTCGAAAAGGGCGAGGTCGTGGCCATCATCGGCCCGAGCGGCAGCGGCAAATCCACGCTGCTGCGCTGCGCCACGCTGCTCGAGCGCATCGACTCCGGCGAGGTCTGCTTTGACGGGCACTACGCCGCACGCACGGGCGACGACGGCGCCGCCGTCTACGCCGACAAGGCGGAGCTCAAGCAGATCCGCAACTATTTCGGCCTCGTTTTTCAGCAGTTCAATCTCTTCCCGCACTACTCTGTACTCAAAAACGTTATGGACGCGCCCATCTGCGTGCAGAAGCGCGACCGCGCGGAGGTCGAGGCGTCCGCGCGCAAGACGCTCGAGAAGATGGGCCTCGGCGACAAGGCCGACGCCTATCCGTGCCAGCTCTCCGGCGGCCAGCAGCAGCGCGTGGCCATCGCCCGCGCGCTGGAGATGAACCCCGAGATCCTGTTTTTCGACGAGCCGACCTCCGCGCTCGACCCCGAGCTCACGGGCGAGGTGCTCAAGGTCATCCGCGCGCTCGCCGAGGAGCACATGACCATGGTCATCGTCACGCACGAGATGGCCTTTGCCCGCGCCGTGGCTGATAAGGTCATTTTCATGGACGGCGGCGTCATCGTCGAGCAGGGCGCGCCCGAGGCGGTCTTCGGCGATACGCAGCAGGAGCGCACGAAGCAGTTCCTCGCGCGCTACAATGAGCGGCCGTGACAAAAATGTAAGAGAAAATTCAGCTTTTCCCTCTTGCACCGCCGTGCAAGATTCGGTATGATAAAAAGCGCATCGGGTTCCGGTGCGCTTTTTTGATTTTTCATTTGGGAGGGCTTCCCTTGAAGCATACAAAACGGATTGCGGCGCTGCTGCTTGCGCTCGCGCTGTGTTTTTCCTGCGCAGCGTGCAGCAAGACGGTCGGCAGCTACCGCGTGGTCAAGACGCTCGGCACGGAGCAGTTTCGCATCGGATTTCGGGACGGGGATCAGGCGGCGGTGTATGTCAATGCCGCGCTCAAGGTCCTCGCGGCCGACGGGACGATCCACAGCCTCGCGCTCAAGTGGTTCGGCACGGACAACACGACCTTTGACAGCGATGCCAATGCGCTCGACGCGCTCGGCGACATTCCGCAGCGCACGTTCATCATGGGCCTGAACGAGGAGCGCTTTCCCATGAGCTACGCCGACGGCGACGGTTACAGCGGCTTTGACGTCGAGCTTGCGCAGGCGGTCTGCGCCCGCCTCGGCTGGACGCTGCAGTATCAGCCGATCTCGAACCAGAACGCCTATGTCGAGCTCTCAAGCGGCAATGTCGACTGTGCCTGGGGCGGCATGGTGCTCGACCAGACCGACAGCAAGGACGGCAAGAACAAGAAAAAGCAGAAGATGACGCTCACCGCGCCGTATCTCGAAAATGAGCTGCAGCTCATCGTGCGCGGCGACTCGAAATACCGCACGGCCGGCAGCCTCAAGAGCACGACCGTCCTGCTCGGCACGGACGAGACGTACATGACCGCCCTCTCGGCCGACGAGAAGCTCATGAAAGCCTTCGGCGCGGCTCAGCGCGTCACCGGCGGGTCGAAGGCCTGCTTCGAGGCGCTCTCGGCCGGAGACTGCGCCGCCATCGTGGCCGACAGTACGGCGCTCGCTTATTATACGCACTGACCGTCTGGCCGCCCGCGCGGGGCTCTGCGCGGGCGGCTTTTTGTGCGGCGGGGTGCGCTTTTTCGCCGCGATCCGCAAAAAGAGCTCCCGCTTTCGCGTCAACTGTGCTATACTGACTATGTCCGCGCCTGCCAGACCGGCGGAATTTTTTTACTCGCGCGGGCAGAAACACAGGTACGCCTATGTCGAACAGCAACAATAAATATAAAACCCTCGTGTCCAACACCATGCTCATCAGCCTCGGCACCTTCGGCAGCAAGCTGCTGGTGTTTTTCATGGTGCGCTTTTACACGAGCTATCTCACCCCCGCGGACTACGGCACCGCCGACCTCATCACGCAGACGGCCAATCTGCTCTTCCCGCTCATCAGCCTCGGCATCACGGACGGCGTGTTCCGCTTCGCCGTGGATCACACCGAGCAGCGGCGCAACATTTTCTCCGTCGGCGTGTATACGATTCTGGCGGGCGCTGTGCTGCTCGTGGCCATTTTGCCGCTGCTGGGGCTCTTCCCGCAGTTTGACGGGTTCCTCTGGCTGATCGCGCTCTATACGATGTGCTCGTGCTTCCACTCGCTGTGCGCGCAGTTTGTGCGCGCCGAGGGACACACGGCGCTCTACGCCGTGCAGGGCATGATCAATACCGTGCTCGTCATCGGACTGAATGTGTTCTTCCTCGTTGGCCTGCGCATGGGCATCACGGGCTATGTGCTCTCCGTCGCGCTGGCGGATCTGGCGTGCACGCTGCTTTTGTTCGTGCGCGAGCGGCTCTGGCGTCAGCTCATGCTCCGCCCGGGCTGGGCGGCCGCGCGCGAGATGCTGGCCTACAGCATCCCCATGATCCCGACGACGGTGTTCTGGTGGATCACGAGCGTGTCCGACCGCTACATGGTCACGGCCTACCTCGGCGTGGACGCCAACGGTATTTACGCCGTGTCGTACAAGATGCCGACGATCCTGTCGCTCGTGTCGAGCATTTTCATGGAGGCGTGGCAGTTTTCCGCCGTGTCCGAGGCGCAGGGCAGCCGGCGCGAGCACATCCGCTTCTTCTCGAAGGTCTGGTGCTCGTTCCAGTCGGTGATGTTCCTCGCCGGCGCGTGCATCATCGCCTTCGCCGTGCCGGAGATTCACGTGCTCACGACCGAGCAGTATTACGGCGCGTGGCTGTATGTGCCGGTGCTCGGCATGGCCATGGTCTTTTCCGCGTTCGTGAGCTATCTCGGCAGCGTCTACATGGTCGAAAAGTGCAGCAAGCGCACGTTCGTCACGTCCATGATCGGCGCGCTGCTCAATATCGCGCTCAACTTCCTGCTCATCCCGTCGAAGCTCGGCGTGCAGGGCGCGGCCATTGCCACGTGCGTGAGCTATTTCGTCGTGTTTGTCATCCGGGCGGTGGATGCGCGCAAGTTCATCCCGTTCCGGTTTTACGTTGTCGGCGTCACGGAAAACTGCATCCTGCTGACGGTGCAGACGCTCTTCATCGTCCTGCAGCTTCCGGGCTGGAAGATCGCGCAGGCAGTGTGCATTTTGCTGCTGCTCCTGCTCAACCGCAAGCCGCTTCTGGACGGCGCGGGCAAGATCGTCCGCTTCCGGCGCTGACGCTCTGACGCAATTTTTTCTGGAGGATTTCTAATTTGAAGATTTGGAACAGCCTGTTTGGGAAGATTTTTATGACCTTCCTCATCTCCATGGTGCCGGTGCTTGAGCTGCGCGGCGCGATCCCGATCGGCGTTGCGCACGGACTGGATTACCGCGCCGCCATCGCGGTGTCTATCGTCGGCAACCTCGTGCCGGTACCGTTCATCGTGCTCTTCATCCGCAAGATCTTCGCGTGGCTGCGCACGAAGAGCGAGCGGCTCAACGGCTTTGTCACGCGCATGGAGCAGCGCGCGCTCAAAAAGTCGGACACCGTGCGCCGCGCGCGCTTCTGGGGCCTGTTTCTCTTCGTGGCCATCCCGCTGCCGGGCACCGGCGCGTGGACGGGCTCGCTCATCGCGGCCATGTTGGAGATGCGCGTCAAGGAGGCCTTTCCGCCGATTGCGCTCGGCGTCGTCACGGCCGGCATCATCGTCGCCGTCGTGACGTATGGCGCGGCGTCGCTGCTGTTTTAATTCCAACGAGGACCGCTTCGCCGGGCTTTTTGGCGCACGCAAAAAAATCCCGCTGTCCGATGGGACAGCGGGATTTTTCTGTTTTTATGTACGGTTTACTCGGCAAACGCTTTTTCCAGCGCCTCGAGCTCCTCGCGCAGCTCGTGCGGCAGCTTGTCGCCGAACTGCTCGAAGTATTCGCGGATGCCCGCGCAGTTTTCGCGCCAGCTCTCGGCGTCGAGCGTCAGCAGCTCCTTGAGCGTCTCGACCGTCACGCCGCTGCCGTCGAGGTCAATGTCCTCGGGCTTCGGCTCGTAGCCGATGACCGTCTCGTCCGCGCCCACCTCGTCGAAGCAACGCTTGAGGATCCACTCGAGCACGCGCAGGTTGTCGCCGAAGCCCGGCCACAGGAAGCGGCCGTTGTCGTCCGTGCGGAACCAGTTGACGTTGAAGATCTTCGGTGCGTTCGGCAGCTTCTCGCCCATGTCGAGCCAGTGCTGCCAGTAGTCGGCCATGTTGTAGCCGCAGAACGGGCGCATGGCCATCGGGTCGCGGCGCACGACGCCGACAGCGCCGGTTGCGGCGGCCGTCGTCTCGGACGCCATCGTTGCGCCGACGAACACACCGTGCGCCCAGTCGCGGGACTGGTAGACCAGCGGGGCGGTCTTTGCGCGGCGGCCGCCGAAGATGATCGCGCTGATCGGCACGCCTGTGCCCTTGAAAAACTCCTCGCTGATGCACGGGCAGTTCTCCGCCGGAGCGGTGAAGCGGCTGTTCGGGTGCGCGCCGCGCGTGCCGTCGCTGCCGTCCCACACTTCGCCCTTCCAGTTGCGCAGGTGGCCCTTGGGCGGCCGCTTGGTCATGCCCTCCCACCAGACGGTCATGTCGTCCTCGTTGAGCACGACGTTCGTGAAGATGGTGTTTTTGCTCGTGGAGGCAAGCGCGTTCGGGTTAGATCTCTCGCTCGTGCCGGGGGCAACGCCGAAGAAGCCGTTTTCGGGGTTCACGGCCCAGAGGCGGCCGTCAGGGCCGACGCGCAGCCAGGCGATGTCGTCGCCGACGGTCCAGCACTTCCAGCCGTTTTTGCGGTAGCCCTCGGGCGGGATGAGCATGGCGAGGTTCGTCTTGCCGCACGCAGATGGGAACGCGCCCGTCACATAGCGCACTTCGCCTTTGGGGTTCTGGATGCCGAGGATGAGCATGTGCTCTGCCAGCCACCCCTCGCGGCGGCCGAGCACGGAGGCGATGCGCAGCGAGAAGCACTTTTTGCCCTGCAGCACATTGCCGCCGTAGTTGGAGTTGACGGAGATGATCTTGTTCTCCTCCGGGAAGTGGACGATGTAGCGGTTCTCGGGATCAAGCGTGACCTTGGAGTGCACGCCGAGGATGACGTCGCTGCTGTCGCCGAGCGCGTCGAGCACCTTCGTGCCGATGCGCGTCATGATGGCCATGTTCAGCACGACGTAGATCGAGTCCGTGACCTCGATGCCGTACTTGGCAAACGGGGAGCCGATCACGCCCATCGAGTAGGGGATGACGTACATCGTGCGGCCAGCCATGGCGCAGCGCAAAATCTCGTGCAGCTTGGCCTTCATCTCGTCCGGATCCATCCAGTTGTTCGTGGGGCCGGCCTCTTCGCGGGTCCTGGAGCAGATAAATGTCCGGCCCTCGACACGCGCTACGTCGTTGACGTCGCTGCGGTTGAGATAGCAGCCGGGCAGCTTTTCTTCATTGAGTTTGATGAGCTCGCCGGTTTCCACGGCGATCTTGCGCAGGGATTCGAGCTGGGCCTCCGAGCCGTCGATCCAGACGATCTCTTTCGGGGTCGTGAGTTCGGCAGTTTTTCGCACCAGCTCCAGTACGGACGGGTTTTGCGTCAGTTCCATGTTGTGAGGTTCTCCTTTTTGACTAAAATTTCTCGACCTTGATCCGTATCTATACTACAATTCTCTGAAAACACCTTACACCATCCCGCCGCGCCTGTAAACCCCAAAACGGAAACTTTTCCTGTGAACCTTTTCACACAGGCGCATTTGTGCTACAATGCGCGCAGACATCTCTGACCCGAGGAGGGGAGCGCCATGTGGAAAACCATTGTGCCGGCGGCAGCGGTGCTGGCAGCCGAGGCGGTTATCCGCCGGAAGATCAACGCGCTGCCGGCCGAGACCTTCCCGCTGCGCATCGGGCAGCGCGTGCAGCTGCGCCGGGCGCATAACCGCGGCCTGCTGTGCAGCAAGTTTGCACGAAAGCCGCGAGCGGCCGCCGCGCTGCAGACTGCGTCCGCCGCAGCGCTCGCGGCGGTGGCGGCCGTGTGCGCCTGCCGCCGAGGCGGCACAGCGCTGCAGATCGGCATGGGCCTGATGCTCGGCGGCGCGCTGGCCAATCTCATCGAGCGCTGGGCGCGCGGGTCGGTCACGGACTATGTGTACCTGCCGCGGGCGGTCATCCCGTTTTTCCGGCGCATCATCTGGAACGCGGCCGACCTGAGCATCCTGACCGGCTGCACCACGGCAGTGATCGCACTGCTGTGCGAAGAATTGTGATTATGTGAACTGAATTATGTAAACTGTTTGGATACAACAGCAAATCATTTCTTACAGAAAACGCTTTGTAGTGCGCTGTGACAGGCTAGGTAAGTTGTTGTTTTGCAATGGCATTTCTAATATTATGTAAATTAGAATTATGTAAACTATTAAGCGTGAAGACAAGGACGCCTGATCGAAAATGAGGCTATCTATTATTCTGCGCTTTGCGCAGAATAATAGATAGCCCCTTGCTCCAACCTCGGAACAAGGGGCTATCCTGCCGTGTTCGGTTCCATCACCCGAACCTCCTTTTTGTTTCGTTTTCCCGCCGTGTGCAGAGGCCTTTGTGCTGCACGCGGACTCCGACCGCTGTGAAGGGAAATGCGTATGCAAGATTCCGCACCACTGCGTGCCGACTCCGGAGTCACAGAACCCTGTCTGCTTCCGGACGATTCAGTACATCGGACTCACCTCCGTCGATTCCGCTGAACCTGTATTCTAAAGGCGCTGCCCCTCGTGAGGGGCTGCTGCTCTCCTCTGGTTCTGGCTACAGTATAGCAGTTCGTTTTCTTTTTGTCAATGATTTAATAAACAAAAATCAGGCAGAATGTTCGGCAAAAACGCCGAATTTTCCTGCCTCGCGCCAACGCCCCCTGCAACGCGGGGCGCTGGCAGATTCTCTGCGGCGGCGCGCAAAAGGAAAACCGCCGTGCGTGTCCGTCGGCGCACAGCGGCAGCAGCTTCGGTTCAGCGGTCGCTCGGAGCGGCGCTCTGACCGCCGAAGATCCAGTCGTCCAGGTCCTGGCCCATGTGTTTTCACCTCCCGTTGAATTCGCATATGGCCATTCTATGCGCTGCGGTGCGAAAAAATGCACGAACCCGCGCCGTGGAAATAGAAAGAACTTGAAACCATTGGCCGATTGCGCTATAATCTATGCATATTTTCCGTAATCGGAGCCTGTCTCCGCGGGCAACACTATTTTTAAAGGATAAGGTGAATCACGAATGAGTGCATCCCAGGACAAAAAGCGCCGCACAGACGAGCGTGCGCTGGGTACGGAGCGCCGCCAGGTCGCCTCGCAGAAGGAAGCCAAAGAGCGCAAGGAAAGCAAGATCAAGTGGACGGTCGGTTCGATCATCGTCGTGCTGCTCGTTGCCGCCATCCTGATCGGCAACTCCAGTCTCTTTTACACCGCGCGCCCCGCGCTGCAGGTCGGCGATGTGAAGTATTCCTCGGCGGAGGTCAATTATGCCTACCGCTCCGCCTACCTCACGTTCTGCAACCAGTACGGCAGCTATCTGAGCTACGTTGGCCTCGACACCAGCAAGGCGCTCGATGAGCAGGAGTGCCGCATCAGCGATGATTTCGACACCTGGGACGATTATTTCAAGGATGCTGCCGAAAAGAATCTGGTGCAGGTCACGGCGCTGTGCGATGCCGCGCAGAAGGCCGGCGTCACGCTCGACGAGGACGATCAGCATGAGATCGACGAGCAGTTTTCCTACCTCGAGCTCACTGCCAAGCAGTATAAGTACAACTCCGTCAGCAAGTATCTGCAGGCGGCCTATGGCAACGGCGTGACCAAAAAGGTCGTGCGCCATATGCTCGAGCGCAGCGAGCTCGCCACGAAGTACTCGCAGCAGCAGTATGACAGCTACACCTATACGCCCGAGGAGATCGCGGCCAGCTACGCCGAGAATAAGAACAGCTGCGATACGTTCAACTATCAGTACTATTTCGTCCAGGCGGATACCGAGGACAGCACGGACGACGACGGCAACGCGACCTCCAAGACCACGGACGCCACGATGGCGGCCGCCAAGGCCACGGCCGACAAGATCGCCGCCGCCACGCATGACGCGGAGAGCTTCACTGCCGCCGTCACGGCCAATGTTCCCGCCAAGACGTCCGAGGACGGCACGAGCACCGCGCCGAGCGTCACGGACAACGCCAATACCAAGGGCTCGAACTTCAGCTCCGCCGTGTACGCCGACTGGCTCTACAGCGCCGACCGCACTGCCAACGACGTGACCGTCGTGGAGCAGGAAAACAGCGGCTACTACGTCGTGCTCTTCGAGAGCCGCGATGATAATGCCTACAACACCGTCAACGTCCGCCACATCCTCATCAAGGCGGAGGACAGCGACGGCGACGGCACGTATTCCGACGAGGAAAAGCAGAAAGCCAAGGCTGCGATCGACGATGTTTACGCCCGCTGGGAGCAGAGCGACCAGACCGAGGACGACTTCGCGCAGCTGGCCAACTCCTTCAGCCAGGACAGCGGCTCGAACACGAAGGGCGGCCTGTACGAGAACGTCTACAAGGGCCAGATGGTGCAGGAGTTCAACGATTTCTGCTTCGATCCCGCGCGCAAGCCGGGCGATGTGGGCATCGTCTTTAACGAGAGCGATTCCTACTGCGGCTATCACCTTGTGTATTACGTCGGCCAGGGCGAGCGCTACTGCGACTACCTTGGCGATCAGGCGCTGCGCACGGATGATTTCAATGCCTGGGAGGGCACGTTCTTTGACGGCTGGACCAGCACCGAGCTCAAGGGCATGAAGTACGTCGGATAAATCAGACACGCGAAAGATATGCGACAGAGCCGCCCGACGGGCGGCTCTGCGTCTATCTGAAAGCGCGGCTGCTCCATGTCGACAGAGCAGCAGGGAAGCTCGAGGGGGCGAAGTGCCCGCCTCGAATGAGATTTCATGCATCCGGCATTTTTGCCGTGCAAAATGCCGGATGGCGACGGCTTGCGCTCTGAGCAAGCCGGGCGCCGCCCAACGGGCGGCTCTGCGTCTATCTGAAAGCAGGGCTTCAACGTTTCCATGTTTCCACGGAGGGATCACCATGACCAAGACAAAAACGCAGCGCTATGACACGACCGTGCTCGACGCGCGCGCCCTTGCCGACGCGCTCGAGATCGAGGAGAAGGCTGGCTGGGAGGTCGCGGAGGCGGGCTATGACGGCACGGACTTCGTTGTGACCTTCGAGCGGGAGGACGCGCGATGACCGAGCAGACCATCCGCACGCAGATGCTCCTCGGCGAGGCCGCGCTCGCGCGCCTGCGCAGCAGCCGCGTCGCCGTGCTCGGCCTCGGCGGCGTGGGCAGCTGGTGCGCCGAGGCGCTGGCCCGCGCCGGCGTCGGCGCGCTCACGCTCGTGGACGAGGACACCGTCAGCGAGAGTAACCTCAACCGCCAGTGCTGCGCGCTGCACTCCACGATCGGCCAGCCGAAGGCGGCCGTCATGGCCGCGCGCGTGCACGATATTGACCCTAGCATCGCCGTCGACGCGCGCGCCGAGCGCTACGAGGCGGCGACGCGGGAGTGGTTTTTCGACACGGAGTATGATTATATTGCAGACTGCATCGATCTCGTGTCGTGCAAGGTGGATCTGATCCGCACTGCGCACGCGCGCGGCATCCCGATCGTGTCGGCGCTCGGCACCGGCAACAAGATGGACGCGAGCCGGTTTGAACTCTGCGACATCAGTCAGACGAGCGGCTGCCCGTTCGCGCGCGTCATGCGCCGCGAGCTGCGCAGCGCCGGCATCACGCACCACGCGGTCGTGTTCAGCCCCGAGCCCGCCATGACGCCCGCGGCGTTGTGCGCCCCGCCGCCGGGCCGCCGGAGCGTGCCCGGCTCGCTGCCGTGGGTGCCGGCCAGCGCGGGACTGCTGCTGGCGCAGAAGATCGTGCTCGATCTGTGCGCCGCGCCGGAGGAGCGGGCATGAAGCCCGTCTGGATCGTGCTGCTGTGCCTGCTGAGCGCGGCAGTGCTGGCGGCGCTGGTGTGGCTGCTCGTGTGGTACATTGAGCAGCGCGTGCTGGCAAAGTCGCTCGGCCGTGCGTCGGAGGGCGCGGACGCACAGGCCGCGTGGGAGCAGCACATCCTGCGCAAGCAGGACTGGACGGCCGACTCCGAGCCGGGCAGGGCGGCGCTCGCGCGCGTGCGCGCCGGCGTCGCGGCCATGCAGGAGCAGCCGCACGAGGATGTGTTTCTCCCCGCGCTCGATGGCGCGCGCCTGCACGCGCGGCTCTACCGCGTGCCCCACGCCCACGCCACGGTCATCCTCTGCCACGGCTACCACAGCCACGCCGAGCATGATTTTTCCGCCCAGTTCCCGGCGCTGTATGCCTCCGGCGGCTGCAACCTGCTGCTCATCGACGAGCGCGCGCACGGCCTGAGCGAGGGCAAGTGCCTTACGTTCGGCCAGCTCGAGCGCTACGACATCGCCCAGTGGGTGCACTGGGTGCGCGAGCACTCGCGCGTGCAGCGGCCCATCGCGCTCTACGGTGTATCGATGGGCGCGGCGTCGGTGCTGCTAGCGGCGCAGCTCCCGGAGCTGAGGGGCGAGATCGCCTGCGTCATAGCCGACTGCGGCTATTCCAGCTTCGAGCTGGAGGTCACGGACGCCGTGCACCACGGTACAAATGCGCCGCGCTGGCTGCAAAAGCCGCTCGCGCGCGCCTGCGTGCGCATCCTGCGCCGCAGCGGGCTGGACTTCGCCGCCGTCGATACCACGCCCGGCATGGCGGCGCTCGATCTGCCCATCCTGTTTTTCCACGGCGACGCGGACACTTTCGTCCCCCTGCACCACAGCGAGCGCAACCTCGCCGCCTGCAGGCGGCCGCAGCGGCTCGTCGTCATCCCCGGCGCGGAGCACGCCATGTCCGCGCAGGTCGACCCCGAGCGCTACCGGCATGAGCTGCTGACCTTCCTGTGGCGCAACACGAACTACCTCTGGGACGAGCGCAACAAGCCGCTGAAATGAGCCGGCCGGCCGAGCCGGAGCCCCCAAGCATCCAAAAGCAGAGTCTGGAAAAGAGCACCGTCCGGTGCTCTTTTTTACGCCGCGAAATCTTGAATATTTGACGATTAGTAAAATATACCTGACATTATGAATGGCAAACGATACACTTCGCTTGCATGAAAAAGGAGGCTTGGCTATGCACATCATGACTGGACTTTTGGGAGCTGCCGTCGGTGTGGCCGTTGCGGCCGTCATTTGGGCCGTAGTGGTCTCCCTGCGCAAGAAGCGGAGCGGCGACGCGCCGGAGTTGGACGAGCGCCCGGTCACACTGATCGTGGCGTTTGCGTTTGTGGCCGCGCTCAATCTCGGCGTGGCGATCGCCCGCATCGCCGACGGGGAGCCGCTGCTGGAAAACGGACTGCTCACGCGCGAGAGCAGCATGAACCTTGTTCTGGGCGCCGGCTTTGTGCCAGTCACGGCGGCATCGATCGCGTCGGCCGTGCGCGCCCGCCGGGAGGACGCATGAAAAATCTGAAACGCAAGGCGGCCCGCGCCGCGCACGACTGGTCGCAGCAGCAGCTGGCGGAGGCCGTCGGCGTGTCGCGCCAGACGATCGTCGCCATCGAAAAGGGGGACTACAATCCCACGATCCGCCTGTGCATTTCCATCTGCCAGGCGCTGGGCTGCACGCTCGACGCGCTCTTCTGGCCGGAGGCGGATTCGTGAGCAGCCCCCACTTTCGCTGAAATCTGCGTGTAAATTCGCAAAAATTTCACCACTTAGGTGCAAAAAAGCCGGATGTCTCGGACATCCGGCTTTTTGCCTTGTTTCAGTCCCGCAGCAGGGACGCGGCGGCCGTGCCGATGGCGGAAGCGTTCGGTACGGGCTTGCACACGCAGTAGCGCTGGTGCTTCTGCACGAGAAATGCCTCGAGCTCTTCGCTGACGGCCGGGCGCAGGAGCGTCGAGTAGCGAAACAGCGACCCGTCCACGGCCACGACCATCGGGCGGTAGCGGTTTTTCGCGCCGTCGGTCAGAAAGACGATGGCCGCGATGTTTGCGACGATCGCTTTCGCCGCGCGGCCGAACACGCTCTGAATGACCATGGCGGCGGTCTTGCGGTCGGCATCCGCCGCATCGCTCAGCGCTGCGATGGCGCCGCAGTCCGGGCCTGCGCCGAAGGCGTCCGCGTCGGCGGCGGTCAGCACGTCGAGCGCGCGGAGCTTGTCCGCCGTCTCGGGCGCGAACAGCCCGTCTTTTGCCGCGGCGATGAGGGCCAGGCGGCTGAGCTTGCCGAGGTAGCGGCCGCTCGTCATCTTCTCGAACCGGTACGCGCCCGGTGCGGCCGAGGCCGCGTCGAGCGCCTTGTCAAACGCGCTCTGCGGCACGTCGGTGAACGAGCCGGACTCGAGGTTGACGAGCATCTCGCCGTCAGCGTCGCGGCCGAGCTTTTCGATCGCGCGCACCGGCAGCAGGCAGCACGTGTTCGTGCCCGTGCCGTTGACGAGCCCGGCAAAACCGTTGGCGTAGTTGTTGGCGATGGTGGTTGAGCCGCTCAGGTACGTGGCGGGGGTGTCGTTGATGACCGTGATGGGCAGCTTCGTGCAGCCGCGGCGTTCGAGCTCCTCGGCCAGGTCCGCACCCACGAGGTGATCCTCCCACCCGGTCAGCTGCACCTCTTTGGTCATGCCGAGCACCTTTGCATCCAGCTCCGGCGTGTTCTCCGCCGGGTAGCTGAAGCAGATGCCGATCTGCGTGACTCGGTCGAGCAGCGGCTCGAGCGCGTCGGCTGCCAGCCGGATGAAGTCCATCCAGTCGGCGTCGCGCTCCGAGCCGGGCATGGGCAGCGTGCGCTCGTCCTCGAGGATCGGCTGCCCGAACTCGTAGTGCACGGTGGCGACGCGGAAGTTCGTGCCGCCGGCGTCGATGACGGCGACGCGCTTGCCCTCCGGGGCGGCGACGTGGCCGTGCGGCGCGAGGTAGGCCGGCAGCATCGGCAGGC
>OIAE01000100.1_pt1 | contig 29077 bp, 19 predicted proteins | sample 1580681 | NCBI WGS metagenome assembly OIAE01 (sample SAMEA3882525, study PRJEB24775) | human gut metagenome | biome: human-associated habitat; feature: intestine environment; material: feces | place: Netherlands | collected 2009/2010
ATTATCTCTACGGCACACGGCTGTACGCTGGTATAAACAATTCTAAAATAAGCGAGTACTTTGCCGCGGGTATGGTCAATGGCTATGATCTTAATACAGTTGATGCGAAAAGATGTTATATCAAGAAAGCCACTAACGAAGGCGGGCTGGCAACAATTTATCGTCCGGATCGTAAGAAACCACAAAAGAAAGAAATTGCAACCATCCTGCTGTGGTACGGCGATACAGACAACAGTAAAGCCCCGAGTATGCAGGACATCACGGACGACTTGATCCAGAACTACTATACGCAAGTTTTGGACAAGCGCGGCCCCGGGACGGTCTCTGAATTGCAAGTTGCGCATAAAAAAGATAGCAGCGCGGTCTATGGCCGCTATGAGGTGACATGGACGGCCGCGGCCACAGACGGCATTTTCCCGGATAACCAGATACAGAATGTGAGCCATTATCTGGTAACGCTGTACAAGGTTGACGGCGATAACGAGACGCCTTTGGAGAACTACCAAAACATAAAGGTCTACGGCACGCGCTATCTGTTTGACGCGGATGATGCGCTGGCAAATGCTATTGGCACCGGCCAATTCTGTGTCGGTGTAAAGGCCGTGAACGGAACCAAGATAGGTGATGAGGTAAAGTCTGACCCGCAGTACTTCGTGCGCCCCCTGCCCACCCCGAAGCTGGAAATCCGCCTGAAAAAACAGGCAAACGGTAGGCAGCCCTACGGCCAGTATCTTGTGCTGACAAACGCAAGCGATTACAAAGCAGACGCGGGCGACTGGCAGGTAACCGCCTACCTGATGAACCAACCCAATACGGAAATTACGCTGAGTGCAGACAACACCGAGGCACCGATAGCAAACGGCCTTGGCTCGGCCACCGCGCCACGGCAACCCCGGGTACAGATGCAACGGGTGCATGGATGGAGTCTGCCCGCTATGACGAAGAGATTGGTATTCCCAAGACATACTATAGCACCGGGGATAAAGGTAGCAACAGCGGCCTTGTCCACGGTACGGCAGTTATAAACCAGCCAGTCATAACCGGCAGCACGGCGGACGATCTGTCGATTACCGTGAACCTGAAATTTACCGCTGATACGATCCCTAACACCGTGCCGAACTACCGCGTTATGCTGGTGGGTCAATACAACGGTGATGAAACAATCAGCAATGCGGCAGAGGATACAGCAGCCAACGCGCAGCCGCTGAAAGGCCAGTATGTGACGCTTGCTGCGCTGGAAAAGCCGGTCTACAGCAGCGGCACAAAATTTACGCTGGAGAACCTGCCCGCCGTGGTCTTTGACGGCAGCTACACCGACCTGAAGGTCATCTCTGTGCCTATTGATGCCGGTTATCCGCAGGTCGTGACCCGCTGGGAAATCACCGCAGATGAGGCCTTGAAAGCTATTGGAGAGGGTAACAATAACCCCGTCAGCTGGAACAACGGCATCGAGATCGTGCGCGGTGCGGACGGCAAATTCAGCTATTACCACCTGACCCCGCTGCAGTTCTTTGCGAGCCGAGATTCGTGGTATGACATGGCCGCAAAGCAGATTCGCACGGACAACCTCAACCTCACGCTTCTGAAAGCCCCCAAGGTAAGCAGCGAAACCACGAGCAATGTGGACGGAAACAACAAGCTGAACTATACCTTCACATGGACGCAGTACAAGGCGGACGGCAGTGTTGATAAAACAAAGCATGCCTACGATGTCACCCTGTACGGTCTGCTGACCGAAAAGGATAGCGAAACCACCACAATCGCGGGCAAGGAAAAAATCGAGCTGAAGGACGGCGTGTCGCTGGCGGATAAAACTGAATTTAACGCCGAAACCGGCACCTATACCCTGACCCTCTGCGTGGACGATGACCTTGCAAGCGGCAGCTGGCGCTATGATACGGTGCGGCTGCATGTCACCCGCAAGCCGGGCGATGGGGACACCAATGCAATCGGTCTGGCGGGCGAGGCAGATTGTACTGTTAAGCAGCGTCTGTCTGCGGTAGGTCAGGTCAACAGCATCATGCGCACCAACGACAACAGCGCCAATGCGCTGAACTACGACATCACCTGGCCCGCAAGCGCGGACGCCAAAGGCGAGAACACGGTGACATATACCCTGTACGCGGAAAAGCTTGACGGCAATACTTGGACGGCGCTTGCCAACTGGCCGGACATCACGAAAAACAGCTGCACCGTTGACCTTGAGAAGTATCAGGGCGCGACCCTGCGGTTCTATGTCGTAGCAAATGCGGTTGACAAATCGAAGTATTGCAGCCCGAACGGCGAGTACAGCAACTCGCTGGTTGTCGAAAAGCGCCTTGCTGCGCCCAAAGTGACCACAGCCGCGCTAAGCTACACAGCGCCGAGCCAGACCCAGTTCCTGACCGAGGAGAAGCTGACGCTGACGGTTCAAGACGCCAGCAGCGGCAGCTACTACTACATGGGCTATCTCTTTAAAAATGCCGCGGATTACAAGCAAATTGCTAAGCTGGCATCTGATTGGCAAGCTGCAACGAATGGGACGGATGACAAGGCCCAACAGCTGGCAGCCCTGACAAATGCGCTGAATGATATGCTGGCCGACACGGCCAACCCCGGCCGCGTGCTGCGCCTGCTGCCGGAAGGCCGGATGGACGGCGGCGCGCAGGCAGAAACAACAGAGAACGGCGCAGCGTTTGCGCTTGGCGATGAAAGCTTTACCATGAAGCCGGAGTATGCCGGTTACTGGCTGCTGCCCGCCCTGCGCAGCATGTCCACCGACGGCACAACCGCCAGCTCCAACTGGTACTACTATGTTGCAGACGGTTTGAGCGAAGCACCCACCCAGATGCAGCTGCCCAAGATCAAGCTGGATGCACCGCAGACGAACCAGAACGCCTTTACAACTGTAGATTCCAAGGCAACCCTGCAGCTGTTCGGCGCTGACGGTGAGACGGCATGGACGCCCGCAAGCACAGAGGCGGATATTTCCCGCTTTGCAGTGGAATGGAACGCCGTAAACTACAGCAAGGAAACAGGGGAAAGTCTGGCAGACAAGTATCAACTGGAGATCACTTCTGCCGATGGCAAAACAACCGACAAGATCACCTTTACTGTGGCCGAGCGGAATGTAATGGACGAGAACGGTACGATCACAACCAAGTGCGGGGAAATCCTGTCTGTGACAAAGGAAGTTACAATACAGGATAAAGCCTATACGATCACGATCCTGCCGACCAAAGAAAACGGGCGCACATTCTATGATCTGACCACTACGGTCGAGACGGACGTGAATGGCGCGGCAGTCCTTGACGAGGACAAGAATCCCATACTTACAACGAACCATGTGACGCTGGAGGGCCATTATGAGCTGAAGGACGCCAGCGGTACGCCGCGCTATAAGCTCGAAACCTTTGCAACGCTGGAATACCTTGACCGTGACGGTGAGCCGGGCTACCGCGTAACGCTGCCTGACCTTGTCGATCTGCTGCACAAGGACGATACACGCCAGCGCATTACCGGTAAGGTCACTGTGCTGGCCGAGGGCGATGCGGAAAAGACCACCCAGTCTGAAAAGCTGGAATTGACTGTGCCGAATGACGGTACAGCTGCCGCCCTGACCCTGACAGCAGAGGAGCAGCCCGCGCAGGACGCTGCAGCAGAGCAAAGCCCTGCCGCAGCACCACCGGTTTTGCGGGCGGCGCGTATCCTGCGGGCAACGCCCGAAACGGCTGCAGCTGAGAAAGAGGAGCTGCCTGCAGTGGGATAACACAATGAAGGAGGGTATACCTATGGGCAGAAAAGCCCGCGGTATCATGCAAAATCAACAGGGGCTGTCAATGATCCTTGTGCTGTGTATCGGCGCGGTTTTCGCGGCGCTGTCTGCGGCGCTGGTCTATGCGGCGTCTGTGTTGACGGCGAACGCGAACCGCCAGTTGATAGAGCAGGAGGTGTATACCCTTGCAACGAGCTTTTCCGATGTGCTGGATGACCAGCTGACCGGCTACAGCACGGCAGCGGGCGATGCGCAGGCGGACAGCCTGGCAGCGTTCATTGACAAAAACTACCTTTTGCAGACTACCTACAGCGATGCCACGGAGCATACCTTTGCGGACGAAAGCAGCGGGCTGGAGATCACGCTCAAAAAAACGCCGGCTGACGAGGTGGATAAAAGCGAGTATGTTGCAGCGCTGGCAACAAAGGGCTATGACATTACTGCACTTAACGGTCAGCTTGACAGCTTTAAAGAGAAGGAACTGTCGGATTATGTTGTGGAGGTGACGGTGACTGCAAAGCAGGGGAGCGAGAAGTTCTCCTACACAAGGAGCTACCAGCACACCAGCACATGTGAAGTGGCGTACTATACGATTGGCACGGATACGGCCCGGTATAGCAGTTATCAGTTGACCAAGGTTGGCGAAAATGAAACGGGTCAGGAGCTCGTTTTTAAACGCACGGATGTCGCTAACGCATATACACTTAGCCCGGGCGCTGATACTGAAATCAAGATCCACTATAACCTGAACCAGACGAATAAGAGCAGCAAATTTGTGCGCCAATGACCCGGAAAGGAGCGGCTATGTCGAGATACCTTAAAAATCAAAGCGGAGAAACGATTGTGGAAGTGATCGTCTCCTTTGTGCTGCTGCTTATGTTTACGGCGCTGTTCGTGGTGTCCCTGCGTTATGCGCGCACCATGTCATTGAAGGCGGAAACGATCCGCCAGACGGCCTATGCACAGTGCGAAAAGCTGTACCCCGCCGGAGATGGAAAGCCCCAATGGGTGAATGACGGCGGCACTGCAAGCTATACCTTTACCGGTACGGGTGCACAGTTTGTTGTTGGGAATGTCCAAAAGCAAAAGCTTGAGGCAAAGGCCTCGGAGGATGGCACGGATGAGACCTACACCTTCCACCGTTACAGCAAGGGCCAGTCAAATACCAGCGGGGGACAGGGAACACCATGATGCGAGTGCTGAAAAACAAAAGGGGGACAACGCTGGTCGAGCTGGTTGTCTGCATGGTGCTGCTGTCGCTGTTTACGCTTGCGGCTGTCACGCTGATACAGCCCAGCGCGCAGGCGTATATGCAGGTGCAGCAGCAGACCCGCGCCCAGAATCTGGCCGATGCGCTGATCGAGACCATCCGCGGCGAGCTGCTGAACGCTAACGGGTATATCCGCTTTACGGACGGCGCAACAGACGGTGATTTGGACAAGGTGTTTGGCACAAAAGCCGGTGTCAGCAGCGGTACGGCGTTGGAGTTCAGCGTCTACCCCAATCATATCGAGCTGATCGACAAGGATAAGGTTCCGGTGCTGACAAAGGCGGACGGAACGCAGCTGCTGAGCGAAGAGACCGCGAACGAGCTGGACGGTTACCTGCACATGCGGTTCTATCAGCAGGAAGAAAACACCTATAAGCCCCAGCATAAAGTGACATCAGAAGGAACAGACCTGCCTAATGTTGCCTACGCCTACACGACAGCCTACCCCAAGGACGCCTACATGGGGATGTTTATCAGTGACCTGCAGTTTTATGCCCGCAGCTATACCAAGGCCGAGGGGGAAAAGTACGCCCATGTCACGGCGCTGACCGTTGTGCTGACCGTGGCCCAGAAGGACGCGCAGGGCAATGCCGTGCCCCTGTGTACCCAAAAGGCGATCGTGCCGCTGCCGGGCGCACCGGTGTATATCGAGGAGCCCGGCAGCTGGGACGGCAGCAACCCGGCGGTGTCGTGAAGCACCGCCCAAGCAAGAACATCCCGTGTTATGCTGGACAAACCTCTTGATTTTTGTTATACTATGGAACAATATAGGAAAGGTGGGGCGCTGCGCCCCGTTGTATAGAGCAGAGAGGAATACCACATGGCAACAGTCGAAATCAGAATGTTGGGCGATTTTGAGATCCGCGTAAACGGCAGGCCGGTGCTGGCCCAGCTGGCACAGTCCCGCAAGGCAACGGCGCTGGTGCAGTATCTCGTTTTGCGGCGCGGGGAGCGCGTCTCCCACAAGGTACTGACCGATACCTTGTGGGCAGGGGAGCGGTCCACCAACCCGGACATGGCCCTGCGCGCCATCTTGCATCGCTTCCGCCTTATGATCGACGCGGAGGGTCTGGATGAGATGAAGGACTGCATCCGTGAGATCGAGGCGCTTGAGGATACCCTTTGCGAGATGTATGCCACCCGTATGGGCAAGGACAAGGAGGAAATCCGCGCGATGTATTTTGACGGCAAGGATCACTGGCTGCGTGCCGACGAGGCGCTGGCGCTGGGGCTTATCGACGGTATTTATGACGCTGACCCGGTACCGGAGGACAGTACCCCCGAACAAGTATTTCAAATATTCAATAACCGGCTGCACAAGCCACAAAACGAGAATAGCATGAATTTAGACGAACTCAAGAGACGTCCGCGGTTCAAGAACTGTGCGACGGATGACGATTTCCTGCGTGAAATCGGACTGCTGGAAACGGAGGCTGGCAAAGTCCCGGCCCTTGATGCCGAGGTCACCCGCCTGAAGGGCGAACTGAAGGTGTTCCAGGACAAGGCGGATGCGGATGACGCTGCCGCGCGTAAGAAACTGCTTGATGATGCGGAACAGGACGGCCGTATCGATGCCGCCACCCGCCCCATCTATGAGAACCTTCTGGCAAAAGACCGGGAGAACGGGGAAAAGGCATTGGAGAAGCTTTCCCCCAAACGTAGTGTCATGACCGACCTTCGTGTGAATCCGACGGGTGAAAGCCCCTGGAACAAGCGCATGAGCGAGATTAAGGACAAGTTGAACCATAAATAAAAACATTTGCCATGGCAATAGTAGTAAGAAACACGAATTACAACGGCGAGGTACTGGAGAAAATACTGGTCCTGGCCACCACCGGGAATGACCTTGTAGAAAAAGGTCTGATCATGGTGATCCCCGGTGTGGAGAAAAAAATCAGCCTGCCGCGTATCAAGACGGGCAAGATGCTCCAGAAGCGTAAGGAGAACCCGACTTTGGAAGACTCGAAAGGCAATTTCAATTACTCGGAGAAATCACTGGATCCGGAGGACTTCATGGCGTTCACGACTTTCAATCCCCGTGCCTTCGAGCATGTTTGGCGCAAGTGGCAGCCGAAGGGCAACCTCGTGTTTGCCGAACTTCCCCCCGAAGCGCAGAACACGCTTCTGGATGAACTTAGCAAGAGTGTGAAGTTCGAGCTGGGCTGGCATTACCTGAACGGCGAGTTCGGTTCGGACGACGACCACCTTTTCAACGGTATCCTGACCCAGGCGGCTAAAGATCCGGATGTGATCGTGGTTCCGGCTCCTTCCGATACTTCCATGATCGGCAAGTTGAAGGCTGTCCGCAAGGCTATTCCAAAAGCCCTGCGTGAGAATCCGAACCTGCGTATCCTGATGAGTATTGACGACTTCGACAAGTACGATGACGAGCTGACCGAACGCGAGTACAAGAACACGAGCGAGACGGACATCAACAAGAAGCGTTACAAGGGTATCACCATCGAGACGCTGAATTCCTGGCCTGATGGCCTTATCGTAGCCACGCTCTGCTCGATGAGCGCTGACGGCAACCTTTTTGCCGGTGTGAACCTCCAGGACGATGAGGAGGTGATCCAGATTGACAAGTGGATGAACTCCAGCGAGCTGTACTTCTTCAAGCTGCTTATGAAGGCCGACACGGAAATCGCCTTCGGCGAGGAGTTCGTGGTGCTTGACACCCGTGAGACTCCGGTGTTCAAGGTAGTGGAACGCAGCATTTCTGCCGATCCGGCCGCTCTTTCTTTCAAGGCCGCCGGTGAGAGCAAGGAGGTGAAGGTCACTGCCTCCGGTGATTACAGCGTGGTTTCCATTCCTGCCGGTTTCACGGCAGTCGGTACCGATGGCTCTCTGACGGTCACCGCCGGTGTGAACAGTAGCGGCAAGGCGGTATCCGGCACACTTGTACTGGGCCTGGACGCCGATCCGGAGAAGAAGGTGGAGATAGCACTGTCCCAGGCGGCCGTTGATGAAGAGGAAGGCGGTGAGTGATGGGAAAGCTGAAGTATCTTGTCATCCATTGCACGGCCACTCCTGAAGGGCGTGAGGTAAGCGGTGCGGAGATTCGCGCCTGGCATACGAACCCCGTCTCAAAGGGCGGCCGCGGCTGGAAGCAGGTCGGATATACCGACCTGTTCCATCTGAACGGCGGAGTGGAACGCCTGGTGAACAATAACGAGGACGCGAATGTGGACCCGTGGGAAGTGACCAACGGCGTGGCCGGTTACAATTCCGTGAGCCGCCATATCGTCTATGCCGGCGGGTGTGCAAAGGATGGTAAAACGCCTGCGGACACCCGTACCTCCTGGCAGAAAAAGGCGCTTGAGAAGTACGTGAAGGATTTCCATCGTCGTTTTCCCGATGTGAGAATCGTCGGTCACAATGAACTGGCGGCCAAAGCCTGCCCCAGTTTTGATGTACAGAGATGGCTTAAACAAATAGGTATAACTCAATAAATCAACAACAACATGAAAAGATTTCTTTTATTCTTTGTGCTGATACTCGGATTCGTGTCAGCAACTTTTGCCCAGACCGGTACAGTACCGGAAGTCGATTATAGCGCGATGATCACCACCTTTGCCGGTTTTGTCGGTGGCGTGGTGTTGCTCACGGAAGGGATCAAGGCTCTGTTTCCAAAAATGCAGGGCTTGGCGACACAGATTGTCAGCTGGTGTGTGGGCATTGTGGCCGCCATGCTTTTATGGTGGCTGGATGCGGGCTTTGTCGCTGATGCCACGTGGTATATCGCGTTGTGTTACGGGTTCGGTGCGTCCCTTGTGTCCAATGGTGTTGCCGATACGGGATTTGTCCAGTGGCTCATCGGACTGTTTGCGGGTAAGGATGCCGGTAAATAGGCTTTGACCTGAAAGACCAGTGTGCGTATGGACTTCAGTGCTGTCATGAATCTGGTGCTGGGCGGTGGTCTGGTAGCCACGATAATAGCCATCATCACCCTGAAATCAACGGTCAGGGAAGCGAGGGCGAAAGCGGAGAAGGCTACCGCCGAAGCCGAGACGGTACGGATTGACAATACCGAACATGCCACCCGTATCCTGATCGAGAATATTGTAGAACCCTTAAAAGAGGAACTGAATGAAAACAGGAAAGCTTTGCAGGCGACCCGGCGTGAAATGGCACGCCTCCGGAAAGCCATTGATACTGCCAACAGTTGCAGGCATCATGATGATTGTCCTGTTCTTTACGGGATGCGCGAGTACTCGAAAGAGCAGGACGGAGGTGAACCGGAACAGCAGCCTGTCGTCAAGCGCCGACAACGTGTCAAACGTGAGGCGGGGGTTGTTGATGGCGGGGATTCCGAAATCGGCGGTGAGCCTGACGATCCCTCCGGACAGCCTCCGTAAACTTCCCTCCGGTTCGTCCTACCATTCCAGGAACGGGCAGGCGGGCCTGACGGTGAAGAGCGATGCGGCCGGCAATATCATAGCGGAGGCATCCTGCGACAGCCTCCAGCGGCTGGTACTGTGTTATGAGGAGGAACTGACCCGTATCCGTAATGAGACACATGAGGACTCATTCACAGTTGAAACGGAATTTGAACGTCGCTTTAGTCCCGTTAAAATAGCGCTGGCCGCTTTTATAACCGGATGTGTTGCCGGCATAGTATTAACTTTCAAAATCAAGAAACAATGAATAAGAATTTCATGTACGGCGTCGGTGCCGTGAAATACAAGGACTTTGTGGTGGGTTACATAGAGAAGAATTCGTTTGACATGGGCGGGCAGAAACCCGAATCCGCCAAAATCGAGGCGGAGCAGGTGCCGGGAACCCCGGTGCTTATCATTCCCCAGTCGAATGGCAGCATCGCCCCCACGTTCAACGTTATCCAGCTGAACTACGAAAACCTGCATAGCTTGCTGGGTGGTACCATGCACTACAAGGAAGAGGACTCGGAAAAGAAAACCCCGATTGGTTGGACGGCCCCGACGGCAGCCGTGTTGCTGACCGGTCCGTGGGAAATAGCCCTTGTTTCGGGGCAGAGCATCCTGATTCCCAATGGCACGCTACTTTCCAATCTCGGCGGCAAGCTGACCCTGACAGAAACGGCGAAAATCGAATGCACGCTGGAAGTGGCCATGCCGGAAGACGGCTCCCAGCCCCATGGCGTATTCAATACGGATTCTATCCCGGAAGAGTGGAAACAGTATAAACTGCCTCCTGCTGAATCTGCCGCTGCTGCTTCCACTAACCTGGCCGAGGAGTAGCGTATGGACGAAGCTGTCATCAAGCAGATCCAGCGTGAGGGTGCGGACGCGCTGCTGGATATCGGTGTGAGCGTCCCGCTGAAAGCGTTTCATATCCCTTTCAGGAAATCCCCGCTGGAGCTGCGCGTGACCATGAGGCGGCCTTATATGTCCGGTCAGATTCTTTTTGCCCGGACATATTTGTCGATGGGGATCACCAGTGAGGAGATGTGGGGGTTCAGCAAGGAGGAGGAAATGCAGTTTCTGGCCTCTCACGGCAAGGCGGTGAGCCGTATGGTGGCCTATACCCTTTGTCGTGGCCCTTTCAGCCGCCGCGTGCTTTTGCGCCCGGTGGCATGGCTCATAAGGAACTTCATGGAACAGCGTTATCTGGTGGGTGCGATCAAGCGTTTTGTCAGCCTGATGGGTACCGACCCTTTTATACCTATTATCAGATCAGCCGAGCGGACGAATCCGATGAGCTTGAGACTGAGCCAAAGAAAGAAGGGGAGTTAAAGAGCCGTTATGAAGGCTCCCATAGCCCTTTCGGTTTTGTGTGGCAGATTGCCAGTGCCACCGGCTGGAGCGTGGACTATATACTGAACAAGGTGAATTACCAGACCCTGATCATGATGCTTAGTGACGCTCCCCGGTATGTCCGTGACAAGTCCGGATCTTCCGGTCCTGCGGATGAGCGGAGCGCCGAGGATGAAGCGGATGGAATAGTAGGATTTTTTCAAAGCAAGCTAAAATAGATGAAACCGGTACAAATAGAATTCCTTATGGTGGACCATTTGAGCGCCCGTCTTGACAAGGCCGTGGGCAAGATCGAGCGGATGTCCCAGCAGGCATCGTCCGCCAACAGACAGATCCGGGAACTTGACAGGAGCGGTTCCCTGTTGAACAACACCGTCGGCAAGCTGGCGGCCGCCTTTACTATCAAGGAGCTGGTGTCGAACATCACCAAGGTACGCGGCGAGTTCCAGCAGCTGGAGGTGTCGTTTCAGACCATGCTCGGCAGTGCGGAGAAGGCCGACACCCTGATGCAGCAGTTGGTACATACGGCCGCGACCACTCCTTTCGGCCTGGAGGATGTCGCGCAGGGTGCCAAGCAGCTTCTTGCCTACGGGTTTGGAGCGGAGAAAGTGAACGAGACGCTGATCCGCTTGGGTGACATCGCTGCCGGACTTTCCATCCCTTTGAACGATCTGGTCTATCTTTACGGCACCACCATGTCCCAGGGACGGCTTTATACACAGGACCTGAACCAGTTCACCGGCCGGGGCATCCCTATGATCGCCGAACTGGCCAAGCAGTTCGGCGTGGCTGAAAGCAAGGTGAAGGAGCTTGTGGAGGAAGGCAAGGTCGGTTTTCCCGAAGTGCAGAAGGTCATAGAGAGCCTGACGGACGAGGGCGGAAAATTCAGTGGTCTGATGGAGGCACAATCCAAAACGATAACCGGACAGATCTCCAATATAGAGGATGCCGTTTCAATGATGTTCAATGAAATCGGGCAACAGTCGGAAGGTGTCATCAACACCACGCTTTCCGGTGTTTCCTACATGGTGGAGCATTACGAACGTTTCGGCCGTATCCTGCTCGGGCTTGTCGGTACGTATGGTGTGTACCGGACCGCCGTCATGACAGTCACGGCCGTGAAAGGCTGGGCGGTGGCTGCGGAGGCGTTGCATTACAACTGGCTCCTGCTGGTTGAGAAAGCGCAGAAAATGCTCAACCGGACCATGCTTTCCAATCCCTATGTGCTGGTTGCGACCCTGCTTGCCGGTGTTGCCGTGGCACTGATCTCCATGAAGACGGAAACCGAACGTTTGCAGGAATCCGAGGAAAGGTATCAGCAGCAGAAGCAGAAAACCATAGAGGCCGAGGAAGAGCACAGGCGCAAAATAGAGGAACTGTGTTCCATTGCCGGGGATGAAGCCGTGTCCACGGATGCCCGGCGTGAGGCGCTAAACAAGCTGGAACAGAAATATCCGGATATATTCTCCAAATACGACACCGAGTATGAGAAACTGAAGAATATCAAGAAAATCAAGGAAGAGATAGCCCGATTGGAAGCCGGTGAGTCCATATCCAATCCCGCCAATGAATTGAAACGTGTGGATGACAGGATAAAAGAACTTGAAGGCAAGACCCGGTTGGCAACCGAATATTACCAGGACAGCTACGGGCGGCAAAGAGCCCGATATGTCCGGAAATCCGCACGTTCAAGGGATGAGGAGGCAGAGCTTCAGAATCTGTACGGAAAACGCAAGAGCCTGAACGGACAAATCCGCAAGGACGAGGTAAATGCCTATTTCGAAAACCTGACCGGTGTGAGTAACGAGACCCTTGCACAGCAGATAAAGCAGCGTAGAACCCTGCTTGCCCGGATGTCTGTCCAGGAGAAGGAATACGGAAAGATTACGCAGGGTGACGAAAATCTTACCGGAACTTATTCCCGTGACGAACTGAAGTATCAGCTGAACAAACTGGTTTCGGAACAAAACCGGCGTAACCTGCCCACGGATTCAAGCACTGACTGGGTGGCTGCGGCAAAAGAGAAATACCAGGATGCGCTCAAGGCTTATAACGCCTTTCTTCAGGAAACGTCCAACAGCCTTTCCCGTGAGGAGTTTGAGAAGAAGGCGAAAGAACTGAAGGATGCCGTCGATACCGCCAAAAAGGAGTACGACAAGGTCAAGCCCGGTGAGGATAAGGATTCCGAGGCCGAACGGAAGAAGGCGGACAAGGCGGAGAAAGAAGCCCAACGCCGCAAACAGGTTTCTGAAAAGCTGGGCCAGGAACTCGCCGGGCTGCAAAGGAAGAATGACGAGGCGGAGATTGAGATGATGACCGAGGGGCTGGAGAAGAAGCTGCGCCAGATAGACAATGAATACCAGGCACGCAAGGATGAAATAGCCAGGCAGGAAGCCGGTTGGAAACGTGACAACGCGAAAGCGGGGCAGTCCGGTTCGCTGTCGGAAGATCAGCAGTCCGAAATAGACAAGGCCCGTGAGCTGAACGAGTCCGGCCGACAGAAGAAAATAGCGGAAGCTTATCGGGAAGAGTTCGGAGTGATGCAGGAATATTTGCAGGCCTACGGCACCTTCCAGCAGCAGAAACTCGCCATCGCGACCGAATATGCGGAAAAGATACAAAAGACGACGTCCGGCAGCGAGAAGCTCTCTCTCGGTGTTGAACGTGACAGCAAACTTGCCGGCATCGAAGTGCAGGAACTGAAAGCCCGTATTGACTGGGGTACTGTCTTCGGTGAATTCGGCGGGATGTTTTCCGATATGATAAAGCCTGTATTGGCGGATGCCAGAAAATACATGCTCACTGACGAGTTCCGAAATGCCGACCATGCCAGCCAGGACGCGCTTGTCTCTGCCGTCCAGCAGATGGAGAGGGCTTTGGGCGGTTCCGACAAGGTCAGTTTCAAGAAACTGGGTGCCGAGGTTACTGCCTACCAGAAAGCCCTTTCAGACCTGAAGGAGGCACAGGCGGTGTATGCGGACACCTATACGGCACTCATTGCCGCCCAGAAATCATACATTGAGGCGCAACAGTCCGGAACCGAACAGGAGAAGGAGTCCGCCCGGCAAGCCCTGGAAACGGCGCAGGCTAATGCCGATGCCGCGAGTGAGAATATAAACGCCTTGCAGGAAACGGCTGACAGTGCCCGGCAGTCCCTCTCGAATACTGCCTCCGGTCTGAAGACCAGTATGGAGAATGTGAGGGACGGATTGCAGCAGATTGCCTCCGGCAGTATCAGCGGGGCGTATAATGGCCTGATCACACTCGGCAAAGGTGCCAAGGAAGTGGACGGCAAACTGGGCGAGGCTTTCGGAAAGGTTTCCGAAACACTTGAGGATGTGCCTGTTGTCGGCTGGATTGTAAGTATTATAGACCTTTTCAAAGATGGTTTGAGTGTGGTCATCGGTGGCCTGCTCGACGCGGTGTTCAATGCCGTGAGCGGTATTCTTGACGATGTGCTTTCCGGTGATCTTTTTGTGACTATCGGAAAATCGCTGCTTTCCGGTGTGGGCAAGATATTCGACGCATTGACCTGGGGCGGATTTTCCTCCTGGACGACTTCAAGCAATGCCAAAGAGGTCCAGGAAACCATCGACCGGCTGACCGAGCGCAACGAGACCTTGCAGACGGCTATCGAGGACCTGACGGAGGAGATCAAGGCGAGCAAGGGTACAAAGTCCGTGGCCGCCTACCGGGATGCCTACAGGCTCCAGCAGGAGACGAACTCGAACTATCTGGACATGGCCATGTCGCAGGCCGGCTATCACGGTTCGCATCACAGCTGGAATTATTACTGGGGCGGTTTCTCACAGGAACAGATTGACCGTTTGAGCGGTCAGATCGGGCGTAGCTGGAACGGTGACATCTGGAACCTAAGTCCGGAGGAGATGAAGAAGTTGCGCAGTAACGTGGACATGTGGACGCAGATCCAGGATACCGGCAAGGGCGGATATGGAGGTCGTCTGACCGAGAAGCTGGATGACTATATCGACCAGGCGGGCAAGCTGGAGGAACTTACCGACCAGCTGTATGAAGGTCTCACCGGTATTTCCTTCGACAGCATGTACAGCAGTTTCGTGGATAACCTGATGGATATGAAGTATGATGCCGCAGCCGCGGCGGAGGACATATCCGAGTATTTCATGCGTGCGATGCTGTCAAACAAGATCGGTGAGCTGTATTCCGACAAGCTGAAAGGCTGGTGGGAGAAATTCGGCAAGGCGATGGAAGACAATGACCTTACAGAAGCCGAGCGTAAGGCCCTCCAGGACGAGTACATGAAGTATGTCGAGGAAGCCATCGCTCTTCGTGACAATCTTGCCGCGGCCACCGGGTACGATAACTCGGGCGGTACGAGCCAGAGCGCCAAAACCGGCGGTTTTTCAGCCATGACACAGGACCAGGGTACAAAACTGGACGGCATGTTCACCAGCGGGTTGCAACACTGGTCGAGCATCGATGAGAAGATGGAGAGCGTCATCGACAAGATGAACACCGCCGAGGGGCATCTTGCCCGTATCGAGGAGAACACCGGCACGAGCGCGTCGCACCTTGGCAAAATAGAGGAAGAGATTCGTAAAATCAATCGTGACGGAGTAAAATGCAAATGATATGGAAAAGATATTAGGCGGTCTGGTACTTGTCAACGGTACCGACATCTGGAGTACATACGGGGTGTTCCTCGTTGAGGACAAGCGCGGCGGGATGGATAACCTGACCGCCATCCTGACCCCGAGCAAGACGAAAACGGACACGGCTGTGAATATCCGGGAGGAGGACGGGGAGAAATATTCCTCCGTGCTGACGCCCAGGAACGAGGCCCGTGACGTGACGCTTCATTTCGCCCTGTTTGGCAAAACGCAGGCCGGCTGGCTGAAGAAGTATTTCGAGTTCATCAATTTCCTGAAGAAAGGCCGTGACGGGTGGCTTGAGATTTCCTTTCCCCAACTTGCCCTGACTCTCCGTGTGAAATATACGGATTGCAGCAAGTTCCAGCCTCTGACCTATCTCTGGAAGGAAGGCGTGCACGCCGGCAAGTTCAAGGTGAAGTTCCGGGAACCTGTCCCGGTCATATAAATGTGATTCAAACCCTATTCAAACGACGTTTAAACAAGATACAGACATGCTGACCATCTATGACAGCAACGGCAACAGACGGACCGATATCGAGGCGGGCGACAGCTCCACCCAGGTGAAGGAGGTGCAGGGTGACAATGTCCTGACACTCTCTTTCACGCATTACGAATATATCGCCCTGGACGTGAATGACCGGGTGGACTTTGAGGGTGAGCGCTACTGGCTGACCGAACGGTACATCCCGAAGCAGAAGAGCGGCCAGGAGTGGGTATATGATTTGAAGTTTTACGGTATCGAGAGCCTGGTGAGACGTTTTCTTGTGCTGGAGACCACCGACGGGAACACCGAGCCTGTGTTCACGCTGACAGCGACTCCGCGTGAACACGTGGCCATGATCGTGAAGTGTATCAATGACGGAATGAACCACACCACCGACTGGAAAGTGGGGCGGGTGGACGGTACGGACCTTATCGTCATCGATTACGAGGGGAAGTACTGCAACGAAGCCCTGAAAGAGATAGCCGAAGCGGTCGGCGGGCAGGCTGAATGGTGGGTGGAAGGCCAGACCGTGAACGTGTGCCGGTGTGAGCATGGCGAGGAAATAACGCTGGGCTACGGGAAGGGACTGACCGGAATCGAACGCGACACGACGGGTACCGACAATTTTTATACCCGGTTGTTCCCGGTAGGCAGCACGCGGAACATAGATCCGTCAAAATACGGGCATAGCCGCCTGATGCTTCCGGGGGGCAGGCAATATGTCGAGATACATACGGAGGAGTACGGCATCTATGACCGTTACGAGCAAGACGCCTTCAGCGGCATTTATCCCCGCAGGATCGGGGCTGTCAGCAGTGTGCGCAGCGAAGATGTGAAAGATGACGACGGCAACCCTTTCACGGTCTATTATTTCAGGGACGACAGCCTGAATTTCGATCCGAACGATTACGAGCTGCCCGACGAGACCAAACGTGTATCGTTCCAGGACGGTGACCTTTCCGGACTGGGGCAGGGTGAGGACCACTATTTCGAGGTGAATTTCAACAGTGCCACCCGTGAGTTCGAGATTATTACGATATGGCCCTATGATGATGACACGCAACTCCCCGGCGGCAAACTTATTCCGAAATCCGGTGACCGTTATATTCTCTGGAATATCCGTATGCCGGACGAATATTACCCGCTTGCCGAGGAGGAGTTTCTTACGGCGGTGGAACAGTTCAATACCGAATGCTGGCAGGATCTTGCCGTTTACAAGGCCCCGACCGACCATGTGTGGATTGAGGAGAACGGTGTTTCCCTGTCCGTAGGCCGCCGTGTGAGACTTGAAAGCGAGGAGTATTTCCCCGAAACCGGTTATCGCAGCAGCCGCATCACGAAAATTACCCGGAAGGTGAACCAACCCGGGGAGATGGACATCGAGATCAGCGATGCCCTGCATAGTGGTGCGTTTGAACGGGTGAATGACAGTATCGGGGAACTGAAAAACTATACGAAGTCAAAGGCGGAGGGTGCCGCGCTTCCTGACATTATCCGTAGCTGGGACAAGACACTGCCTACGGACAACAATCTTTTTTCCGCGCGGAGAAGTCAGGCGGAACACATCAGCAAAAAAAAGAATGACCGTGCAAAGGGGAAGATCACCTTCGAAGCGGGAGCCTCTTTCGGACAGGAGGATAATGCGGGTATTGATGACAAGGGCAATGCCGAGTTGCTGACCCTTGTCGTGCGTGAGTTCCTTCGCAGCCCGAAATTCGTGGACGGTCTTTTCGGTGAGGGGTGGCGGCTGTGGATGGAGGACGCTTTGTCCCATCTTACCATCGACAAGCTGACGGTACGCCAGGTCATGGTAGTATTGGAGCTGCTTATCGAGAAGGTACGCAGCGTTGGCGGCCAGCTGTGCGTCAGCGCCGCCAACGGGAAAATAAAGACCGCCGTACTTGAGGACGGTTACTGGAGGATCACTTTCGAGCAGGACAACAGTTTCCAGGCCCATGACCTGATGCGCTGCGCCACGTTCAGCGGCGGGAACCTGAAAGGGTACTGGGTGGAGGTGGCCGGCGTGGAGGGTGACTCCATTCTCGTAAGTGAGGATGAATTTTCAGGTTCCCTTCCGGAGGCCGGTGACGAGTGCGTGCTGATGGGCAACACGGAGAACCCGCTGCGTCAGAACCTGATCCTGATCTCCGCCACCGAGGACGGTCAGCCCCGCGTGGACGTGATGGACGGGGTGAAGGCGAAGAACTTCACCGGCTGCCTTCGTGCGCGCCTGGGCAACCTGGACGGCATCAGCGATGACTGGTTCCCGGCTGACAACCAGCCGCACGGCAACGGCCTTTACAGCGACAACGCCTACCTGCGCGGGACTTTCCTTCTGGTGACCGGTGAGGACATCAAGACCAAGTTCGAGATCGTGGAGGGGCGCATCACCAGCGCGGTGACCGCCCTAAGGAACGACTTCGCCACGGAGAAGGGCTACCTGAACAACCCCGCCTTCGATGACGGGCTGGAGAAATGGAACACGGAGAACGAGACGGTGTTCTTCCTGGCAGGTAACAAATGGATCTGGGCGAACAACAACGTACTGACCAGAAAGGGCGACGGGGCGAGCGTGACGGTGGATGACGGGCGGACGGTGGTGCACATCCGTAACAAGTACATCCTCCAGAAACGGGCGAATTTGAAAAGCATCCCCTCCATGCCTGTGAACGGTGACGGGGAGAAGGAGGCCGTGCCGGTGTACCTTTCCTTCTTCTACCGCTGCGCAACCAAAGGGACTCTAAGAGTCCAGTTCCTGGACGTTGACAAGACGGGTTTCGCGAACTTCAACAGCCTGGAGGTGGAGGAGGAACTGTCTGCAACTGATGGTTACGTGCAGTACACCTGTAGCGGCCTCTGGAACGGTACCGGTGATTTCAAACTGTCCTTTACCGGTGACATCTACCTGTATATGCTCGTGCTGTCCACTGACAAGGTGGAGAGCCTTGCACACCGCTACCGGACGCTTTTCGAGCAGTCGGAGCGTCTGGTGAAGATAACGGCCGCCGTCTTTGACCGTGACGAGAATATGCTGGAAGAGACGGGGCTTGTGGTGAAGCCTGAAGGCGCGGGCATCTACGCCCAGGACGCGGACGGGAAACTGGCGCTTATCGGCGTGAGTGTGGACGGGACGGACGCTGACGGCAACAAGATCAGCGTGGTGAAGCTGACCGGTGACCGCGTCAAGCTGGAGGGCCTCGTGACGGCCAACGATAATTTCAAGATCCTGGAGGACGGGAGCATCGAGGCGAACGCGGGCACGTTCTCCGGGCATATCCGCACGAACTTCCACCTTGTGGAGTCGAGCGACGCCGTCCTGACCTCCTGCTCGGGCCGCGGCGAGGCCGGCTACCTGATCGGCCGCGAGCTGAGCCTGAAGGTGGACATGGCCGGTTCGTCGAACGGTGCGGACATCATCCTTCCGAACGACGTGCGTTATATCGGCTCGCGCGTAATCCTTTACAACGGCTGCCACCCTCCCTATACGCGTACGGTGGGCTCTATCCGCTACAGCTCCGTCCGTGTGGACGACGGCACGCTGCTCCGCGGTTCCAACGTGAACCTTAGCAGTGATTCGCTGCTTTCCTATTCCGACCCCTACAGGATCGACTGGATCAGCGGGATCATCGAGCTGGTCGGTATCCCCGAGCTGAACGGGAGAATCCTTGCGGACCTGGTTTCGTGGCGGGGAGCGTCGGCCGGTCCCCCCGCTTCCCCCTCGAGCGGATGGCTTTACTACGACACGAAAAGGAACCGCAACTACCTTTACTGGTACGGCGCGTGGGTGGAGTTCCCCGTTTACGGCGGCGCTTCCGATGATCTCCGCATCACGTGGAAGGGAGAGCTTTCTTCCGCTCCGGAGAACCCGGAGAGGAACTGGCTGTACGTCACCTCCGTGAACCGCTTCCTCCTGCTCTACACGGGCGAGGATTGGGAGGAGCCCGCCATCATTAACAGCCTGAACAAGTGCGGCTGGTGCATCCTTGGCTTCAGCGCGCTTTCATACCATTATTACAATGACTGACAACAATAAAAAAGGAGGAATAACTTATGGCACTTACAGAATCGGAGAAAACGGAACTTAAGAACGACATCCTGAACGCTATCAAGGCCGAGAGCCAGAGCGTTGATGAACTTGTGGAGGTCAGCTCCCTTGACAATATCAAAAGTCTCCCCGCCCTTCGCGGCAGTGAGCTGGTGAGTGCTCCGCTCACCCTTTTGCGTAAACCGGCCGATGATGCCGCTGCCACGGCGAATGCGTCTGCCACGAAAGCGGATAATGCTGCGGCTTTGGCGAATAAAGCTGCGGGTATGGCGTCTGATGCGGCCGGTACCGCCAATCAGGCTGCTGAAACTGCAAATTCCGCCGCGGCAGCGGCATCCGCGGCTGCGAAACAGGCGGAGGATGCCGCCGCCGGTGTGAACGACGGTTTGGTCGGTGGCATGACGGCCGTCCCTGATGAGGAGAACGACACGGTGAAACTCACCCTGCTGGGGAAGACCGGGACGGAGATTGCCTCCGTTGATATTCCCGGTGGTACGGGCGGTGGCGGTAACACGTATAATGTGACGGCGGAAGTCCCTTTGGAGAGCGGTTATTATGTCCTTTCCTCCGCGATCGGTGCCGTGGATGAGAAATACCGTTACAAGGGCCGTTGCATCACCTATGAAGTCTCGCAGGGCAAATGGGAGACCAAACAGTTCGTGGGGACAAGTCTGTCGAGCTGGGAGCAGGAGGCGAGCTGGGAGGACTTCGGCGGTGCCGGAACGATGAAGAGCCTGACGGTGAACGGCGAGAAGAAAGTTCCCGACAGCGAGGGCAACGTGGATCTGACCATCGACAAGCTGGAAGTGGACGAGAGCCTGGATGCCGACAGTACCAATCCCGTCCAGAACAAGACCGTCGCCGCCAAATTCCAGGAGGTGGAAGCCGGTACCGTGTTCGGCATGAGCGCGGAAGTGAGCGACGACGAGAGCAGTGTCCGCCTTGCGCTGACCAACAAGAGCGGGGCGGAGATCGCGAGCGTTGACATCCCGGCCGGCAGCGGTGGCGGCGGTGAGTCCTCCACCACCAAGATCGTGCTGCTTGCCGAGACCGACAAGAAAACCGTGAAGGAAGGCGGAGCGGTGAAACTTACCTATACCTATGACCACCAGGTTGCCAGCGGTGATGACAAGGGTAGCAGTACCGGACAGAAAGCGACCGTCACCATCCAGGTGAAGCGCGGGACGACCACCACTTATTCCTCCTCGCTGAAGGAAGTGAGCAAGGGTACCTATACCCTTGACCTGACCAAATACCTGCTGGTGGGCACGAGCGATATCTACGTCATTGCCGAGACTACCGATCCCACCACGGGCAAGGCGCAGAAGAAGCAGGCGTACGTGAGCGTGAAGAGCGTCACCCTGTCCCTTTCCTGCGGTTACAACCTGGCGGCCACCATCCAGAACGGCGGTTACGGTACCTATGATTCCGCGAGTATACCCTACGCCGTGAGCGGTACCGGCACGAAAACCGTCAGCCTGTACGTGGACGGTGTACAGCAGAACGCGCATACGGTCACCCGCAGCGGCACGACGAACGGCAGTTTCGAGGTTTCCATGACCGGCCTGTCCGTGGGGCGGCATACCGCCCAGCTGGTGGCCGAGATGGAAACTGACGACCTCACGCTGAAAAGCGAGAGCATCCATATCGACCTGCTGAAGGCCGGAACCGGCGCGCCCTTCATCGGTTTGAAGCTCATTCATGCCGACGGGCATGTCCTCGGACGGGACGAGCATCTGGAGCCGGTCCTTGAAGCCGGCCGCTACGAGAAGCTCACTTTCGACTGGGTGGCCTATGATCCCGACCGTGTGCCCGCTGAAGTGGAGTTCTGGAAAAACGGCGTCAAGAGCAGTACCGTGAGCGCTCCCCGCAGCATGATGACCTACAGTAACCGGTTTACCGAGGAAGGCACGCAGACGCTTGTCCTGAAAGCCGGTCCGACCGGGTACACTTTGCGCATCGACGTGGGTGAGAGCGGTATCGATATCAGCGAGGCCACCTACGGCCTGGCGGTCAAGCTTGACGCGGCGGGCCGCAGCAACGGGGAGAGTAACCCCGGAACATGGGAGTCGAACGGCGTGGAGACCACGTTCGAGGGTTTTGACTGGAGCAGCAACGGCTGGACGGGTGAGGCGCTGAAGCTGACCAACGGTGCGAAAGCCGTCATCGGCTACCGGCCCTTTGCCACCGATGTGAAAAGTACGGGGCTGACCATTGAACTGACCCTCCGGGTAAGCAATCCCACTGACAGCGATACCGCAGTTGTGGACTGTCTCGACAGTGGCAAGGGGCTTTATATCACCCCTTCGGAAGCGAGTTTCAAGACCGGTGAGAAAGTGTCCTATACCAACGAGGACGACGAGCTGGTGGAGCGTGAGATCAAGCTGGGCACGAATTATGTGGAAGACCGGTGGATCAAGGTGGCCCTCATGGTGGGTACCCGCAATGAGAGCCGTCTGATGGAGCTTTATGTGGACGGCAACCGTACCGGTGCCGACATCTACGACAACGCCTTCAGCTTCCGCCAGGACAATCCGAAATATATCACCATTGACAGCGCCGGGGCGGACGTGGAGGTAAAGAGCGTGCGTATCTATACCCGCCGGTTGAGTGACGACGAGGAACTGGAGAACCGGATGGTGGACAGTGCGGACGGTGAGGAGATGATCGCGCTGTATGAGGAGAACGATATCCTGGGTGATACCGACACTGTGGATATGGACAAGCTGCGTGCCAAGGGCAAGGGGGTGCTGCGTATCGTGCGCCAGAACAAGCTCGATGACGTGTATGCCGAGAACAACAAGAAGACGGACTTTTCGGCGGATATCTTCTATTACTCCCCTTTCGGATCCGAATACGACTTCGTGCTTCGTGACTGTTATATCCGTATTCAGGGTACCAGTTCCACGAAATATCCGAGCAAGAACATCCGTATCTATATCAGCAAGGGCGGCACGAACCTTAGCTTCACCGTTGGCGGCAAGGAGCAGGCGGAAAAGAAATATCCCGTCCGTCCCGGTGGCATCGCCATGAACCTGATCTGTCTGAAGAGTGATTATTCCGACTCGTCCATGTCGCTGAACACAGGCGGTGCCAAACTGTTCAACGACGTGCTGAAGGAGATGGGGCTTCTCACCCCTCCGCAGCGTTACCAGTACGAGACGGGCGGCAGCGATTTGAACGCGGTCACCGTGCGTACCGCTATCGACGGTGTGCCTATCGACATGTTTGTGGCGGCTGCGGAGGACGGCGAGAACAACTATGTGGGGCAATACAACTTCAACAACGAGAAAAGCAAGAGCGGCGACCTGTTCGGCCTTAGTGGCGTGGAGGGTTACGATCCTGCCTGTCCCCTCACTCTGGAAATGCTGAACAATACCGAGGCCATGTGCCTTTTCAAGACCACAAGTGACGCTCATCTGGAGGAGGTGTTTGATGCCGGTGCCGAGACCAACGTTCCGGATGATGTGAAATGGGCGGGCCTTGACGAGTCGCAGCGTACGGCCGTGAAACGGCTGTACGCATGGATACGCTCGTGTGTTCCGGACGGTGCGACGAGCGCCGACCTCTCCACTTTTAAGAGCGAGAAGTTCAGGGACGAGATAAGTGACTATTTCGACAAGGCTTTCCTGCTGACGTATTACCTCTGGACGGACTATTTCCTTGCCGTTGACCAGCGTGCGAAGAACATGATGCTGCGCACGTGGGACGGCCTGATATGGTACATCACCTACTACGACGGTGATACCCAGATGGGAAAACGTAACGACTGTTTCCTGGTGTATGACTACACCACCGACCGCGACACTTATGACGCCGAGGCCGGGAAATATGCCTTTGAAGGCCGTGACAGCTGGCTTTGGAACCTCGTTCTGGCCAACCTGGACGCTGACCTGAAGACACAGGCGCAGGCTCTTCGCGGTGTACTTACCACCAGCCGTGTCCTGGACATGCTGAACGTGGAGCAGGCGGGCAACTGGTGCGACCGTGCCTATAACAAGAGCGGCGAGCTGAAGTACATCCTGCCCGCCACGCAGGAGATGTACGGCAAGGTGTGGCCGTTCATCTACGCCCTTCAGGGCAGTAACCGTGCGCACCGTGAATATTTCGTGCGTAATCGTTTCGCCCTTCTGGATGCTAAGTACGGCACGAGCAATTTCACCAGTGACAACATCGACCTCTATCTGGCACGTACGGCTGCTGACACCCCCGACGTGCTGAAGATTACGGCCAACGAGGTTTATGCTTTCGGCTACGGTACGAACAACAGCCCGAATATAGGGAATACCGGCATCATCAAGAAAGATGCGGCTGCGAGTCTTTCCATCACCGGTGCCTATACGGTGAACGATCCCTTGAGGGTTTATGGCGCGAGCCGTATGAAGGTGCTGGATATGAGCGGGGCCGCCGACCACCTGAAAAACGCTTTCGACCTGGGCAAATGTACCGTGCTGCGCGAACTGAACCTTCAAAGTTCCGGCAACGGCAGTACCGGCTGGTGGTTGAACATCGGCAACTGCAAGCAGCTACGTAAACTCAACCTTCGTAACCAGGCACAGGCGAAAACCGGGGGAAGTACCAGTACCGAGCTGGATTTGAGTGCGCAGACCAAGCTGGAAGAACTTGAGGCCCGCGGTACGCAGGTGCAGAGCGTGGTGCTTGCCAAGGGTTCTCCCGTGACGCTGCTCCACCTTCCCGGTACACTGACCAGCCTCCGTCTGGAATATCTGGGCAGACTGACCACCGGCGGGCTGACATTGGAAAGCTACAGCAAGGTGAAGACCTTCATCTTTGACAGTTGTCCAGGTATTGACTGGGAAACCCTGCTGGGCCGTTGCACGGGTGTGGAACGTATCAGGGTAACCGGTATTGACCGCGAGGATGACGGTACGTGGCTGGATAAGTTTGTCGGGATGGGCGGTGTGGATTCCGATGGCAACACTACGGACACGTGCGCCTTGGTGGGTACGGTACAGCTCACGCGCTACATTGATGACGATACGTACAGCGCTCTGAAGGCGCACTTCCCGGAACTGAATATCCGGCAGCCGGAATACACGATGATCGAGTTCGACGACGAGGTATCGGATGACGCGAACGTGAGCAACCTTGACAACGGTACCGGCTACAAGTATGACAACGCGTATGAGGTGAGCGGTCATATTTCCGCCATCCTGAAGCAGCGTCACCGTGTACTTGCTAAAGTGACTAAAAAAGCGACGACGCGGGGTGTGAACATGGCGAACGTTGATACCACGGTGAACAACCTGGACGGTGAGATGACCTACTACCCGCTGGACGACACGGAAAGCGAAGAGTACGCCGACGGCACGGCTGCCAGACTGGACGGCACTGAAGGTGACTGGATGATGTACGAGCCCTTCTTCTGGAGCAAGGGTATCAATGATTACCTGAACGGCAAGCATTACTCCTGTTACAGCAGTAACGGTTCGGATAACATGCCTTCCGTTCCGGATGCTGACGTCCTTACGCTTGACGACATTAAGGGCACGAGTGGCGGTTATCTTTCCGGTCGTAAGATCATGAGCGGAAAGGATACGCTTTCGAACAGCTACAGTACTGACAGTACGTATTCGGTATGCAAGGTGAACGTGGACGGTTACAAGCGTGTGCGTTTCCCGAGCGTTCCCGGTACAAGCCTTGTCGGAAGCATTTTCACAGACGATTCCGGCACGGTCATCAGTTCAATCGTCGTCCCTACCTTGAGCAACAAGTTCGAGGCCGGTATGTACCTGATTGCCGATGTTCCGGAGGGTGCCACTGCTCTTCACTTCTCCATTCTGAACACGGCAGAGTTCGATAAGGTTGTCCTTTCTAACAGTGACAGGATCGAGGATATGGAACCCGAATGGGTGCCTAATGACGAGCACTTGTGTGCCGTTGTGGGCAGCAGTGTTGTCGGTTCCAAACTTCGCGCCTGCATTACCGGCGGGAGCACTACGGCGAGCATGACCTGGGCTGATTTCCACTATTACAGTGTCCAGCGCGGTATGCAGCAGATTGATGCCCTTATGCACTCGCGCATCGCGAATCTTTTCTACGCGAAGTACGGTCGTCGTGACAGCCAGGAACAATGCGGCGCGGGCTCTCACACGAACAACCGTACTACGGGTGGTACTGCCAGCCGCGGGATGACGGACACGATCGGCTATGAGGAAGCCTCCTCCATCAACCCTAATGTGACGAACAGCCTGATAGAAAACTCCGTCCACCAGTATGCGTGGTACCGTGAGAAGGATGACTACGGCGGGGCCACGGTTACGCAGGTGAATAATATTTGCTGCCTTGGCTACGAGGACATCTATGGTCATAAATATGACATGATGGACGGCGTGGACCTTCCTAATGACACGGGCAATTCCGGGAAGTGGCGCATCTGGATGCCTGACGGCAGTACCCGCCTGGTTAAGGGTTCCGTGAGTTCCGGTATCTGGATTACCGCCGTGGCGCATGGCAAATATATGGACGTGATTCCGGTGGGTTCCGTTTCGGGTTCCTCCTCGACAAATTACTGCGACATCTACTACATATCCACTGCCTCCGGCCGTGTGGTCTATCGTGGCGGCTACAGCGCGTACCCGATTGGCGGTGTTTCGATGTCGAATGCGAGCAGCGATTCCTCGTATGCGGGCACGCACATCGGTTCTCGTCTGGCCTTCCGCGGTCGGCTCGTCAGGGCGTCGAGCGCCGTGGCGTTTAAAGCGATAAGCGAGGTTGCATGATCGGTCGCGTAAAGCGTCAAAGCGGGAGCGAAGCGACAAAACGTCCGGTGTTCCCCGAGCAGGGGAACACCGTTCATTACGGGCGTCAGCCCGTCGAAAAATATTTTTTTGACGTCAGGTTTTGTATCTGTTTGTTAAATAATAATTTGAAAATAGTACTTTTGCATTTGAAAGGTGGCGCCTCCCCATAGGCCGTGTGGTCTATCGTGGCAACAACAACGCGAACCCGAATGGCGGTGTTTCGATGTCGAATGCGAACAACGATTCCTCGAATACGAACACGAACATCGGTTCTCGTCTGAACAACAATCGAAAGGAAATTTTAATCGGCGTACAACACCGGGGACTTGTCCCCACCGTGGTGCCGAGGGGGGCAAGCCGCAGTAACAGCGGTCCGTAAGGGCCGGAAAACTGAAAAACAGAGTGTCGGGTAGGGTTTGGTAGGCCGGAAACGGTTCGAAGAAGCCGGGCCCGGGGGATTGAAGGCCCCAAGAAAAACAGTTATGCGCAGAGAAGGTTATATTATCGAGGAGATAGCGGATTACTCCAACATGTCGGAGTCGTTCAATCAGGTCCTTCGCGGAACGTCACGTAAACGAAGCCGCCAGGGACGCTACCTGCTTGCGCATAGGGAGGAAGTTATAAAGGAACTTGCAGAACGTATATCAGACGGCTCTTTCCGTGTCAGCGGTTATCGTGAACGGACTATCTGGGAATATGGAAAGGCAAGGAATTTGCAGATTCTTACGATGTATGACCGTATCGGAGTACATGCCATCATGACCGTAGTGGACAAACACCTGCGCAGGCGCTTTATACGTACAACGTCGGCATCTATCCAGGGACGCGGCACCCATGACCTGATGAAGTTCATCTGTCGTGACATGGAAACGGATCCGGAAGGGACAGGGTATGGTTATAAGTTTGACATTCACCATTTTTATGACAATGTACGTCAGGATTTTGCTATGTGGTGCTTTGCCCGTGTTTTCAAGGACAAGAAACTGCTTGGAATTCTCAATTCCTTTATAATGATGCTTGACAGCGGTATCAGTTTCGGGCTTAGAAGCTCGCAGGCTACCGGTAATTTACTCCTGTCTATTTTTTTAGACCATTATTTGAAGGATAAGTACAGTGTCCGTCATTTCTATCGTTATTGTGATGACGGTCTTGTACTTGGTAAAACGAAAGCGGAACTGTGGATGATTCGTGATGCTGTCCACTCACAAATGGAACGGATAGGGCTTCAGATAAAATCTGACGAGCGCGTGTTCCCGGTGGAAGAGGGCATCGATTTTCTCGGTTATGTGATTTATGGTCCGGAGCATGTCCGTATCCGTAAACGCATCAAGCAGAAATTCGCCCGAAAAATGCACGAGGTAAAATCGAGAAGAAGAAGGCGTGAACTGGTAGCGTCATTCTATGGAATGGCCAAACACGCCGACTGTCATACGTTGTTTAAAAAATTAACAGGCAAAGACATGAGATCATTTAAAGACTTGAACGTTTCCTACAAGCCGGAGGACGGCAAGAAACGTTTTCCCGGGGTGGTGGTAAGCATCCGGGAGCTGGTAAACTTACCGATTGTGGTGAAGGACTTTGAGACGGGCATCAAGACCGAACAGGGCGAGGACCGCTGTATCGTGGCTATTGAGATGAACGGCGAACCGAAAAAGTTCTTCACCAACAGCGAGGAGATGAAGAACATCCTCTTGCAAGTGAAGGATATGCCCGACGGCTTTCCGTTCGAGACCACCATCAAGACGGAAACTTTCGGCAAGGGTCGAACTAAATACATATTTACATGAAACGGGTAGAAGGAACATCCGGGATAAGACTGATCGAGTGCGTGAGCCCGGCACGTAACAGATGGCGCATCCGCTGGGATGTGCAGGAAAGGGAGGACGGCTCCGCCTCCTACATGGAGGAGGGTTTCATCGGGAAACCCGGTCCGGACACTATAAAGTCCGTCATCACGGGCTGGTACAACGACCAGACCGACCGGGAGATACTTTCCGGGTTTGTCTATGAGGACATGCCGGTATGGCTGTCAAGTGAGAACCAGTTCAATTATAAGGCAGCGTATGATTTGGCCGTACAGACCGGCGGCGCTATGCTCCCGGTGACGTTCAAGTTCGGGACGGATGAGGAGCCCCAGTACCGGACGTTTGAGAATCTGGAGGAACTGACGGACTTCTACACGAAGGCCATGAAGCACATCCAGGATACACTGGCTGACGGCTGGAGAAAGAAAGACGCTTTTGATCCGGAAGATTACCGGGTGGAATGAACCCTTCGGGGGAGGGAAGAAAAAAGCCCCCGGCCTGTTAATCAGTCATCTCACCTACTTATTAACAACACAGTCCGAAACCGGAGCAGTAGCCGGGGGCAAATGCCCTCTCGACCGCTCCGATT
>OIAE01000113.1_pt1 | contig 26756 bp, 24 predicted proteins | sample 1580681 | NCBI WGS metagenome assembly OIAE01 (sample SAMEA3882525, study PRJEB24775) | human gut metagenome | biome: human-associated habitat; feature: intestine environment; material: feces | place: Netherlands | collected 2009/2010
CCGTGGAGCGGGGGTTCTTGCTGGTGGTCTTTTGGTCGATGGAAATGGCCGGGGACAGGCCGTCGATATAGTCCACATCGGGCTTATCCATCTGGCCCAGAAACATCCGGGCGTAGCTGGACAGGCTCTCCACATACCGGCGCTGGCCCTCGGCGTAGATGGTGTCAAAGGCCAGGGAGGACTTGCCGCTGCCGGAGAGCCCCGTCAGCACCACCAGCTTGTCCCGTGGGATGGTGACGTCGATGTTCTTGAGGTTATTCTCCCGTGCGCCCTTGATATAAATATGATCCTGCATGGTGTTTTTCTCCTGTTGATCTCCGATTTATGCGAAGCGATAGGGGTCGGCCACCCGGCGGCTGCCGCAGAGGACGCAGGCCATGCGCCACATGGCCCGGCCATGGATGCGGTCATGCCACACAAAGCGGCGCAGCACCTTCCGCAGCGTCCAGTCCTCGTCATAGCTGCCGTGGAACACGGCATTGTGAAGGTACCGGGGCTGTCGCTCCAGTGCGGCGAAGCCCGCCCGGCGGCAGATGAGGATATCCGGCTCGTTGCCGACCTCCACCCCGATCTCTCCGAAGTAGTAGGCGTTGACGTTTTTCGTATGCCGGTACATCTCCTCCGCCGTCAGGGGGACGTCCCCGTAGAAGGTCTCCCGCTGGGGGAGGGTGGTGTGTGTCTTGTCGGGGATGGAGCGGTACAGCGTCAGGAAGTCCTCCGCCGACCGCAGGGCCAGTGCCTTCAGTGCTTCATACTCCTCCGCCGTCAGGGGGCGGTGCTCGGAGGGCAGCAGGATGTCGCTGTCGGCATCGTGAACGTTGAGAGGGCTGACCGCCTCCTGCGTGATGACTCCCACCGCCGGCACCGGCGGCAGACCCAGCCAGCGGCGATAGGCCGTCAGCTCCGCCGGGAGCTTGGAGAGCGCCGCCTGCTGCGTCTCGCCCCGCAGGGCCAACCCCACCGGTTCCTCCGCCCACAGCAGGTGGCCCCGGTCATTGTGCTCGTCGATAAAACGCAGCTGCATCCGTCATTCCTCCGTGATGATGTCCGCCGTATCGGCCCTCACCAGCGCCAACAGTGCCTTGGGGTCGCAGGCGATCTGGTGTCCCAGCTTCCCCGCCGACACCATGATGACAGGCAGGCTCGCCGCCGTCTCATGGAACACCGTGGGGAACAGCTTTTTCATGCCCACGGGGCTGCACCCGCCGTGGACATAGCCCGTCAGGGGCAGCAGCTCCTTCTGAGGCAGCATGGCCACGGACTTCTCCCCCACGGCATGGGCGGCCTTTTTCAGGTCCAGCGTGGCGGCCACGGGGATATCGAACACGTAATAACCGCCGCTGGCCCCACGGGCCACCAGCGTTTTGAACACCGATGCCGGATCCTGCCCCAGCGAACGGGCCACGGACACGCCGTCGATGCCGCTCTCCGGGTCGTAGGTGTGGGCGGTATAGGGGATCTTCTTCTGATCCAGCACCCGCATGACGTTGGTCTTTTCCTCTTTATGCTTTGCCATGATGTACCTCCTTATGTCAAATACCATATGCCGCCCACCGTCCGGGCATAGAGCCGCAGGAGCAGCAGGTGAACGGGATAAAATGCGTAGCACAACCACTGGATGGGGCGGCTGCAATAGCCCCGCCGCCCGTCATAGAGCCAGATGAAGGCAAGGCTCACCAGTGCGTACAGTTCGATGCTGACGCCGCCTACGCTGGCGACACAGAACACCGTCAGTCCCGCCAGCTGGATCAGCCGGTTCCCACGGGACAGGTGAAACAACAAAATCAGGGCCATGCCCCAGCCGCCGTAGTCCGTATGGCAGACCTCCAGCAGCCAGAAGGCTCCGGCAAACGCCGCCGTGGCCGCCAGAAGGTGCAGGGCGTCCGGGGTCCTCTGCGCCCAGTCCGCCGCCCAGCACACCAGCGCCCCGGCCAGCAGCGTCCACAGGACATTCTGGTAGCTCGGTTCCAGCGGCCGGCCGCTGAAGGCCAGATCGAAGGGTGCCTCCGTCAGCACCGCAAACAGCAGCAGCCGCAGGGCGTACCGCCGCCTGTCATGGGTGCGGATGCAGCCCTCAGCGATCTGAAAGGCGAAGATGGGAAAGGCGGTGCGCCCCACGCACCGCAGCCACAGGATCCACGGAAACAGGACGTACCCTATATGGTCCACCAGCATGGTGGCCATGGCGATGTATTTCAGGGTCATGGCGCTGAGCCCGGCACGCTTCTCCGTCATAGCGCTCCCCTCCTCATACCCGGCGGCGACGGCCACGGGCTGCAGCGGCGGCACGGGCCTCCCCCTCAGCGGCGTAGGCCGCCACGTCGAAGGGCTCCGGCACGGCGTCCGCCCGGAGGTACAGGGGGTGATGGGGATGCCCCGCCGCAGAGCGCTTGCCGCAGGTGACCCACCGGGCGCCGGCGGCCTCTCCCAGGGCGATCATATCCCGCAGGCAGGGCCACAGGTAGTCCCGCTTCTCGATGATGGTCCCCCAGGCCGCCCACACCACCGGATCCGGTGTACAGGAGAGAATGTAGGCAAAGGCCCGCATATTCTCCCGGTGCAGCTCCGGGTTGCAGGTGCACTCCATATCGTCAGGGGAGGTGGCCCGCTGGGCATAGACATTGAACATGATGAAGGAGTCAAAGCCGCTGTTGCGGGCGATGCGCTCCACGCTTTTCAGGGTGGGATCCAGCGCACCGGGCCGGGCGGTGGAGGGGTTGATGCCCACGCAGATCAGGGGCTTTTTCCCCCGTGTACCCAAGATGTACCGGTACTCGGTGTAGGTGTTGGGGACGAACAGCCACCGGTCCACGTCGTAATCCCGGTTGGGCTGCCGGGCCAGCGCCAGTTGGCGGTCAAAGGAGATATCCCCCAGTTGGCGGATATCCACGGTGGGTATATGGGCCATAACGCCTCCTTTTACTTCTGGCCCCGCAGCTCGATGATCTGGTCACGCAGCAGGGCGGCGTATTCGAATTCCAGCATTTTGCTGGCTTCCTTCATTTCCTTTTCCAGCCGGCGGATGGTGGCCTCCCGCTCGGCGTCCGTCAGCTTGCGGTGGGCGGTGGCCTTTTCTTCCTCCGCCGAATGGGAGATCTCCAGCACCTTCCGCACACTTTTGCGGATGGTCTGGGGGACGATGCCGTGGGCCTTGTTGTAGACGTCCTGCTTCTTCCGGCGGCGCTCCGTCTCGGTGATGGCCGCCCTCATGGAGGGGGTGACGGTATCGGCGTACAGCACCACCAGTCCCTCTGCGTTGCGGGCGGCCCGGCCGATGGTCTGGATGAGGCTGGTCTCGCTGCGGAGGAAGCCCTCCTTATCGGCGTCCAGAATGGCCACCATGGACACCTCCGGCAAGTCCAGTCCCTCACGCAGCAGGTTGATGCCCACCAGCACGTCGAACTCCCCCAGCCGCAGGTCCCGGATCAGCTCCATCCGCTGGATGGTGGCGATGTCGGAGTGCATATACCGCACCCGCAGACCAAGGCCCTTCATGTGGTCCGTCAGATCCTCCGCCATGCGCTTGGTGAGGGTGGTCACCAGCACCCGCTCGTCCCGTGCGGCACGGACCCGGATCTCCTCCACCAGATCGTCGATCTGGCCGGTAACGGGCCGCACCTCCACACGGGGGTCCAGCAGGCCCGTGGGGCGGATCACCTGCTCCACGATCTGGTCGGCTCCCTCCCGCTCGTACTCCCCCGGCGTGGCGGAGACGAACACCGCCTGGCGAAAGCGCTCCTCGAACTCCGGGAACTTCAGGGGGCGGTTATCATAGGCGCAGGGCAGACGGAAGCCGTACTCCACCAGACTCTCCTTCCTGGCCCGGTCGCCGTTATACATGGCCCGCACCTGCGGCAGGGTCACATGGCTCTCGTCCACGAAGAGGACAAAATCCTCCGGGAAGTAGTCCAGCAGCGTGGTGGGCGGGGAACCCGGCTCCCGGCCGGAGATGACCCGGCTGTAATTCTCGATGCCGGTGCAGTAGCCCAACTCCCGCATCATCTCCACGTCGTACCGGGTGCGCTGGTCGATGCGCTGGGCCTCAATGAGCTTGCCGTGATCCTCGAAGTAGGCCTTGCGCTCCGCCAGCTCCCGCTCGATCTCCTGCACCGCCCGCTCCATCTTCTCCTTGGTGGTGACGTAGTGGCTGGCGGGGTAAATGGCCACGTGCTGCAGCACCCGCTGGGCCTGACCGGTGACGGGGTTGATCTCCGAGATGCGGTCGATCTCGTCCCCGAAGAACTCCACCCGGATGGCGTAGCCGTTGGCGTACACCGGGTAAATCTCCACCGTGTCCCCCCGGACCCGGAACATATTGCGCTCGAAGGCCACGTCGTTGCGGTCGTAGCGGATCTCCACCAGCTTCCGCAGCAGCTGATCCCGCGGGTACTCCTTCCCCTGCCGCAGGGAGATGACCATGTTGGCGTAGTCGATCGGGTCGCCGAGGCCGTAGATGCAGGACACGGACGAGACGACGATCACGTCCCGCCGCTCAAACAGGCTCGACGTGGCCGAGTGGCGCAGGCGCTCGATCTCATCGTTGATGGAGGCGTCCTTTTCGATGAACGTGTCCGTGTGCGGGATGTACGCCTCCGGCTGGTAGTAGTCGTAGTAGGAGACGAAATACTCCACGGCGTTGTTCGGGAAAAACTCCTTGAACTCGCTGCACAGCTGCGCCGCGAGGATCTTGTTGTGCGCGAGCACGAGCGTCGGCCGCTGGACGCGCTCGATGACCTTGGCCATCGTGTACGTCTTGCCGGAGCCGGTCACGCCGAGCAGCACCTGCTCGTCGATGCCGTTTTCCAGCCCCTGCACGAGCGTGTCGATCGCCTCGGGCTGGTCGCCCGACGGCTCGTAGGGCGAAACAACTTCAAAATCCGGCACGAAACGGCCTCCCTTCGTGAAAAATCGAATCAGAATATTATACCACCATCCGCCTTGTTTCACAAGCGGAAAACGCCCGGAAGCGGCTGCTTCCGGGCGCACACATGTCTGCAATTATTCGCCGAAATCGAGCACGCGGCGCATGCGGATGAGCGTCAGGCGGTTGCGGATGGCCGCCGAAACGCTGAGCATATCCTCCGACAGGGCCGGATCGATACCGATCTGCTCGGGCTTGTAGAACGCGCCGAGCTTCTCGCACAGCGCGGCCAGCTCCTCGGCCGAGGGGATCTCGGCGATGATGGCGCGGATCTCGTCCCAGTGGTCGACGATGTTCTGCGGGTCGAACGTACCGAGCACGTCGTTTTCGTTCTCCTTCATGATGCCGTCGGCGAGCGGGCCGAACTTCTCGTCCACCCACGCGCGGCTCAGCGGCTCAAAGGGCTTGGCCTTCGGCGTCGGGAGCGAGGCGAGGTAGTGGTACTCCTTCGCGCACAGGTACGTGCCCACGCCGACGCACTGGCCGTGCATGCCGTGCGCATTTTCAAACCGCGGCGGCTTCATCTCCACCAGATGCGCCATCAGGTGCTCGGCGCCGGAGGCGGCGCGGGAGTGGTTGAGCAGCTGCATGGTCAGGCCGGAGATCATCTGCGCCATGGTCATGGCCTCAAAGTCCGGCTTGCCGCCGGCCGCCATATCGTCGGCCGCCTTGCGCATGATGGTCAGCGCCTCCTGCGCGAGGTCGGCGACCATCGGGCAGTAATACTCGCCCGAGACGAGGTGCGCGATCTTCCAGTCCGCGAGGGAAATGTACTTGGCCAGAATGTCCGAAATGCCGCTCACGGTCAGCCACAGGGGCGCGCCGGACACGACGTTCAGGTCGCAGACGACGAGTGCCGCCGCCTGCATGGGGATGGACTTTTTCTGTCCGTCGATGATGATCGAGCAGATGTTGGCCGTGAAGCCGTCGGAGCTCGCCAGCGTCGGTACGGCGACGAACGGGATGCCGAGGTGGTAGGCCGGGTAGCGGCCGAAGTCCATGATCGTGCCCGAGCCGACCGCGACGATGACGTCCGGATGGTCAAGCTGGCGCATCATGTCCTCGATCATGCCCTTTTCAGAGTGCAGGCCCTCGGCGTTGAGGACGATCTCCTGGTCGGCGCGCACGTGCCTGAGCGTCGGGAGGTTGTAGGTGTTCGTATCGTAAATGACGGCACGCTTGCCGCTCAGGCCGACCTCGTCCATGTACTGGTCGAACTTGTCGAGCGCATTATACTCCACGACGACCTTCTTCGTCTCCAGTGTGTGCTCGCGGCCGCAGCGGCACGGGCCGACATATTTGCTGCAATCGAGAATCATGCAAACATCGCTCCTATTCCAGATAGAATTTTTCCTTACCAGCATATTGATTTTTCCCGGCAAAGTCAAGCCCTCCGGCCGGATATCGCGCCCAAAACGCAGAAAACATTCTATTTTCGTTTTCATTGAAAAACATTCATCCAAAATTTTAAGGGTCGATGCCGCCGGTAACGGTTGCAAAATCCATGCGCACGGTGTAAGATTGCAAAGTCGCTTTACAGAGATTTTAAATCCTTTTTACACTCTGGCGAACTTTTTCGTCTTTTCTATAGATATTCTTTGTACCTGGACGGTGATTTCTTATGGAACTGACTGCGATCGCGCAGTGGCTCAACACCGCGTTTGCGGGCTATGACTACGCCATTTTGCAGGCGCTGCACAATCTGGCCGAAGCGGCCGGCGGCTTCTTCACGCCGCTGTGCCGGGCCATCACGCTACTGGGCGAGAAGGGCATCCTCTTTCTCGTGCTCGGCATCGTGCTGATGCTGTTTCCAAAAACGCGCAAGGCGGGCATCTGCATGTTCGGTGCCGTGTGCTGCGGCGCGCTCATCACGAACTTCTGGCTCAAGGACTTTGTCGCCCGGCCGCGTCCGCTGACGGTAGAGCCCTTCCGCACCTGGTGGCAGGCCGCCGGCGCATATGCCGAGAGCGAGTACTCCTTCCCATCCGGCCATGTGACGGCCGCGATGGCCGGCGTGACCGCGCTCGTGCTCACAGGCAAAAAGCCCGCGCGCTGGTGGGCCTATCTGTTCGTGGCAGCGATGGGCGTGGCGCGCAACTATCTCATGGCGCACTACCCGTCCGACGTGCTCGGCGGGATGATCGTGGGGCTGATCGCCGCCGCGATCGCTTATGCGATCACGCTGCTGATCTACCGCATCGTGTCGGCGCACCCGGACAATCGCTTCTGCCGCTTTGTACTCCACAGCGGCATCAGCAGGAAAAAAGAGCGGCAGGCCGCATGAGCCTGCCGGACAAGAAAGCCCGCTTCGCACGGCCATGCGAAGCGGGCTTTTTTTGTTCTTATGCCTCGGCGGGCGGGTTCTCCGCAGCCTTGGCGCGGATGGTATCGATGACCTTGCGGCAGCGCGCGGCATTGTACACGACCGGCACCGGATAGTTCGGGTTGGCCTCGGCCAGCGCCCAGGTGATGATCTGCGGGATGTCCTCTTCCTGAATGAAGTCAAAGCCCTTCGGGATGCCCATGCGCTCGTTCATGGCATAGATCTCCGCGATGAAGGCCTGCGCCTTCTCGGTGTCCGTGCCGTCGGCCTTGACGCCGGCGATCTCGCACAGGCGCGCGAGCTTCGGATACACGGCCTCGCCGTAGTCCTCGAGGACGATCGGCAGGATGACCGCGTTTGCCAGACCGTGCGGCGTGTTGTACAGGCCGCCGAGCGTGTGCGCGATGGCGTGCACGTTGCCGACGCCGGCGCGGGAGAAGGCAAAGCCGGCCTTGAAGGCGGCAATCATCATGTTCTCGCGGACCTTGAGATCCTCGCCGTGCTGGTATGCCAGCTCGAGATTATCGAAGATGAGCTTGACGGCCTCTTCGGCGAGGCGCAGGCTCTCCTTGGTGTTATACGTCCAGCTGATGTACGCCTCGATCGCGTGCGTAAGCGCGTCCATGCCGGTGGTCGCGGTCGTGCGCGGCGGCAGGCCGACAGTCAGCTCCGGGTCGAGGATGGCATACAGCGGCATGAGCTTGAGATCCATGAGCGCGTACTTGTGGTGCGTCTCGCTGTCGGTGATGACGGCGGCGATCGTCGTCTCGCTGCCGGTGCCCGACGTCGTCGGAATGGCGACGATGGGCGGCACGGTCTTGCCGACGCGCATGACGCCGGCCATATCGTCGCAGCTCTTTTTCGGGCAGGCGACGCGGGCGGCCGCGCCCTTGGTCGCGTCCATCGGGCTGCCGCCGCCGAGGGCGACGAAGCCGCTGCAGCCGGTCTCCAGATACTGCGTGCGGATCTTCTCGACCGTGTTCACCGAGGGGTTGGCCTCCACTTCGCTGAACACTTCGTAGGGCATGCCGGCGTCCTCGAGCGCGGCAAACAGCTTCGGCCCGAGCGACTTGACCACGTGCGAGCCGGTGACGACCATGACCTTCGTCACGCCGCTCTTGCTCAGCACATCCGGCACCTGCCGGATGCAGCCGGCGCCGGAGATCACGATCGGCTTGCGCCAGTGCAGGCAGCGCATGCCAATGTCAAACACCTGCTGATAAGTACGGTAATATGCTTTTTTCAGTCCATCCATAAACGATTCCTTCCCTCCGCCGGGGCGGATATATCCGTTTTCCGTCCCTCTTATAGTACCGGATCGCAGAAATTTGTCAAGCATTTTTGTGCAGAAACTGACAAGGCCTCCCGCTGCGGATCAGAGCATCCCGGCGAGCTTGCGGCCCATGAGCACGCCCATGGCCGAGGCCATCATCAGGCCGCGCGTCCAGCCGGAGGAGTCGCCCAGGCAGTGCAGGCCGGGCACGTTCGTGTTCAGGTCGGCGTCCATGGCGATGCGGTTGCTGTAGAACTTCAGCTCCGGAGAGTACAGCAGCGTCTCATAGGCGGCAAAGCCGGGCACGACCTCGTCCATGGCCTTGATGAAGTTGATGATATTGAGCATGGCGCGGTACGGCATGGCAGACGTGATGTCGCCCGCGACGGCGTCCGGCAGCGTGGGGCGGACGTTCGACTGCATGAGCTCCTTCTGCCAGGTGCGCTTGCCGTCGAGGATATCGCCGAAGCGCTGCACCATGATGTGGCCCGCGCCGAGCATATTCGTCAGCTCGCCGACCTTCTGCGCGTAGGCGATCGGCTGGTTGAACGGCACGGAGAAGTTGTGCGAGCAGAGGATGGCCACGTTCGTGTTGGGCGACTTGAGCTCCTTGTAAGCATGGCCGTTGACGACGGCGAGGTCGTTATCATAGTTCTCCTGCGACACGAAGCCGCCGGGGTTCTGACAGAACGTGCGCACCTTGTTCTTGAACGGGGCCGGGTAGCCGATGAGCTTGGACTCGTACAGCACGCGGTTGACCGACTCCATGATCTCGTTGCGCACCTCGACGCGCACGCCGATATCGACCGTGCCGGGCTTGTGCTCCACGCCGTTCTCGAGGCAGACCTTCTCCAGCCAGTCGGCGCCGCGGCGGCCGGTGGCGATGACGGTGTGCCTGGCCTCGATGGTGTAGTCCTGGTGCCCATCGTGCGCCACGACGCCGCAGCAGCGGCCGTCGCGCAGGATGACGTCCTCGCACGTGCAGCCGAAGAGCATCTCCACCCCGTGGTCGCGCAGGTAGTTTTCGATGCCGAGGTAGACCTCGTGCGCCTTCTCGGTGCCGAGGTGGCGGATCGGGCAGTCGACCAGACGCAGGCCCGCGCGGATGGCGCGCGTGCGGATCTGCTTGATCTCCTCCGTATTCTCCAGGCCCTCGACGTGCTCGTCCGCGCCGAACTCCAGATAGATGCTGTCGGCGTAGTCGATGAGCTCCTGCGCCTTCTGCTCGCCGACGAGGGTGGGCAGGTCGCCGCCGACATCGCTGCACAGCGAGAGCTTGCCGTCCGAGAACGCGCCCGCGCCGGAGAAACCGGTCGTGATGTGGCAATACGGCTTGCAGTTCATGCACCGGCCAGTCTTGGCCTTCGGGCAGCGGCGGTTTTCAATGGCCTGCCCCTGCTCAATCATGACGATCTTTTCCGGGGAGCCGCGGCGCAGCAGCTCCAGCGCCGTGAAGATTCCGGCAGGGCCCGCACCGACAATGACAACATCTGCGTTCATGAAGGTTCCTCCTTAGATTGTGTTTTCTTTCTCTGGGTCTGACCAAAAACGCGCTGCTGAGCGCAGCAAAGCACAGCAAAAACACCGCACTGTGTGCGGTGTTTTTGCTGTGTGTGGTTCTCAATCTGGAGCGGGCAACGAGATTCGAACTCGCTACCTCCACCTTGGCAAGGTGGCGCTCTGCCAAATGAGCTATGCCCGCATTTCGTGAATGCAAGCGTTATTTTACCACAAAAAGCCGACTTGTCAAGCCTTTTTTGATCTTTTTTGCGAATCCGGCGTTACAGCTTCTGTCCCTCGCGCCAGATGAACGACTGCGCCGCGCAGGCCGGGCAGCCCTCCGCGTCCCACTGATAGGTGCTGCGCATGCTCTCATCGCTGCGCAGCCACAGCGTCTCCGACTGCATGGACAGATCCAGATGATAGTAATTGCCGCCGACCTGCACGATGTTCCAGCAGCGATCCGTTCCCTGGAAGCGGCCGCTGACGACCTGGCACGGGATGTTCAGCGCGTCGCAGACCGCCTTGTAGGCCATGGCCAGACCGTAACTGTCGGCAGAACCGTTCACGAGCGCATCATACGCCGTGCTCACGGGCGAGATCCGCTGCTCGCAGGCACGCATGACGACGAGCGCCGCCTGCAGCGGTGTCTCCTGCTCGCCTGTCGTGAGCGCAGACGTAAGCGTGCGCACGCGGCCGTCGAGCTGGGTGCGGCGGTCATTGACCGCGGATTCGCTGACACTGTACTGCAGCGTGATGCCGAAGATCTTCTGGCTGTTGCTGCTGCCGCTGTAGACCGTCACGTCGATGCTCGGGAAATCCACAACGAGCTGCGGCTGGTTCAGGCACGCCGAGCGCACGAGCGCGGCCACATCGTCCGTTTCGAGCGTGCTGGTGCTGATCTGGATGGCAAACTGCGTCTTTTGCCGGTCGAGCGCATCGACCACGCAGTCGAGGATGCTCTTTTGCGTCTGGGCGCTGTAAATGGAGCGCACCTCGCTCTCCGGCCGGTTGTAGGTGATGGTGATGCTCGCCTCGCAGTAGGCGATCACCTGCTCGGTCTCATAGCTGACGCTCTCGATACAGTACGCGCCGATGGCAGTGCCGGTGCGCAGCTCCTCACAGGCAGCGGCCAGATCGTCGGCAATGATGCCGTCATAGTCGCCGAAGGCCAGCACGAACGAGCGCTCGTACTGCGCCGCCATGGTATTGAGCGCGCGCATGAGACCCGCATAATTGCGGATCTGCGTCGTGTCGGCATCCGTCAGGAGGTTCGACGGCTCCTCATACGGGCGCACCGACAGATATTCCTTGTCAAACACGGACGTGCATCCGCACAGCGACACCAGCAGTGCCGCCAGCAGGATGCCGGCGATGCAGCGTTTGTGCATACCCCGCTCCTTTCAATCGTCGCCGTAGATGTTTCCAAAGCCGCGGCCAAAGACTTCCTTGGCCTCGGACACGATGACAAATGCGTGCTCGTCCACCGAGCGCACGACCTCGCGCAGCTGGGCGATCTCCGGCCGCTTGACCACGCAGAGGATGACCTGCATTTCCTTGCCGGACCACGCGCCCTCGCCGCGCAGCAGCGTGACGCCGCGGCCCATCGTGCAGGTGATGGCGCTCTTGATGGCGTTGACGTTGTTCGTGATGATGTAGCACACCTCCGACACGCCGGGGCCATAGAGCACAAGGTTGACGACCTTCGAGCTGATGAACATCTCGATCATGGTGTACATGCAGCTGTCGTACTTTTTGAACAGGAAGGCAAACGTCAGCACGACCACGACGTTCATGCCGAACAGCAGCGTGCCGAAGTTGATGTACGGATAGCGCCGGCGCAGCATCTTGGCCACGATGTCCGTGCCGCCGCCGGTCGTGCCGGTGGTATAGATCAGGCCGTAGCCCGCACCGTTGAGCACGCCGCCGTAAACTGCGCCGAGCATCGGCTCGTCCGTCACGACAAGGCCGGTCAGCGCGAGCGCGTCGATGAGCACGGAGATGAGCGCCATGACGCACAGCGCCAGAACGAGCCGGCGCGTGCCGAGGCGGTACCGCCAGCCGAGATAGAAAATGGGGATGTTGATGAGGATCGACAGCACGCCGACGGGGATGCCGGTCAGCAGGCGGATGATCTGGGCGATGCCGGTCACGCCGCCGGAGACGATGCTGTTCGGGAATGTAAAGAACTGGAACGCCGCGGCCACGAGCGCCGAACCGACGACCAGCTTCATATAATCAAAAGCGGAAAAGCGATGCAGATCCATATCTCTCTCCTCAGATCAGGCTCATCTGCTCCTCGCCGCGGTCGTCCTCGCGCAGCAGCGCGCCGGCGGCCGGCAGACTCCTGGCGCGGTAGCGCGCATGGTTGCGGATGAGCGTATCGGGCGCAAACTGTGCCTGCGTGACAACGGCCTTTTTCTTCAGCGCCATGACGGCGACGCCCTGCGTCGTGCGCGAGGCCTTGAGCGACACGGCCTCCGGCGGGAAGAGCAGCGCGCGCCCGTCGGACGCAAAGAGCACGACCTCGCTGCCCTCGTACAGCGGCAGCACGGCCACGAGCGGGCTCTTGTCCGAATACGCGCCGGTCAGGCGGCGGCGGTTCGTCTTGGTCTCATACGCCGAGACGGGGATGCGCGCGACCTTGCCGTTTTCGAATACGAGCAGCAGCTCGCCGTGGTAGTCGCCGGGGTCGACCATGCACAGGACGTGCTCGTCGGCGTCCATGGACAGCACCGTCGGCAGGTACACGCCGAGCACGGACGCCTTCGTGTCCGCAAAGTCGCAGAGCTTGGCCTTATACACCTGTTGACGGTCGGTGAAGATGAGAAGTTCCCCGCGGTTCGTCGCGCCGAAGCTCTGGCTGAGCGCGTCGCCGTCCTTATACTTCTGCTCGCCGCTCATGCGCAGCGACTGCGGCGTGATCTTCTTGAAATAGCCCTCGCGCGAGAGGAACAGCTGCACCGGGTAATCCGGCACAAGATCCTCGGCCGGCATCTGCGCCACGGACTCCGCCGCGACGATGCCCGTGCGCCGCGGCGACGGGTACTTGCGGATGATCTCCTTGAGCTCGCGGATGATGATGCCGCGGATGCGGCGCTTGCTCTCGAGCGTCGCCTCAAGGTCGGCAATGTCTTTTTCCAGCGCGTCGGTCTCGGCCGTGCGCTTGAGGATGTACTCGCGGTTGATGTTGCGCAGCTTGATCTCGGCCACGAAGTTTGCCTGCACCTCGTCGAGATCAAAACCCGCCATGAGGTTCGGCACTACGTCGGCCTCGCGCTCGGTATTGCGGATGATGGCGATGGCGCGGTCGATATCGAGCAGGATCTTGCCGAGGCCCTGCAGCAGGTGGAGCTTGGCGCGCTTTTTCTGCAGGTCGAAGAACACGCGCCGGCGGATGCACTCCATGCGCCAGGCGATCCACTCGTCGAGGATCTCGCCCACGCCCATCACGCGCGGGTTGCCGGCGATGAGGATGTTGAAGTTGCAGGCGAAGCTGTCGCACAGCGGCGTGAGCCGGAAGAGCTTTTGCATGACCTGCTCGGGATCTGCGCCGCGCTTGAGGTCGATGGCGAGCTTCAGGCCGCTGAGGTCGGTCTCGTCGCGCATGTCGGCCACCTCACGCAGCTTGCCCGCCTTGACGAGTTCGGCCACCTTGTCGATGACGGCCTCGACGGTCGTGGAATACGGGATCTCGTAGATCTCGATGATGTTTTCCTTCGGCAGGTGGCGCCAGCGGGCGCGCACCTTCACGCTGCCGCGGCCGGTGCGGTAGATCTGGGCCATCTCGTCGCGGTCGTACAAGATCTCGCCGCCGGTCGGAAAGTCCGGTGCCGGGAGCGTCGAGAGCAGGTCGTGGTTCGGGTCCTCGAGATAGGCGATCGTCGTGCGGCAGACCTCCTCGAGGTTGAAGCCGCAGATCTGGCTGGCCATGCCGACGGCGATGCCGAGGTTCGCCGACACGAGCACATTGGGAAAGCGCGTCGGCAGCAGGGCCGGCTCTTTCATGGAGCCGTCGTAGTTATCGACAAAATCGACAGTGTCGCTGTCAATGTCGCCGAAGAGCTCGGCGCAGATGGGCGCGAGCTTCGCCTCCGTGTAACGCGAGGCGGCATAGGACATGTCGCGCGAAAACACCTTGCCGAAGTTGCCCTTCGAGTCCACAAATGGCGTCAGCAGCGCGCCGTAACCCTTCGAGAGACGGACCATGGTCTCATAGATCGCAGCATCGCCGTGCGGGTTGAGGCGCATGGTCTGGCCAACGATGTTGGCCGATTTTGTGCGCCCGCCCGTGAGCAGATTCATCTTGTACATCGTGTACAGCAGCTTGCGGTGGCTGGGTTTGAAGCCGTCGATCTCCGGGATCGCGCGCGAGACGATGACGCTCATCGCATACGGCATATAGTTTTGCTCCAGCGTCTCGGTGATGGGCTGGGAGATGACCTCCGCCTTAAGCCCGACGACGTTGGGGTCAACGGTTTTCTTGATTTCCGGTGCTTTTTTTCTCGGCATAACGTTACCGTTCCTTTACGCAGGTTTTTCTCAGGAAATATCGGCCAGATCGAGAAACTGGCTGCCGCACTCGGCGATGTGCGCCTTGCGTCCGGCGAGATTGTCGCCCAGGAGCAGGTCGAACACCTGCGCCGTGCGCTCGACGTCCTCCGGCATGACACGGATGAGCTTGCGCGTGTCGGGGTTCATGGTCGTGAGCCACATCATCTCGGGGTTGTTCTCGCCGAGACCTTTCGAGCGGTTGATATCCGCCTTTGCGCCGCCGAGGCTGTCGACGATGGCCGCCTTCTCACGGTCGGAATAGGCAAAGTAAGTCTTGCCCTTGCTCACGATCTCATACAGGGGCGACTCGGCGATGTACACATAGCCCTCGCGGATGAGCGTCGGCGCCAGCCGGTAGAGCATGGTGAGGATGAGCGTGCGGATCTGGAAGCCGTCCACGTCGGCATCGGTGCAAATGATGACCTTATTCCAGCGCAGGTTCTCGAGATTGAACGCCGAGAGATCCTTGGCTTGCTTGCTCTGCACCTCCACGCCGCAGCCGAGCACGCGCATGAGGTCAGTGATGACATCGCTCTTAAAAATGCGTGCATAGTCCGCCTTCAGGCAGTTGAGGATCTTGCCGCGCACGGGCATGATACCCTGAAACTCCGCGTCGCGCGAGAGCTTGCACGCGCCGAGTGCGGAGTCGCCCTCCACGATGTAGATCTCGCGGCGGGAGACGTCCTTCGAGCGGCAGTCGACGAACTTCTGCACGCGGTTGGCGAGGTCGACGTTGCCGGTGAGCTTTTTCTTGATGTTCAGACGCGCTTTTTCCGCCGTCTCGCGGCTGCGCTTGTTGATGAGCACCTGCTCCATGACGCGGTCGGCCTCGGCTTTGTGCTCGATGAAATAGATCTCGAGCTGGGCGCGGAAAAACTCCGTCATGGCCTCCTGGATGAACTTGTTCGTGATGGCCTTTTTCGTCTGGTTTTCGTAGGACGTGATGGTCGAAAAGCAGTTCGTGACGAGGATCAGGCAGTCCTGCACGTCCTGAAAGCTGATCTTGCTCTCGCTCTTCTGGTACTTGCCCTGCTGCTTGATATAGGCGTCGATGGCAGAGGTGAAGGCGCTCTTCGTGGCCTTTTCCGGCGCGCCGCCGTACTCCAGCCAGGACGAGTTGTGGTAGTATTCAATGTCATTGACGCGGTTGGAAAAGCAGAACGCCGCCGAGATCTTCACCTTATACTCCGGCTTATCCGCGCGGTCGCGGCCGCGGCGCTCGGTCTCGATGAACGCCGGGACGGTCAGTGCGTCCTCCCCGGCCAGCTCCTTAACGTAGTCGAGGATGCCGTCGGCGTAGCAGTAGTCCGTCGTCTCAAACGCGCCGCCGCGCTGCACGCGCAGGCGGAACGTCACGCCGCGGTTGACCACAGCCTGCCGGTGCAGCACGTCCTGAAAATAGCTTTCGGGCACGTCGATGTCCGTGAACACCTCCAGATCCGGCCGCCAGCGGATGGTCGTGCCGGTCTTTTTGCGGTCGGCCGGGGCGCTCTCGAGCCCGCCGACGACCTCGCCGTGGCGAAAATGCAGGGTGTATTTCTTCCCGTCGCGCCAGATGGTCACATCCATGTATTCCGAGGCGTACTGCGTGGCGCACGCGCCGAGGCCGTTGAGGCCGAGCGAGTACTCGTAGTTTTCGCCCTCGTTGTTTTTATACTTGCCGCCGGCGTACATTTCGCAGAAGATCAGCTCCCAGTTGTAGCGCTGCTCCTTCTCGTTCCAGTCCACCGGACAGCCGCGCCCGAAATCCTCCACCTCAATGGACTTGTCTTCGTAGCGCGTAACGGTTATAATATTGCCGAATCCCTCGCGCGCCTCGTCGATCGCGTTCGAAAGAATTTCAAACACCGCGTGCTCGCAGCCCTCCAGCCCGTCAGAGCCGAAGATGACGCTGGGGCGTTTGCGCACGCGCTCCGCGCCCTTGAGCATCGAGATGCTGTCATTGCCGTAAGTCGTTGTTGGGGCCTTTGCCATGTCGTTGGATCCCTCTCATATCACAAGATGTGGTAGCATTCGTTTCATACCTTAACTAATCTAGTATAGCGTATCAAGGCCTGAAATGCAAGGAATTCCAAAAAATAGACGGGGAACACGAAAAGTGTGCTCCCCGCCGCCCCGGAACTTTTCGGGCTGTCCCCTGCCGCTCCGGCACTTGACGCAATCCGTGCCGAACGGCGTTCCGGTGGTCCGGAGCGGGTCGTTCCCGCGCTGGATGCAACAGCCTGCAAAGCTCTTGCAGGGATCGGATGCTGCGCCGCGGCCTGTGTGCCGGGCGGCCTCCGCGGGTTTGCTTCGCTGCAGCGCGCGTCGGATATGTTGTCCAGGCACAGTATGCGCGCGTCACCCGCTGCTATACCTGGAAAATTTCGCTGCGCTCTGACTAAAACCGCCGCCGGCGGCATAGAATATACAGAAAAGCGAACGGAGGCTTTTCCATGTCCAGTCAGAGAAAGCAGCAGCGGGCGCACCGCGCAGAGGTACAGCGCGTGCGCGCCGAGATGCTCGGCGTGCGCCGCGAGCTCGAACAGGCCTACAACGAGTTTGACAACATCACCGATCCCCTGCTGATGGAGGCGTGCATCTATGAGATCAACGCGCTGCGCGCAAAGTACAACTGCGCCGTGCACGATCTGAAAAATCTGACACAATAGGATGGTTTCTTATGTCGCAAACACTTACGGACATTCTGGTCGTGATCGCGGCCGTGTTTCTCGTCTGGCTGGTCATCCGGCTGTTCCGAAAGCCGATTCGCTGGATCCTGAAGCTGCTGCTCAACACGGCCATTGGCTTCGCGGCGCTGTTTCTGCTCAACTTTTTCGGCAGCGCCATCGGCATCACGCTCGGCCTCAACTGGATCAACGCGCTCGTCATCGGCGTGGCCGGGTTTCCGGGGCTGGTGCTGCTGCTGCTCATCAAATATCTCTTTTAGCCTACATAAACGTTTCCCCGCATCCGAAGATGCGGGGAACTGCTTTATCCGGGCGTGCCGGTGCTCTGCGTCAGCTCCGGCCATGTACCGGCGGTGTTGTAATTGTCGCGCGTGAGCGTCCAAGTGTACGGCGCGGCGAGCGTGATGTTCTGCGCGTCCACGGCTGCTTTTGTGAGCGCATAGCAAAAATCATGCCACGCATCGGCCTCGTCGCGCGTGTGCCCCGCCGCAAGGAAGGCCGCCTCCTGCGCCTGTGTGTAGCTTTCGAGCGTGAGCATAAGCTTGCGTGTCTCAAACATGGAGGCCCAGTAGGCATCCTCCGTCATGCCGGAGGCGCGGTTTTGCGTACACATGTTTTCAAACGTGTGCGCCGTGATCGTGAAGTCCCCGCCCGTGATGACCGGCGTCTCATCGCCGGGCTGCAGGGACTCGGCATATGTCTTTCCCGCGTTGCGGTAGGCCGTGTCCTCTATCGGCCGCTTCGCCGCAATATACAGCGCAATGCACATCGCCAGCACCGCGATCAGCACGCACCAGAGGATGATCCTGCTCGTTTTCGACATGGTCGTTCCCTCCCAAAACCACGTTATGTAAACTTATCACTCCCATTTCCAATATTCAAAGTACCATATTCCGGCGGGAAAGAAAAGTAATTCCCCGATATTGGGGCAAAAAACACGCCGGGTGAAGTTTTGCTTCACCCGGCGTGTTAGTATATTCGTTCTATTTTCAGGCGGCGAACCGCGCGCCTGTCAGGGCTCAGTCATTGACCGTGACCACATTGTCCGCAACGACGGCGGACGCTTCACCATTCGGCTGCACCGTCTCCACATACGTGCCGGTGCTGCCTATGTAGGGGTTCATCTCGCGCGCTTTGAGCGCGGCGTAAATGCCCGCGCAGGCAACCATCATTGCGATGAGCAGGCCCCACAGAACTGCGATCTTAGTCTTTGCCATGACAGATTCCTCCTTTAAGAAATCAAACGTGTTTTTATTTTTTATCTTCTTGCGTTCCGCTTTCCACACTTCCCACACAGGCGGCAACAGCCGCTGCGGCGAATCGGAACGAACACTGTCGAGCTTTGTTATTTTCTTATCAACTGCATTGTAGCGCCATTTTTGCCATTTGAAAAGCCCTTTTTTGCATTTCTACTTTTTTAACAAAGCTGTTTGATTTTTAACGTTACGTTTTTGACGAATTGACGAAACACGAAAATACCGGGCGAAGCAATGCCTCGCCCGGCTGGAAATTCACTGTATTTGCTATGCAAAAGCACAGCAAAATGAGAAATGTGCCATTTCCTCGCCCCTGCGGGGCAACCAGAAAGGATGCACAAGGACTTCATGCACCGGCATTTGCACTTTTTCGTGGTGCAGCACGCATGCATGAAGTTTTACGCCTGTGTCAGCGCCTGAACGATGCGCTCAAACTGCATGCTGTGCGACGCTTTGACGAGCACGCAGTCCCCCGGCTGCAGCAGGCCCGGCAAGGCCGGGAGCAGCGCATCGAGCGTGTCAAACGACGCGGTCGCAACGGCGGGATCCTCTGCGGCAGCACCTGCAGCGATCTGCCTTGCCAGCTCCCCGCAGGTGATGACGAGCGACACGCCGGCTTTCGCCGCGCAGACGCCGGTCTCCCGGTGCAGAGCCGCGGCGTTCGTGCCGAGCTCACCCATGTTGCCGAGGACGGCCACCCGGCGGCCGGCCGGCAAGGTCGCCATGGAGCGCAGCGCCGCCGCCGTGGAGTCGGGATTGGCATTATAGCAGTCGTCAATGACCGTATAGCGCGCCGTGCGCACAACGCGCGCGCGGCTGCCGACCGGCTGATAGGCCGCGATGCCGCGGATGATCTCATCATCCGTCAGGCCGTATTCGATACCGACGGCCGCGCCCTCGAGCGCGGCATAGACCATGTGCTGCCCATAGGCCGAGATGCGCACCGGGATGCGCCGTGTACCCGCAATGATCGTGCAGGTGCTGCCCTCGTCGCCGAGGTCGCGCACGTCGACCGCGCGCACGTCGCACCCGGCCGAGAGGCCGAACGTCACCTTGCGCTGGCGGCAGGTCATGGCGCGCAGCAGGTCGTCGTCCCCGTTGCAGAAGGCGACGGCATCGTCCGGCATGGTGTCGAGCACGGAGGTCTTTTCCTGCAGGACGCCGCGGCGGTCGCGCAGAAACTCCAGGTGCGCGTGGCCGATGATCGTAAAGAGCATGGCCGTCGGCTGCACCATGGCGGCCAGCGGCGCCATGTCGCCGAAGTGCGACACGCCCATCTCGACGACCGCGGCCTCGTGCTCCGGCTCGAGCCGGAAGAGCGTGAGCGGCACGCCGAGCTGATTGTTGAAGTTCTTTTCGGTTTTCAGCGTGTTCCAGCGCTGCGAGAGCACGGAGGCGACCATTTCCTTGGCCGTCGTCTTGCCGACGCTGCCGGTCACGCCGAGGACCGGGATGGAAAAGCGGGCGCGGTAGGCGCGCGCGAGCGTCTCGAGCGCGGCGGCCGTATCCGGCACGCAGATGACCGGGCGGGTCTCCCCCGCCGGGACGCGCTGCGCAAGGCAGCAGGCCGCGCCGAGGTCGAACGCCTTGCCAATGTAGTCGTGCCCGTCCACCCGCTCGCCGGGGATGGCGGCAAAGAGCGCGCCGGGCGTGACGGCGCGGCTGTCGATGACGACGCCGGTCACAAGCGCAGCCCCGTCGCCCGAGAGCACGCCGCCGGTGATGGCGGCGATGTCCGATACGCAGTAGCCCGTCATCGGCTCACTTGTGCAGCGCGTCGGCGATGATCTGCTCGCACAGCTCGCTGTAGCTGATGCCGACGGCGGCGGCCTCCTGCGGCACGAGGCTGGTAGGCGTCATGCCAGGCAGGGTGTTGATCTCGAGGAACCAGAGCTCCCCTTCCGCGTCGAGGATGAAGTCCGCGCGGGAATAGGCCGACAGGTTCAGCGCGTGGAACACCGTGAGCGCGGCATCGGCCAGGCGCTGCTCGGTCTCGGCCGGGATCTCGGCCGGGGTGATCTCGCGGGCGGCGCCGGGCTGGTACTTGTTGCGGTAGTCATAAAAGCCCTCGGCCGGGATGATCTCGATGCTGGGCAGGGCCTTGTCGCCGAGGATGCCGATCTGCACCTCGCGGCCGCAGATGTACTGCTCGATGAGGATGCGGCTGCCTTCGTTGGCGGCTGCTTTCAGCGCAGCGCGCAGCTCGGCCTCGTCATTGGCGATGGACACGCCGATGCTCGAGCCGGAGTCGTCGGGCTTGACGACGCAGGGCAGCTTCGCCTGCGCGCAGACGGCGTCGATGTCCATGCCGTCGCTCTCGACGAGCATCCACGCCGGGGTCTTGACGCCAAGCGGTGCGACGACGCGCTTGGTCAGGTCCTTATCCATGGCGATGGCGCTGCCGAGGTAGCCGCTGCCGGTATAGGGGATGCCGAGCAGGTCGAGCGTCGCCTGCACGCGGCCGTCCTCTCCGGTGCGGCCGTGCAGGGCCAGAAACACGATATCCGCCATGGCGCACACCTCGAGCACGTGCTCGCCGAACAGGCTCGGGCTCTGGAGCTTGCGCTGCGCGCGCACGGCCTCCAGATCCGGCGCGCTCTCATCAATGCGCGTGCCGCCGAGCGCCGGCGGATCGTCAAACACATGGGCGATGTCGCCGGTATAGTCCTCAAGACCGAAAAACATATCCAGCAGCACGACCTGGTGGCCGCTCTCCTGGAGCGCGCCGGCAATTTTCGTGCCGCTCGAGATCGAGACGTTGCGCTCGGGGCTCAGGCCGCCGCAAAGAACTGCAATTTTCATTGGGAATACCCCCTTCGTTTTCTCATCGTACCGCCCACGGACGGTATTGTTTGATTATATCACACTATGCGCTTGCATTCAAATATAGAATTCCCGAAAAAAGGGCGTGAAAGTTGCGCCATTGTGTGCTATACTCCTAATGTTACAGGAAAGGACGGAAAGAGCCATGCATTATGTCGTGATGGATCTGGAATGGAATCAGGCGATGAGTTCCAAATCCTCCGTATTCAACAAGCTGCCCATTCACCTGCGCGGCGAGATCATCGAGATCGGCGCGGTAAAGCTCAACGAGGACATGACCCCCGGCGAAGAATTTCAGATCGATGTCAAGCCCATGTACTTCAAGCGTATGCACTACAAGGTCAAAAAGCTCACCGGCTTCGACCGCGAGCGCCTGGCCGCCGGCGTGAGCTTTCCGGAGGCGCTGGCGCAGTTTCGCGCCTGGTGCGGGGACGATGTGACGTTCCTCACCTGGGGCTGCGACGATCAGGGCATCCTCGAGCAGAACATCATCATCCACGATCTGGACTGGGACTGGATCGCCGGCTGGATCAACCTCCAGCTCATCTACAACCTCCAGACCGACGGCGACCGCAACCAGAAATCGCTCGCCACGGCGATGGAGCACTTTGCCATCGAACAGACGCGCATCGCGCACGACGCGCTCGGCGACGCGTACAACACTGCACTCGTGTGCACGCACCTGAACATGGAGAAGGGCCTGGCCGATTACCACGACGCCGCGCAGAAGCTCACGACCCGGCTGCCGAAGGAGCACCACGGCGAGAATAACGGCCCCGATCCGATCGAGCACGTCGCGTCGGAGTCCTATGCCACGAAGTCGGAGCTCTTCGGCGACGCCGCGTTCGTCACGCCCTGCTGCCCGCTGTGCAGCGGCGAGGTGCGCTACAGCAAGTGGGTCAACCAGGGCGACCAGCGCTATATGGCGCTCGGCGAGTGCCCGACGGACGGCAAGCTGCTCGTGCGGCTGAAATTCCGCAAGGCGGACGACTGCACCTGGAGCGCCACGCGCCTGACCTATCAGGCGACGGACAGCATGGAGAGCTACTACAAGGCCAAGGCGGCCCAGCCGCGCAAGCGCGGTCGCGGCAAATCCCGCCGCCGGCCGGCCAAGACCGCGCAGTCAGCCCCGCAATAACCCAAAACGCAAACCCGCGGCCCCGGTACTGAGTACCGGGGCCGCGGGTTTTGTATGTCCTTATGCGTGCTGGGTCTGCGCTTCGAAATAGGCGCGGGTCGTGTTCGCATCGTAGAGGATGCGGGCCTTGAGCGCATCGACGGAGTCGAACTTCCGCTCCGGGCGCAGGAACTTATAAAACTCCAGCCGCACCTGACGGTTGTAGAGATTGCCGTGGTAGTCGAGGATAAAGCTCTCGACGCTCACGCGCTGGCCGCCGCTGACCGTCGGCCGCACGCCGACATTCGTAACGGCATAATGCTCGCTGCCGTCGTCGAGATACACCTTCGCGGCATACACGCCGTGGCGCGGCACGAGCACCCCGTCCGGGAACTGCATATTGATCGTGGGCGTGCCCATCTTCGTGCCGAGGCGGTAGCCGTAGTGCACCGTGTCCGACAGCGTGTGCGGGTGGCCGAGGAAGGCGTTGGCGCGCTCGACCTCGCCGTTTTCGAGCAGCTCGCGGATGTAAGTGGAGCTGACGACGCGGCCGTCGAGCGTGACGGCGGGAATGACGTCGCAGCCGAGCCCGTGCTCGGCGCAGTAAGCGGTGAGCTTTTCCGCCGTGCCCTCGCCCCGCCAGCCGAAGCTGAAATCGTGCCCGACGACGAACGCCGCCGCGTCCATCTCATCGACGAGCGTCTGGATGAACGTCTGCCACGGCATCTGCATGACCGTGCGGTCAAAGTGGATAAAGACCACGCTCTCAATGCCGAACAGGCGGCGGATGAGCTCCTCGCGGCCATGGGCGCTGTTGATGAGCGGGACTTCCGTGCCGCGCACGAGCGTGTCCGGGTGCACGTCAAAACTCATGACCGTGGGGATGGCGCCCATCTCCCCGGCGCGCGCGACCGTGCGGCGCATGAGCGCGGCGTGGCCGATATGAATGCCGTCAAAAAAGCCCAGGGCAATGACCCGCTTCTGGTTTTCCATACGTCAAGAAACCTCGAAAAAACTTTTGATCGTGACGGCCATGCCGTCCGTGACCTGCGCCAGCAGGAGAAACTCCCCCGACGCAGCATAGATGCGATAAGTCCCGTCCGGCACGCCGAGTGCGAACGGATTGCCGCAGCGGGCAAGCCGCTCCGAGCGCGCATCGACGGTGATCCGCGGTGCGTCCGGCCAGAGGCTGTCCACCGGCAGGAGCAGGCGCTGCGCCGCCTCGCGCGGCAGCGCGCACAGCTCGTCCATGGTGTGCGCATCCTCCACGCGATACCCGCCGACCTCCGTCCGGCGCAGGGCGCTCATCACGCCGCCGCAGCCGAGCGCCGCGCCGATATCGTGGCAGAGCGTGCGGATGTAAGTGCCCTTCGAGCACACGATGCGCAGGGCGTACTGTCCGTTTCCCAAATTCTGCGTCAGCGCAAGGTCGAAGATCGTGATCATGCGCGGCTTGCGCGCGACCTCACGACCCTGACGGGCAAGGTCGTAGAGCTTCTGGCCGTTTACCTTGATGGCCGAGTACATCGGCGGGATCTGCTCGATCTCGCCGAGAAAGCGCGGCAGCGCCGCGCGCACCTCGTCCTCCGTGACGGTCACGGCGCGTTCTTCGAGCGTTTCGCCGGTCGTATCCTGCGTGTCGGTCAAAAGGCCGAGCTGTAAAACGGCCTCGTAGACCTTTTGCCCGCCCTCGGCAAAGGAGACGGCCTTGGTCGCCTGCCCGACGAACACGGGCAGAACACCCGTCGCCATGGGGTCGAGCGTCCCCGCGTGGCCGACGCGCTTTTCATGCAAAATGCCGCGCAGCTTGGCGCACACATCCATACTCGTCCAGCCCTGGGGCTTATCAATAATTACAATGCCGTTGGGCATAAATGGCCTCCTTTGTGCCAAGCCTTCGGCGCTTTTGCGCCGTACAAGCGTTTTGCCGGCAGGCAAAACGCAGTTCTCTTTCTACTCTCCGCGCACCAAGATATGCGCGTTCATGCGAAAGCCGTATTTCTCGTAGAGGTGGACGGCGTCGTTGCCGTCGACCACCTTGACTTCGATCTTCCGGACGCCGCTGCCCGAAAATACCGCCATCGCCCAGTCCATCAGGGCCTTGCCGTATTTCCTGCCGCGGCACTGCGGCAGAACAACGAGGTAGTCGAGCTTGCCCGTGCCGTCTCCGTGCAGGTCGACCTTGCAGAAGCCGACGATCCCGCTGTCCTCTTCGATGACCGCGATGCGCGAGACGTTTTCTTCCAGCGCCTGCGCAAAAAGCGACAACGTTTTATCATAGGGCCGGCTCGGATAGCTGCCCTTGAAATTCACGGACACGCGGTTGTGGTGCTCGGACAAGGCCTGCACGCACGCGCGCAGGCGCGGCGCTTCGTCCGCCGTGATTTGTCGCAGCGGCGGCAGCCGCTTTTCAAGCAGCACGAGCTGCACACCGGCGATACCGTTAAACGTGCACGGCACGACGCCGATCTCGGCGTAGCCGAGCTTTTGATAGAAGCGGCGGGCGCGCGCATTGCGCGCGTTCGTGTCGATGCGAAGGTACCGGCAGCCGTGCGCGAGGGCATAGCCCTCGTAAAATGCCGCAAACTCGCGGCCAAGGCCGCGCGATTTGGCCTCGGGGTCGATGACGAGCGTGTGCAGCACCATGACTTCGCTGTCCGGCGCGTCATAGCGCCAGTTCGCCCCCGCGTAGGAATCGACCTGCGTTTGGTTGAGAATGGCCGTGCCGACGATCTCACCGTTCTGCTCCTGCACGAAAAGGTCGCCGCGCGTGAGCGCGGCCTCCGCCGTCTCGCGCTCGGGATATACGCCGCGCTGCCAGCCAATCGTGGCCTCGCCGCGCTCCTCTGCCGTGTGGATCTGGTCGTAAATGCGGCACACCGCGTCCAAATCGGCGCGCGCTGCCTTGCGGATCGTGCTCATGCCTCTTCCGCCACCGCTTCGGCGATGGCGTTCAGGATCATGGCGCGCGCGGTCTCATAGTCCGCGTGCTCAATGAGGCAGCCGGACGCCGCGCGGTGTCCGCCGCCGCCAAGGAACGAGCAGGCGAGCGTCGCGTTGACACGCGCGCCTGTGCGCACGCTGACCTTCCACGCGCCGTCCTTTGTTTCCTTCATCGTCACAGCGCAGTCCGTGCCCTCGACCAAGCCGCCGAGGGACGCAAGGTCTTCCATGTCGGCCTCAGAAAGCGCCATGCTCTTTTGCAAGGACTGCGGCACGGCGACGATGACGACGCGGTCCTCGTCGTAGAATTCCATCGTGCGCAGCAGCTCGCCCTCGAGCGCCAGGCGCTTTTTGCTCTTTGTGCGGAAGTGCAGCTTGTTGGCGGCTTTATAGTCGATGCCCGTCTCCATCAGCGCCGCGGCCACGCGGTGCGTGTTCGCCGTGACGTTGGAGTAGACAAAGCAGCCCGTATCGGTCGACACGGCGACATAGAGCGGCAGCGCGACTTCGGGTGTGAGCTGTCCTAATTCCTGCGCGAGCTCGCACAGAATTTCGCCGCAGGCGGCGCACTCGGGATGCACACAGCTCTCCTTGCCGAAGCCCTCGTAGCTCGGGTGATGGTCGATGGCTAGGTCGACGCGCGTTTTGAACATCTCGGCATTGTCGGGGAACAGGCTCAGCGCGGCGAGGTCGACGGAGATAGTCAAAATCGTCCGCGACCCAATACTGCTCGACGTACTGCTCGAAGTGCTCGGTCGTCTCGCGGTTATAGAGGATGCCCGCGGTCTTGCCCATCTGGCGCAGCATGGCGCACAGCGCCGCAGCGCAGCCGAGCGTGTCGCCGTCCGGACGGCGATGGGTGAGAATGAGGTACTTGTCGTGCGCGCGGAGGTATGCCGCGACTTCGGAAACGGTCATTCCTGCTCATCCTCCGTGTTCAGTGTTTCGTTTTCGGGGTTCGCGGGCTTCACCACGCGTACGTCGCGCAGCATCTCTAAGATGTGCGCGCCGTATTCGATGGAGTCGTCCGCGATGAACTGCAGCTCCGGCGTGTAGCGCAGCTGCAGGCTCTTGCCCAGGGCGCGGCGCAGGAAGCCGCCCGAGGACTTCAGCCCCGCGAGCACTTCCTTGGCGCAGCTGCGGTCGAGCAGCGAGACGTAGACCTTGGCATAGCGAAGGTCCGGCGTCGTCTCCACATGGGTGATGGAGACCATGGTCTTCTGGACGCGGGGGTCCTTCAGCAGGCGGAGCTGCTGGGCCAGCTCGCGCTGGATCTCCTCATTGATGCGTCCGATGCGGTTGGATGCCATAAAAATTTCCTCCTTCCGGCGCGCCGGTGCGCGCCGCGTGCGTCAGGGAGCAGGTACTCCGGGCCTG
>OIAE01000124.1_pt1 | contig 24847 bp, 13 predicted proteins | sample 1580681 | NCBI WGS metagenome assembly OIAE01 (sample SAMEA3882525, study PRJEB24775) | human gut metagenome | biome: human-associated habitat; feature: intestine environment; material: feces | place: Netherlands | collected 2009/2010
AGCTATTGTGGTAGGGATAGCCGTTTCCGGCTATTCCCCGCGCAGATCCGGATGTGTGCTGCTAACGCATCCATTCCTACTTCAGGTATTTGGCGTAGAAGCGGATGCTAAAAACTTGCCGTAAAACCGCAATATCAGCCCGCAGTGTCGCTCTCCAGATTATCCATTCCTATATTGATGACAACGACACGTAAGACTGTGACTCACCAAACTTGGATGTTTTTCTGAGCTTAAAGCTCGTTGCGTGAATAAGGCGAGAGTCAGCGAATCTCATCGAGGCCCGCAGCACCGGCTGCAATAGGGATATAGAGCAGCAATCTACCGTCAACGTCAAAAACACGGAAGCCTTGCAAACGGGATGCGTTCATATAAACAACATGGAGCAGCAACAATACGATGCCTGTTGTTGCTCAGTCAGGACCTTTTCTGCCATGCGCGAGCCAGCGTCACGATTGATGAAGAATGTTCTCAACTGATTAATTTACTGCAACAGACGTGGCTGGTAATAAGCGCTGGCGGACAATGCAGGGTGAAAGGCTGTTTTCGGGTTGTCCGGCCTGATACATCAGAGCAATACGTTGCGTTAAAAACGGCTGTTCAGTCTCTGATGCCACGGGGTATTGCAACAATCATCCGGTGATGGACGGGAGAAATATCGACTCTTCCGTTAGTTTTTACAGACTGATAAAGTTTTGCCAGCTGAATCTTTATACGGAATGCTCTTCAGTATGCATATACGAATTGACTATCTGGCGGATAAAAACTGCTTTACAGAACTGAATGAATCTCCACGCCTTCGCCGGCAGTGGCAGGATGTTCTGGAGGAGTGCCGGCAGACAGAGGCCGGGCCAGAAGAACGGCTGCGTATTGCTCTGCTGAATGTGGATTACGTCACCAGTTTTGAACTGCCTTTTCGCTTGTTGCTTACTCGTACACCACAACTGATTGCCGCGCTGCGTGAAGAATGGGACATCAGCCAGAAAAATGTGGTGTTCAACGATAAACGCTTTGGCTGCGTGTACAACCTGAAGGCCAGCCTTTCGGGTGGGCCGGATACATTCCGGTATCATCTGTCTCACCGTATTCGGCGGGTGGTTGCGAATGAAAACACATCATCGCCATACCAACTGATTGCCCGGGAAGTGAAAGCGCCCCGTCAACGGCTGAAGTATGCGCTGGAGACAGGATTGCAGGTGAGCGCACTGGACGGCCTGTTCTGGTTCGGCAGCCAGCGCATTGCGGCAGATATCCTGAGGCTGAGAAAGTACGGGATGCGGATTGCGACGGCTTCTGTGGACGTGTATGACAACATAACCGGAACAACTCGTCATATCCCTGTATATTACTCCTGACGCAAAATAGTCTGTGGGGGCCGGAGCATGACCGGTAACCGGAACAGGGTTTTGCCCTCGTCACAGCCAAAAATACGTCCTTTATCACATTTCTTCGATTTTTCCTGATATTTTACCGGGTTACTGTTCAAAAATGCTTCTCTTCTGATGTAAATTTCTTTACTGACACTTTTTGACATGAATTTACACTGGCATCACACAGGCCAGAATACGGGGAGAACATGCAGCACCGGCAGAAAAACATTCTGACGAAAACGTCCCTTTTATCCCGTGCGTTGTCTGTCCCCTGTTGTGATATGTTCCGGCGCGGCTCTCCGTGGATATGCTATCTCTCCCTCTCCGTTTTTTCTGGTTGTTTCATCCCCGCATTTTCGTCTCCGGCAGCCATGCTGTCTCCGGGTGACCGCAGTGCAATTCAGCAGCAACAGCAGCAGTTGCTGGATGAAAACCAGCGTCAGCGTGATGCGCTGGAGCGCAGTGCGCCGCTGACCATCACGCCGTCTCCGGAAACGTCTGCCGGTACTGAAGGTCCCTGCTTTACGGTGTCAAGCATTGTTGTCAGTGGGGCCACCCGACTGACGTCTGCAGAAACCGACAGACTGGTGGCACCGTGGGTGAATCAGTGTCTGAATATCACGGGGCTGACCGCGGTCACGGATGCCGTGACGGACGGCTATATACGCCGGGGATATATCACCAGCCGGGCCTTTCTGACAGAGCAGGACCTTTCAGGGGGCGTACTGCACATAACGGTCATGGAAGGCAGGCTGCAGCAAATCCGGGCGGAAGGCGCTGACCTTCCTGCCCGCACCCTGAAGATGGTTTTCCCGGGAATGGAGGGGAAGGTTCTGAACCTGCGGGATATTGAGCAGGGGATGGAGCAGATTAATCGTCTGCGTACGGAGCCGGTACAGATTGAAATATCGCCCGGTGACCGTGAGGGATGGTCGGTGGTGACACTGACGGCATTGCCGGAATGGCCTGTCACAGGGAGCGTGGGCATCGACAACAGCGGGCAGAAGAGTACCGGTACGGGGCAGTTAAATGGTGTCCTTTCCTTTAATAATCCTCTGGGGCTGGCTGACAACTGGTTTGTCAGCGGGGGACGGAGCAGTGACTTTTCGGTGTCACATGATGCGAGGAATTTTGCCGCCGGTGTCAGTCTGCCGTATGGCTATACCCTGGTGGATTACACGTATTCATGGAGTGACTACCTCAGCACCATTGATAACCGGGGCTGGCGGTGGCGTTCCACGGGAGACCTGCAGACTCACCGGCTGGGACTGTCGCATGTCCTGTTCCGTAACGGGGACATGAAGACAGCACTGACCGGAGGTCTGCAGCACCGCATTATTCACAATTATCTGGATGATGTTCTGCTTCAGGGCAGCAGCCGTAAACTCACTTCATTTTCTGTCGGGCTGAATCACACCCACAAGTTTCTGGGGGGGGTCGGAACACTGAATCCGGTATTCACACGGGGGATGCCCTAGTTCGGCGCAGAAAGCGACCACGGGAAAAGGGGAGACCTGCCCGTAAATCAGTTCCGGAAATGGTCGGTGAGTGCCAGTTTTCAGCGCCCCGTCACGGACAGGGTGTGGTGGCTGACCAGCGCTTATGCCCAGTGGTCACCGGACCGTCTTCATGGTGTGGAACAACTGAGCCTCGGGGGTGAGAGTTCAGTGCGTGGCTTTAAGGATCAGTATATCTCCGGTAATAACGGCGGTTATCTGCGGAATGAGCTGTCCTGGTCTCTGTTCTCCCTGCCATATGTGGGAACTGTCCGTGCAGTGGCTGCACTGGACGGCGGCTGGCTGCACTCTGACAGCGATGACCCGTACTCGTCCGGCACGCTGTGGGGTGCTGCTGCCGGGCTCAGCACCACCAGTGGCCATGTTTCCGGTTCGTTCACTGCCGGACTGCCTCTGGTTTACCCGGACTGGCTTGCCCCTGACCATCTCACGGTTTACTGGCGCGTTGCCGTCGCGTTTTAAGGGATTATTACCATGCATCAGCCTCCCGTTCGCTTCACTTACCGCCTGCTGAGTTACCTGGTCAGTGCGATTATCGCCGGGCAGCCGTTGTTACCGGCTGTGGGGGCCGTCATCACCCCACAAAACGGGGCCGGAATGGATAAAGCGGCAAATGGTGTGCCGGTCGTGAACATTGCCACGCCGAACGGGGCCGGGATTTCGCATAACCGGTTTACGGATTACAACGTCGGGAAGGAAGGGCTGATTCTCAATAATGCCACCGGTAAGCTTAATCCGACGCAGCTTGGTGGACTGATACAGAATAACCCGAACCTGAAAGCGGGCGGGGAAGCGAAGGGTATCATCAACGAAGTGACCGGCGGTAAGCGTTCACTGCTGCAGGGCTATACGGAAGTGGCCGGCAAAGCGGCGAATGTGATGGTTGCCAACCCGTATGGTATCACCTGTGACGGCTGTGGCTTTATCAACACGCCGCACGCGACGCTCACCACGGGCAAACCTGTGATGAATGCCGACGGCAGCCTGCAGGCGCTGGAGGTGACTGAAGGCAGTATCACCATCAATGGCGCGGGCCTGGACGGCACCCGGAGCGATGCCGTATCCATTATTGCCCGTGCAACGGAAGTGAATGCCGCGCTTCATGCGAAGGATTTAACTGTCACTGCAGGCGCTAACCGTGTAACTGCAGATGGTCGTGTCAGAGCCCTGAAGGGCGAAGGTGATGTGCCGAAAGTTGCCGTTGATACCGGCGCTCTCGGTGGAATGTACGCCAGGCGTATTCATCTGACCTCCACTGAAAGTGGTGTCGGGGTTAATCTTGGTAACCTTTATGCCCGCGATGGCGATATCACCCTGGATGCCAGCGGCAGACTGACTGTCAACAACAGTCTCGCCACGGGGGCCGTCACTGCAAAAGGTCAGGGCGTCACCTTAACCGGCGACCATAAAGCGGGAGGTAACCTGAGCGTCAGCAGCCGGAGAGATATCGTTCTCAGCAATGGAACGCTTAACAGCGACAAGGACCTCAGCCTGACCGCCGGCGGCAGAATCACTCAACAGAATGAAAAACTGACTGCCGGCCGGGATGTAACGCTTGCCGCGAAAAACATCACACAGGATACCGCCAGCCAGATTAACGCGGCCCGCGATATCGTGACTGTCGCCAGTGACACGCTGACAACACAGGGACAGATAACCGCCGGGCAGAATCTCACGGCCAGCGCCACCACGCTGACGCAGGACGGAATATTGCTGGCGAAAAGTCATGCGGGACTCAATGCCGGTACGCTGAATAACAGTGGCGCCGTTCAGGGAGCTACCCTGACGCTCGGCAGTACAACGCTCAGCAACAGTGGCTCCCTGCTCAGTGGCGGTCCCCTGACCATGAATACCCGCGACTTTACCCAGAGCGGCCGCACTGGCGCGAAGGGCAAAGTGGATATCATGGCCAGTGGGAAACTGACCAGTACAGGTTTGCTGGTGAGCGATGATGCACTGGTGCTGAAGGCGCAGGATGTGACACAGAACGGTGTGCTGTCCGGCGGCAAAGGGCTGACGGTCAGTGCGCAGACGCTGAGCTCCGGTAAAAAATCGGTCACCCACAGCGATGCTGCGATGACGCTGAATGTGACAACAGTGGCGCTGGACGGGGAAACCAGTGCCGGTGACACCCTCCGGGTTCAGGCAGACAAACTGAGTACCGCAGCGGGCGCACAACTTCAGAGCGGCAAAAATCTCAGCATCAACGCCAGAGATGCACGTCTTGCAGGTACGCAGGCAGCACAACAGACCATGGTGGTGAACGCCAGTGAAAAGCTCACCCACAGCGGGAAAAGCAGTGCCCCGTCGCTCAGCCTCAGTGCGCCGGAACTGACCAGCAGCGGCGTACTTGTTGGTTCCGCCCTGAATACACAGTCACAGACCCTGACCAACAGCGGTCTGTTGCAGGGGGAGGCCTCACTCACCGTTAACACACAGAGGCTTGATAATCAGCAGAACGGCACGCTGTACAGTGCTGCAGACCTGACGCTGGATATACCGGACATCCGCAACAGCGGGCTTATCACCGGTGATAATGGTTTAATGTTAAATGCTGTCTCCCTCAGCAATCCGGGAAAAATCATCGCTGACACGCTGAGCGTCAGGGCGACCACGCTGGATGGTGACGGCCTGTTGCAGGGCGCCGGTGCACTGGCGCTTGCTGGCGACACCCTCTCACAGGGTAGTCACGGACGCTGGCTGACGGCGGACGACCTCTCCCTCCGGGGCAAAACACTGAATACCGCAGGGACCACGCAGGGACAGAATATCACCGTGCAGGCGGACAGATGGGCGAACAGTGGTTCCGTGCTGGCAACCGGTAACCTTACTGCTTCGGCAACCGGTCAGTTGACCAGTACCGGCGATATCATGAGCCAGGGTGACACCACGCTGAAAGCAGCCACCACGGACAACCGGGGCAGTCTGCTTTCGGCCGGCACGCTCTCCCTTGATGGAAATTCACTGGATAACCGCGGCACTGTCCAGGGTAACCATGTCACGATTCGCCAGAACAGTGTCACCAACAGTGGCACGCTCACCGGGATCGCCGCACTGACGCTTGCCGCCCGTATGGCATCCCCTCAACCTGCGCTGATGAATAACGGAGGTTCATTGCTGACCAGCGGCGATCTGACAATCACCGCAGGCAGTATTACCAGTTCCGGACACTGGCAGGGCAAACGGGTGCTGATCACCGCAGACAGTCTGGCAAACAGCGGGGCGATCCAGGCGGCTGACAGCCTGACTGCACGTCTGACGGGTGAGCTCGTCAGCACAGCGGGCAGCAAAGTCACCTCGAACGGTGAAATGGCGCTCAGTGCACTGAATTTAAGCAACAGCGGACAATGGATTGCAAAAAATCTGACCCTGAAGGCGAACTCACTGACCAGTGCGGGTGACATCACCGGTGTGGATACTCTCACGCTCACGGTGAATCAGACGCTGAACAATCAGGCGAACGGAAAACTGCTCAGTGCAGGTGTGCTGACGCTGAAGGCAGACAGTGTCACAAACGACGGGCAATTACAGGGAAATGTCACCACCATCACGGCAGGACAACTCACAAACGGCGGGCATCTGCAGGGCGAAACGCTGACGCTGACAGCCTCCGGTGGCGTGAACAACCGTTCCGGTGGTGTTCTGATGAGCCGGAATGCACTGAATGTCAGTACTGCGACCCTGAGTAACCAGAGCACGATACAGGGTGGAGGCGGGGTTTCCCTGAACGCCACAGACCGTCTGCAGAACGACGGCAAAATCCTCTCCGGCAGTAACCTCACGCTGACGGCGCAGGTGCTGGCGAACACCGGCAGCGGACTGGTACAGGCTGCCACCCTGCTGCTGGATGTGGTGAATACTGTCAACGGCGGACGCGTACTTGCCACCGGCAGTGCCGACGTTAAAGGAACCACGCTGAATAATACCGGTACGCTTCAGGGTGCGGACCTGCTGGTGAATTACCACACATTCAGCAACAGCGGTACCCTGCTGGGAACCTCCGGGCTTGGCGTCAAGGGCAGTTCACTGCTGCAAAATGGTACAGGGCGGCTGTACAGTGCAGGCAACCTGCTGCTTGACGCTCAGGACTTCAGTGGTCAGGGGCAGGTGGTGGCCACCGGTGATGTCACACTGAAACTGATTGCTGCCCTCACGAATCATGGTACCCTGGCCGCAGGGAAAACCCTTTCCGTCACGTCGCAAAATGCCATCACCAACGGCGGTGTCATGCAGGGTGATGCCATGGTGCTCGGTGCCGGAGAGGCATTCACCAACAATGGAACGCTGACTGCCGGTAAAGGCAACAGTGTTTTCAGCGCACAGCGTCTTTTCCTTAACGCACCGGGTTCACTTCAGGGCGGTGGCGATGTGAGTCTGAACAGCCGGAGTGATATCACCATCAGTGGTTTTACCGGCACGGCAGGCAGTCTGACAATGAATGTGGCCGGTACCCTGCTGAACAGTGCGCTGATTTATGCGGGGAATAACCTGAAGCTGTTTACAGACCGTCTGCATAACCAGCATGGTGATATCCTGGCCGGCAACAGTCTGTGGGTACAGAAGGATGCTTCCGGCGGTGCAAACACAGAGATTATCAATAATTCCGGGAATATTGAGACGCATCAGGGCGATATTGTTGTAAGAACCGGGCATCTTCTGAACCAGCGGGAGGGATTTTCTGCCACAACAACAACCCGGACTAACCCCTCATCCATTCAGGGAATGGGAAATGCTCTGGTTGATATTCCCCTTTCCCTTCTTCCTGACGGCAGCTATGGCTATTTCACCCGTGAAGTTGAAAATCAGCACGGTACGCCCTGCAACGGGCACGGGGCATGCAATATCACAATGGATACGCTTTATTATTACGCGCCGTTTGCTGACAGTGCCACACAGCGCTTTCTCAGCAGCCAGAACATCACAACAGTAACCGGTGCTGATAATCCGGCAGGCCGCATTGCGTCAGGGCGTAATCTTTCTGCTGAGGCTGAACGACTGGAAAACCGGGCGTCATTTATCCTGGCGAATGGGGATATCGCACTCTCGGGCAGAGAGTTAAGCAATCAGAGCTGGCAGACGGGGACAGAGAATGAATATCTGGTATACCGCTACGACCCGAAAACGTTTTACGGTAGCTATGCAACAGGCTCTCTGGATAAACTGCCCCTGCTGTCACCGGAATTTGAAAACAATACCATCAGATTTTCACTGGATGGCCGGGAAAAAGATTACACGCCCGGTAAGACGTATTATTCCGTTATTCAGGCGGGCGGGGATGTTAAGACCCGTTTTACCAGCAGTATCAATAACGGAACAACCACTGCACATGCAGGTAGTGTCAGTCCGGTGGTCTCTGCACCTGTACTGAATACGTTAAGTCAGCAGACCGGCGGAGACAGTCTGACACAGACAGCGCTGCAGCAGTATGAGCCGGTGGTGGTTGGCTCTCCGCAATGGCACGATGAACTGGCAGGTGCCCTGAAAAATATTGCCGGAGGTTCGCCACTGACCGGTCAGACCGGTATCAGTGATGACTGGCCACTGCCTTCCGGCAACAATGGATACCTGGTTCCGTCCACGGACCCGGACAGTCCGTATCTGATTACGGTGAACCCGAAACTGGATGGTCTCGGACAGGTGGACAGCCATTTGTTTGCCGGACTGTATGAGCTTCTTGGAGCGAAGCCGGGTCAGGCGCCACGTGAAACGGCTCCGTCGTATACCGATGAAAAACAGTTTCTGGGCTCATCGTATTTTCTTGACCGCCTCGGGCTGAAACCGGAAAAAGATTATCGTTTCCTGGGGGATGCGGTCTTTGATACCCGGTATGTCAGTAACGCGGTGCTGAGCCGGACGGGTTCACGTTATCTCAACGGACTGGGTTCAGACACGGAACAGATGCGGTATCTGATGGATAACGCGGCCAGACAACAGAAAGGACTGGGATTAGAGTTTGGTGTGGCGCTGACAGCTGAACAGATTGCTCAGCTTGACGGCAGCATACTGTGGTGGGAGTCAGTCACCATCAACGGACAAACAGTCATGGTCCCGAAACTGTATCTGTCGCCGGAAGATATCACCCTGCATAACGGCAGCGTTATCAGCGGGAACAACGTGCAACTTGCGGGCGGCAATATCACCAACAGCGGCGGCAGCATCAACGCACAGAACGACCTCTCGCTCGACAGTTCCGGCTATATCGACAACCTGAATGCGGGGCTGATAAGCGCGGGCGGTAGCCTGGACCTGAGCGCCATCGGGGATATCAGCAATATCAGCTCAGTCATCAGCGGTAAAACCGTACAACTGGAAAGCGTGAGTGGCAACATCAGCAATATCACCCGGCGTCAGCAATGGAATGCGGGCAGTGACAGCCAATATGGTGGTGTGCATCTCAGCGGTACGGACACCGGTCCGGTTGCGACCATTAAAGGCACTGATTCACTTTCGCTGGATGCAGGGAAAAACATTGATATTACCGGGGCAACGGTCTCGTCCGGTGGAGACCTTGGAATGTCTGCGGGTAATGATATCAACATTGCCGCAAACCTGATAAGTGGGAGCAAAAGTCAGTCCGGTTTCTGGCACACTGATGACAACAGTTCATCATCCACCACCTCACAGGGCAGCAGCATCAGCGCCGGCGGTAACCTGGCGATGGCTGCAGGCCATAATCTGGATGTCACGGCATCCTCTGTTTCTGCCGGGCACAGCGCCCTGCTTTCTGCAGGTAACGACCTGAGTCTGAATGCAGTCAGGGAAAGCAAAAACAGTCGCAACGGCAGGTCAGAAAGTCATGAAAGCCACGCAGCTGTGTCCACGGTGACAGCGGGCGATAACTTCCTCCTTGTTGCCGGTCGTGATATTGCCAGTCAGGCTGCCGGTATGGCTGCGGAAAATAACGTGGTCATCCGGGGCGGACGTGATGTGAACCTGGTGGCAGAGTCTGCCGGCGCAGGCGACAGCTATACGTCGAAGAAAAAGAAAGAGATTAACGAGACAGTCCGTCAGCAGGGAACGGAAATCGCCAGCGGTGGTGACACCACCGTCAACGCAGGACGGGATATCACCGCTGTTGCGTCATCCGTTACCGCAACCGGCAATATCAGCGTGAATGCCGGTCGTGATGTTGCCCTGACCACGGCGACAGAAAGTGACTATCACTATCTGGAAACGAAGAAAAAAAGCGGAGGTTTTCTCAGTAAGAAAACCACCCGCACCATCAGTGAGGACAGTGCCACCCGTGAAGCAGGCTCCCTGCTGTCGGGGAACCGCGTGACCGTTAACGCCGGTGATAACCTGACGGTAGAGGGTTCGGATGTGGTGGCTGACCGGGATGTGTCACTGGCGGCGGGTAACCATGTTGATGTTCTTGCTGCCACCAGTACAGATACGTCCTGGCGCTTTAAGGAAACGAAGAAATCCGGTCTGACGGGTACCGGCGGTATTGGTTTCACCATTGGCAGCAGTAAGACATCGCACGACCGCCGCGAAGCCGGGACAACGCAGAGTCAGAGTGCCAGTACCATCGGCTCCACTGCCGGTAATGTCAGTATTACCGCGGGCAAACAGGCTCATATCAGCGGTTCGGATGTGATTGCGAACCGGGATATCAGCATTACCGGTGACAGTGTGGTGGTTGACCCGGGGCATGACCGTCGTACTGTGGACGAAAAATTTGAGCAGAAGAAAAGCGGGCTGACGGTTGCCCTTTCCGGCACGGTGGGCAGTGCCATCAATAATGCGGTTACCAGTGCACAGGAGACGAAGGAGAGCAGTGACAGCCGTCTGAAAGCCCTGCAGGCCACAAAGACAGCGCTGTCTGGTGTGCAGGCCGGACAGGCTGCGACAATGGCCTCCGCAACCGGTGACCCGAATGCGACGGGAGTCAGCCTGTCGCTCACCACCCAGAAATCGAAATCACAACAACATTCTGAAAGTGACACAGTATCCGGCAGTACGCTGAATGCCGGGAATAATCTGTCTGTTGTCGCAACCGGCAAAAACAGGGGCGATAACCGCGGAGATATTGTGATTGCAGGAAGCCAGCTTAAGGCCGGTGGTAACACAAGCCTGGATGCCGCGAATGATATTCTGTTGAGTGGCGCCGCAAACACACAAAAAACAACGGGCAGGAACAGCAGCAGTGGCGGTGGCGTGGGTGTCAGTATCGGTGCAGGTAAAGGTGCCGGTATCAGCGCCTTTGCCGGCGTTAATGCGGCAAAAGGCAGGGAGAAAGGTAACGGTACTGAGTGGACTGAAACCACAACAGACAGCGGTAAAACCGTCACCATCAACAGTGGTCGGGATACGGTACTGAACGGTGCTCAGGTCAACGGCAACAGGATTATCGCCGATGTGGGCCACGACCTGCTGATAAGCAGCCAGCAGGACACCAGTAAGTACGACAGTAAACAGACCAGCGTGGCTGCCGGCGGCAGTTTTACCTTTGGCTCCATGACCGGCTCAGGTTACATCGCTGCCTCCCGGGATAAGATGAAGAGCCGCTTTGACTCCGTTGCTGAACAAACCGGAATGTTTGCCGGTGATGGTGGCTTCGACATCACAGTGGGTAAACATACCCAACTGGATGGTGCGGTGATTGCCTCCACTGCCACACCGGATAAAAACCACCTGGATACCGGAACGCTGGGTTTCAGTGACCTTCACAACGAAGCGGATTATAAAGTCAGTCACAGTGGAATCAGTCTGAGCGGTGGTGGCAGCTTCGGGGATAAATTTCAGGGTAACATGCCGGGTGGCATGATATCCGCCGGAGGTCACAGCGGACATGCGGAAGGAACGACTCAGGCCGCAGTGGCAGATGGCACAATCACCATCCGGGACAGGGACAATCAGAAGCAGAATCTGGCGAACCTGAGCCGTGACCCTGCGCACGCTAATGACAGTATCAGCCCGATATTTGACAAGGAGAAGGAGCAGAGGCGTCTGCAGACAGTGGGGCTTATCAGTGACATAGGCAGTCAGGTGGCGGATATTGCGCGTACACAGGGAGAACTGAATGCGTTGAAGGCCGCGAAGGAAGCAACCGGCGAAACACTTCCTGCTAATGCAACAGAGAAACAACGCCAGGAATATCTTGCGAAACTGCGTGACACGCAGGCTTACAGGAATGAAATGGCGAAGTATGGTACCGGCAGTGAAATTCAGCGGGGTATCCAGGCCGCGACAGCGGCGCTTCAGGGGCTGGCGGGGGGTAATTTAGCAGGTGCTCTGGCCGGAGCTTCAGCACCGGAACTGGCACATCTGCTGAAATCAACAGAAAAAGACCCGGCAGTAAACGCCATTGCTCACGCCATTCTGGGCGGCGCAGTGGCGGCAATGCAGGGTAATAATGCCGCTGCCGGTGCAGCAGGCGCAGCAACGGGAGAGCTGGCAGCCAGAGCGATTGCCGGAATGCTGTATCCTGGCGTGAAGCAGTCAGACCTCAGTGAAGAGCAGAAGCAGACGATAAGTACGCTGGCAACCGTGTCAGCAGGGCTGGCCGGCGGTCTAACCGGAAACAGCACCGCATCAGCAGCAGTGGGAGCACAGAGCGGGAAGAATGCTGTTGAGAATAACTCACTCAGTGCTGGCTGGAACAATATCCTGCCATCAGGAACACAGGATTACGGACAGGCCGTAGCCTCGTGGAATCAGTATGCTCAGGACAATAATCTGACACCGGAGCAGGTTCAAGAAGGGATGAATCGTATAGCTATTGGTGAAGGGCCTTCTTGGGGGACAACATATAAAGTACACCCGGTAGTTCAGGCTGGCGGTGATGTTAGCTTTATCCGGGGTTATACTTTAAGCGGAACTATAGATGACAATCATATTTCAGTTAATCAAGGGGATATTTATAGTATAGGTGCTCATGGCGGAGCCTCGATCGGATTATCCTTTGGCCCGTATTTCCCGGGATTAATAAATTCAAATGATAACGATTATTCGATAAATGGTGGTTTTGGCGTTGGTGCAGTGGGGCTTTCTACGGGTAAAGATGGTGTTAGTTTCACTTTTGGTTTTGGCCCAAGTTGGGGTTGGAGTGCAACTGAAATTAAAGGCGTTGACGTTAATGGCACTTCAACAAGTGAGGTTTATCGATATGATTTTAAATAATTTTTATAGTTTACTATTTTTATTGATGCTTGCGCTGTCAATATTTTCCTTCACAGTGCTATTTGCTTTGTTTATATATAAAGATCTCGGTGGTGTAAAATTTGCCCGGGACTCTTTTTTGTTTTTTGATTATATATTTTTTAGTTCTGACATGAGAGCAAATGCCTCTGCACTATCGGTTATCTGTGTTTTTATATTTGGATTGGCTTTTGATCATAATCGTAATCCACTTGTTAAGAATTACTTGGTCGATATAGTATGGTTTTTAGGTGTTGTTTTATTTTTTATACACTGTCGTTTTTTTTCTAATCTGGAATATGGTAAGACAAAAATTATTTTTGTAAGAGAGCTTTTTTTCAACCTAAAAATAAAACTAAGGTTAATATTTTTATGGTTGTCACGATTATTATTCATCATATTGATATTAAATCGTTTTTATCGTTGATTTGTTGTTGAGAATAATTTACTTGGCGGTAGTGAATATGCTCATGCTGCGTGGATACGCCAGCATGGTATCGACATGGCGACATGTACAGAAAACTCTTCCGGTGCCGCCTGCCAGAAAGCAATGAATGAGAGGGATGCTGTAGGGCTGGCTCTGGCAACAGGTACTGTGGCACTACTCCCCGGTAGTGCTCAGGTAATGTGGGGACTTGGAGCAAGTGCGAATGCTGGTATCAGTTATCTGGCTGATGGTACTGTAGATCCGGCAAACGCAGCCATTGCAGGCTGGGTGAATGTGTTCAGCATGGGTAATGGCCTGGCGGGGACTGTGGGCTGGAATGCTGCAGGTGGTGCGCTGGGTAACTGGATCGGCAACAAAGATCCTCTGTCTGGTGCAATTTCAAATGGTATCGGTTCTGCTGCCGGGTATGGTATCGGTAAAGGTATTACTTAGGGGACAGATAAGATTACGAATGCTGTAGGAAAATGGGTGACAAATGGCTGGGATCCTAAGTACGATCCAACATGGATAAAATATGCTGAAGTAAATCGTAACGATATCATTCGAGAAGGCATGAAACCGAGCAATATTCCTGGAACTGCTGGAGATATTGGCGGTTCTATAGGATCCGAGCTAGGTGGAAAAGTAACAGATAAAGTATCTGAGGAACTCAAGAAATGAAATATTCTTTTCGAGTGGTAATAGGTAAGTTTATTATATGCAGTTCAATTCTCTTATTGTGTTTTATTGGCATGATCTTAGCGGCCATAATAACTAAACTAACGTTTGTAGCGTTAGCATGGTTTCAAAGCGGGATTTTTGAAGTTTTGTGGAGCGATATTGTTTATGCTGCTCAGTTGGGTGGTCTGGGGGGGGGCATATTAGGTTTTTGTTGGGTTTTGTTATATCTTTTTAGGGCAAAGGGCTTTAGTTGAGAATAACTACCTGAGCGTGTCTGAAAAGACAGAACTTGAGATAGCAAAACAGACGCTTAAAAACAGTAAAGATCCGGCAGAACGTGAAAAGGTACAGCAGAAATATGATGCATTGCTTGAAAAAGATATTGCCAGTGATAAGGAGGTTATTGCTGCCTGCAGTAATGGTAATGCGGGGAGTTCAGCGTGTGCTAGCGCAAGGCTGAAAGTTATTGCGTCGAAAGAAGGGTACGAAGATGGCCCTTATAAGAGACTGTAATTAAAATTGTGTAATTGCCTGTTTTTGATATGTTCACTCCAACAACGGAGACAGGCAAACGATGGACGAAAAGAAACTTAAAGCCCTTGCGGCTGACTGGCCAAAGGCCTTAAAACCGAAGCCGACCTCAACCAGTTTTCACGCATGTTGACAAAGCTTACCGTCGAAACGGCGCTCAATGCAGAACTGACTGACCATCTCGGTCATGAGAAAAATGCTCCTAAATCAGGCTCTAATACCCGTAATGGCTACTCGTCAAAAACGGTATTGTGCGATGATGGCGAGATCGAACTTAACACGCCGCGTGACCGTGAAAATACCTTCGAACCGCAACTAATTAAGAAGCATCAGACACGCATCACCCAGATGGACAGCCAGATTTTGTCCCTGTATGCCAAAGGCATGACTACGCGGGAAATCGTTGCCACGTTCAAAGAAATGTACGACGCCGATGTCTCGCCCACGCTGATATCCAAAGTGACCGATGCGGTTAAAGAGCAGGTCTCTGAATGGCAAAATCGACCGTTGGATGCACTGTATCCCATTGTTTATCTTGACTGTATTGTGGTTAAGGTTCGTCACGGCGGGAGTGTCATTAACAAAGCGGTGTTCCTCGCGCTGGGCATCAATACCGACGGTCAGAAAGAGCTGCTGGGTATGTGGCTGGCAGAAAATGAAGGTGCAAAGTTCTGGCTGGGTGTACTGACTGAGCTGAAAAATCGTGGCCTTCAGGACATCCTGATTGCCTGCGTGGACGGCCTGAAAGGCTTCCCGGAAGCGATAAATAGCGTGTACCCGCAGACGCATATTCAGCTCTGCATCATCCATATGGTGCGCAACAGCCTGAAATTCGTGTCGTGGAAGGATTACAAAGCCGTCACCAGCGGGCTGAAAGCGGTATATCAGGCCCCGACAGAGGAAGCGGCGTTGATGGCGTTGGATAAGTTTGCAGGCGTCTGGGATGAAAAATACCCGCAAATCAGCAAGAGCTGGCGCACACACTGGGAAAATCTCAACACCTTCTTCGGTTACCCACCGGATATCCGCAAGGCCATCTACACGACGAATGCCATCGAATCGCTGAACAGCGTCATTCGGCAGGCGATAAAGAAGCGCAAGGTGTTCCCAACGGACGACTCGGTGCGAAAAGTGATTTATCTGGCGATACAGTCGGCGTCAAAAAAATGGAGTATGCCAATCCAGAACTGGCGGCTGGCAATGAGCCGTTTTATTATCGAGTTTGGTGACCGCCTTAGCGAGCACCTTTAATACGGCGGCAGTTACACAGAATTATTTACAGGGTCGACTGGGAACATATTCAGGCAGTGTATCTGAATCCAGAAAAGAAACAGCATAATGTAATTTTATTACAAAAGGCGACAATTAGCTTGAAAAACGCCGTTATTGGGTGTTCTACTACCATGAAAATACGCATTTTTCACACCGCACATTACGAAACTCGCATCACGGAGAATGAAAGCTATCAGACACTGGTTGCTATTTTTGACCACAGAAGGTAGTGCTGTTTACCGCCAGAGCTGTGCTGGCGGGGAGCGAATCCGAACCATGTCGATAATTGTCACCGGCCAGAGAACTATGTGGCATCAATTTTGCTGAAAAATACTGCAGCAATCAGAGGACTGACGCCCGGGATTTTTAAACAAATTCAGTTTTCATCGTAGTATCACTTTATCAGCCAAGTCATAAAGTTCAGCTGTATTTTGGGAGGTAAAGCGATATTATGATTATATTTTATGTTTGATAGAAATATTTCAGGGCAGATACAATACCATGGGTATAATTCAGTTTTTTCAGACACAAACAAAAATAACTATTGGATACATTATTTCTGTCACAGCTTTCTTGTTTTGAGTAACCATAAACCAAATATTCTCTAAGAGCCACTATTGTTTTTTCACTTCTGATTGGTGATATTTCAATCAGAAGCGAAAAGTGCTCATCATTTACACTTGCTCGTTGTAATCCTGAATTATATGTTTTTTTTGCATAAGAAGAATAACGCATATACACACTCACCAACTTGTATTTATAAAATCATTTTGTAATTCATTATGTAATGAAATCACCTTACTCCCCTTCAAGTTATAAGACATGAAAGAATAATTTTTTTGCAATGTAAGTTTTTACAAAACATGAATAATATATTCATGGCTCATACAGAACTACCATAAGAAGGATGATTAAGAAAATACTGTTTTATATTTTAAGAATCTCTGAGAAAGGCTGCCTTCCGGCAGCCTTTCCCCCACATCAGAACATATACCGGAAATTTGCGTTTACCGCATTATCCACGTTATATTTACCAAAGGCTGACTTCTCAAACTCCAGACCAAAGCGCATATTGTCCTTTATCTGCGCATTCATACCAACATTAAACAGCATCCGGCTGTCTTTCTCGCCTTTTATCCGTTTCTCCCCGGACGCATCACGCAGTACCGTCTCACCATTATTCAGTAGGTCAAACTGCCAGCTGGTCCCGGCACGGGCCGTCACACTCCAGTCCTTACCACTGAAGGTCTTGCCCAGTTCAATCCCTGTTCTTCCAATCAGCGGACTGAAGTCCCTGTTCTTCATGCTCAGGTCCATATCACCGTCTTTCCAGCGGAATGTTTTCCCGGACACGGCGCCGTAAACCAGTTCAGCCTGCGGCTCAATGAACGTTTCCTCTGTCAGGTGATAGCGGTAACCCGTTTCAGCACCGGCATACCAGGAATGGGTGTTGTAGTGTTTCGTTCCCAGACCGGCAAAGTTACCTGTGTAATCATTGTCATGGTGAATATATTTACCAATCAAATCGATATAGGCACCGGACTCAAACAATGCTGAAGCATACAGACCGCCCCCCACCGATTTCGTCTTGCCGCTGAACGCATGGCTGTCTGCACTGCTGTCGGTATAGGTCATCGTGACACCGGTAAACAGGTCCACTCCGTCCAGTTCATGTTTTTTGTCAAAGCCGACCTGAACATGGGTGTAATTATCACTGTAACCACCGTCTGCAGAACCGGCACCACTCATGATGCGCGCCCAGGCTCCGGCATCACCGTTTGTGTCACGCAGGTCACCCATACGTTTGTTCAGATTGTTGACTTCCGTCATGAAGTTTTTATACCCGGCATTCATGAAACTGTCAGCCTTCGCGGCAGCGGCTTTATCAGCCTCCGCTTTAAAACCGTCCAGTATCCACTTCGTATTGCCACCACTGGTGTCAACATGCAGGGTTGGAGTCACCCGACTGAAACCTATCATCCGGGTGCCGGCCTTAAACATCTCTGCTGAAGTTCCCGCCGGTGCCGTGACCAGAGGAATATTCAGGGACTGTCCCTGAGCCGGATCCTTCATAAAGCTGACGTTCAGGCTGTTATCTGAACCCGTGGCTTTTTCAGTCACATTAATTTTATCGGCATTTTTCAGGTCCGTACGCAGAACAAAATCACTGCCTGTTGCATCCAGTTTATTCACCGTCAGGGTACGGAAAGTACGGTCTCCTTCAGAACTGATACGGCTGTTTCTGACGGTAAGAGTGTGGATGGCGGAGTCCCCACCCAGAGTCCACAGTGCATTATGCATACTGACATCAGCCCTGCCACCGGTTATGGCACCATTGAATGCTGCGTTATAGCCCTCAAGAAGACTGCCGGCAAACGCCGATGCAGTCGTTTCCGCAGAAGCCAGTTCTGCCGGCGTGTCAGACCCGATGGTAACTGTTGATGCCGCAGAGGCATGAATATCACCGGAAGCATGTGCTCCACGGGTAATTTCCAGTGTTGCGTTATCGCCGGTCAGGTCATATCCGTCCGTCAGATATACAGCAGGGGCATACTGGTTAGCCGTATCTTTAACCGGTGTACCGCTCAGGGTGATTTTGCTGTTCTTACCGGCCTGAATATGCCCGTCGCTGAAAAGACCGTTCAGTGCTGTAAGATGACCGCCATCATGCACTGTCAGTGAACTGCCGGCAAAAGCACCCGGGGCTGTTAACAGGACGTCCGGAGAGGTGATACTGACGGCACTGTCATAAGCTTCAATCCCTCCGGTGAACCGGCTGCCGATATCCAGGGTTGAGTTATGGTCCAGCGTAATATTCCCTTCATACTGGCTCCTGTCATTCACGGTGTCCGGGACAGAGGTACCTTCCTCCAGAATGACATAATTTCCTGTTCCGTCATTTTTATCCACAAATACCCTGTCACTTCCCAGTGTGATATGGCTGTTATCCGACTTAATGTCACTGTTCAGCGAGGCGTTACGTGAAAGATGGAAGTCAGCATCTTTCAGCGACAGTGTTTTCATTATGAACTGGCGGTTTTCCCAGTCTTTCTGGTTCAGGCTGACCGGCGCACTGCCACTGACGGAGGCGTGGATAACCGGATGCCCCTGGAATATCAGGGTGCCACTGTCCTCACTCAGGGTACCTTCCGGCAGGTTCACGCTACCATCAAGGATGACCTTTCTTCCCCCCGGCAGCTGTGGAATGGTGACATCCATATTCCCGGTCAGCTGACCATGAAAGATAACGGGTTGTTTTGCCCGCCCGGCCAGGATCCGGTCTTTTACTGTCTGAACTGCTTTGTTTTTGTCCGTGCCAACAAATTCCCACTGAGCCGGGTCATTCAGGCTGTTCCCCCACAGGGTGTTACCATAGCTGGCAGATTTCAGAATATAGAAGCGGGTCTGGCCGTTGAGTATCATGCTGTATAGGTTTCCCGGTGTGCCGGTACCGCCAAAGGGGGATATACTGCCAATCGGAACACTGACATTTGTATCCTGAGCCTTAAGATCCAGTAAAAGCCGGGATTTTTGCTGTGCATTATTTGTAATCACCGCCCCGTAATCGGCAGCCTGCAGTCGGGTGAAGGTAACGGCATTACCATTAAGGTCAAGCTTACCTCCCCGGTATCCCCATGAAATGTTATCCGGATTGACCTGACGGGCATCTCCGAGCACCACGGTCGGTCGTCCGCTGGCGAGGTTCACGGAACTGAAGGCCTGAACATTACCTGCAGTGTCTGCCTGCTGGTTAAGTACAACGGTACCGTCTCCCGTTTTCAGTCCTCCCGGGTTTACACCTGTTCCGTTTATGGTCAGGGTTCCTTCCCCCAATTTATGCAGGTTGTCACCGGCAACCCCGTTGACCTTCCAGGTCACATTCGTCCCCTTGTCAGTAATAATGCCGGCACCCGTCCAGGTTTTTCCGGATTCAGCAGATACGGTGTAACTGTCTTTAAATTCGAGATAACCGGCCCCCTGAGTCACACTGTCTTTCAGGACAATTGCACCGTTCTGCCCGCTGAATACCAGATTTTTACCGGCATTGAGATCATTGTCTTTCTGCCCGTGCATGGTCCAGTTTTTACTGCCCTGGCTCAGGGTGCCTGTGCCTGATGTTTTGTCGTATGTCCAGTTCAGGGGGGGCAGTCCGGAAACAAAGTCCACGGGGGCATCGAAATCGTCCTGCATAACCTGGTTCAGATAATCTGTTGGTATGACATTCCACCAGTTCGTAGCACCATTAATACCTGCATATGCTCTTAATACAGCAACAATAACCCATTTTTTTTGTTGTTCATCATAAGCAAACAAAGGAGAACCACTGTCCCCAGGGGCACCATAGTCAGGTAAAGGTCCGTTTACAGGATTATAGGTTTGCCCGGGATTAGAGACTATTGTTGCATCAGATATCAGAGGAACTCCTGTGGTTCCTCCTGTTTTAAAAGCATATCCGCCGGCAACCTTAACTAAATTTCCGTCCTTGTCCTTAGTGTACTGCGTACCACTACCCACCCGATAAAAAGCGGTGTAACGTTCAGTGTCTTTATAAGCATTGGCTTTGGTTCCTTCTGATGTTATCGCTGAGGGAATAACTTCTGTAACCAGTTTATTCAGACGTGGAGCATGGAAGTCAACAGAAGAGTGGTTATTACGGTCAACAAGGGAATATGTATTTTTCCCATTACCAAAGCTCACACTCTGATATCCTCCGTTATGCTTTACGCTGACGATATACTGAGGTGATACAAGCGTAGCAACGCCATTTGAGCTCACACTGCTGAAATCGGCCATTGGGGCTTTATCCAGTCTCCCCACAAGTTTTCCGTCCTTATCATATACCGGAATATCTGTGGCACCAGGTACAAAAAGCCCTTTGTTTTCAGCGAAATCACGATAAATCTGATAGGCAATATCGGAACGGACAATGCCCGCCTGGGATATCTGAGGGTAATACAGATAGACTGCTGGAATGCCAGCCAGAAGAATATGCGTTAATCTTCGGCATGTCTTTTTTATTACCCTGCTGGCAAGTTCAGAGACAACAATAAGTCCCCCGGTGACAGGGCAATATTTAAGAGAATAAACTTTATTCACTGCGGACTCTCCATGATGTTTAAGTACTAATGATAACCAGACGTTATCACCCGGGCGGAAAATATAGTGACTGCATTAATGTATTTTTGTGATGTCTGTTACATAGTGAAATACTTTTCGTTTGCTTACAAAATTACCGCTCCTGCAATTTTTTTCACATATGCGGTATTGTTTTTATATGTTTTTATTACTGCCACCATTAATTATACTCGTGATTTTTACTTATAAAAAATAAACATAACCCATCTAATTTTATAACATTGTTACCCTGGGTATTTACTTAAGAGTATTACCAGAGGGTGATTTTATCCGGATATGACAAGTATAGGTTGCCTCATTCAGTATTCATAAATTATGTTTACCACGGAGTACCCGACTTCCTCATCGATTGTCCTCGGATGACTATTTTTATTGTAAATGTAATTGAGATACTACAGCATTTTGTTTAAATGCCATTCTGTTCATAATCACTTGTGCGATGTGCATAACACCTTAAGTTTTTAACGACTTTCTCGCTGAAATACTATTTTAAAACTTCATTTTATGTCTATATCTTTTAATGGGGTAATGTTAAATAAAAATTTATTTTTTTATTGGTGATAAAGAATGAAAATGCATGCAACAACCGGCTTTTATTGTCATTGTCATTTGTAAGATTCAAAAAAATCGGACATTTCTTATAATTTCCCAGTGATAATAATAAGAAATAATAAATATTTTATTATTGTTACCTTCTTTTGTTGTGATGAGCATCACAATTTATTCCTGAATCAATTCATTATGTATTTGAATTAGTTAAAACGTGCGCTTAACGCGCAAGCTTTCCGTTTCCAAGACTGCCTGGGTATGGTGAATCAGGTCTAACGGCGCTTGCAAGGCCAACAATCAACGAATTAAGCGCCAGACGTATGGTCAAAAGTAGTGGAGTAGAAAAGGGGGAATTATTTGTTGGAGTGCAAATTCGCCAGCTGGTACTCCCTTTCCCTCTGGAAGCTCCCTTGTGCGTACCTCTCCGCCTTTCTCCCTTCGGGAAGCGTAGCGCTTTCTCATAGCTCACGCTGTTGGTATCTCATTTTGGTACAGGTCGTTCGCTGCAAGCTGGGCTGTGTGCACGCTCCGTTCGCAAGCTTGCCTGCTGGTTATACCTGATGATGAAATTATTCTGACTCAGAATGTGTTATCTTTGTTACAGAAATATTGCTCTCATTAATAAGCAGCGGTGTCCAGCTAATCACTAGAACTTTGCGGTATTACTCTGTTTCCTGCGTGGTCCTAGATTTGTTCCGGATAAAAACAATTCTCCTCTCTGTGGAGTTGTATCCAGGATGAGATATACGTCTCCGTCCTGAAAAAGCAAGTAATTAATCAAAAATGTATTTTGGTTCCATACATATAGTATGTAATATCATTCAGACGCTTACTTAACTTATTTTTAGCATGCGGTATACTCTACCGCGATAATGCAACCGTACAATATTGTGATTGTGCGCTTCCCAAACGCTGCTCTGTGACTATCTCATCATTATTTGTCAACGACGGATGAAAAGTAGCTCTTCCGCAACCTGGGTGGAAGAAAATGGATGAAACTTTCTGGCGAACAAGGATCTAAGCTGTTTTAAGTTATGGGCAACGCAATGCACTCTCTTAAGACACTTCTACAGTTACCTTGCGGATGGCGATGCAGTCGACAAATTATTAGATCTGACGGTATAACCCTCCATCTCCGCGGAAAACGCAAAACAGCGCAATGTCCTGAATGCTTTAAGCGTAGCGACTCTGTTCATAGTTGTCGTCGGCGCCGGATACAGCATCTACCCTGCTCAGGGCAGACGCTATGGCTTGTATTTTCCGTCCGCCACTGGTACTGCCGTAACCCGGCTTGTTCACGTAAAATTTTTGCCGGGTCGCTTGCTCCCTTAGCCAGTTCACACCAGCAGTCTTCACAGTCGTTACAAAATTTACAGCGTCAGATGGGATTAATAGCCGGAGGTGAGGCTGGAAAACGGGCTGCAACGGCAGCGGGTCTCCGTTGCAGTGCTGATACTCTTCTTCGCAGGGTTATCAATACCCCGGAGACGAAACAGTCAGGCGCGCCTCATGTCGGTATTGATGAGTGGGCGTGGCATCGGGGCCACTGCTGCGGTATGTTAATAGTCAATCTTGATACTCACCGTCCCCTCGTCCTGCTTCCCGGCCGTGATCAGCGTACGCTGGCGACCTGGTTCAGAAAATATCCGGAAATACAGGTTGTCTCGCGTGATCGCTGCGGAATCAATGCGACAGCAGCACGTGAAGGTGCACCTCAGGCCAGACAGGTGGCCGATCGATGGCACCTGCTAAAAAGTATTGGTGATGAGCCTGAACGAATGATGTACAGACATATGCCTCTGATACGTCTTGTTGTCAGAGAGTTATCACTGAATAAATCACCTGAGCCAGAAATATCTGTGCCTGTAGCATCGCTCCGTCGTCCGGAACGCCTTAAACAGCAAACCCGCAAAAAACGGCATCAGCATTGGACAGAGGTTATGGCCCTGCATAACAAGGGATGTAGTTTCAGGGAAATATCCCGTATTACAGGCCTGTCGCGTGTGACAGTCAGTCGCAGGGGGCGTTCAGGAACATTCCCTGAAATGTCAACCCGGCCTCCAAAGCGAGGGCTTCTGGACCCATGGAGGGAGTGGTTAAAAGAGCAACGAGAAAGTGGTAATTATAATGCCAGCCGGATATGGCGGGAAATGGTGGCCCAGGGGGGGACAGGCAGTGAAACCATCGTCAGGGATACTGTTGCCAAATGGCGTAAAGGCTGGAACCCACCGGTTACTACTGCCGCAAGACTTCCTTCAGTGTCCCGGGTAAGCCACTGGTTAATAATCAGGGGTGAAGAAAATTATGCTTCCCGATTTATTAGTCTGATGTGTGAAAAAGAACCGGAGCTGAAAATAGCGCAGCAACTGGTACTCGAGTTCTACCGTATTCTGAAAACCCAAAATAAATCACAGCTAAGCAGCTTGTTCACTCGAGTCCACGAAAGCGGCTCAGCAGAACTTCGGTGCGTGGCTGCGGGGATGGAAGCTGATGCTGCGGCTATATGTGAGGCAATCAGCAGTCGCTGGAGTAATGGTGTTGTCGAAGGTCATGTAAATCGCCTGAAGGTGCTGATACGCCAGATGTATGGTCGAGCCGGATTTGAACTACTTAGGCGGAGGGTAATGAGTCCACTGGCATGAGAATCTCCGCCCAGGTTGCAGAAGAGCCACTTTTCCAGTTCTGCATCAGTAAGTGGAGGTGTTTTTTGAGATTTTGTCATGTCTTTGCTCCGGCCTGGTTTTATGTTCAGAAGACCTTCTTCACCCAGTGCCGGATAACGGATTCATTTGAGATATTAAACCGTGCAGCGGCCTCGCGCGTGGTAAGTTCTTCACTCAGAGACTTCAGGACAACCGTCAGTCGAAACTCAGGAGTGTGGAGGTCATTTTTCCATGTGATACGATCAATATCGTGGAGTTACCAGTCTCTTACCTTACCCAGCAGATGTTTTTTCAACACCAAAACGTTTAGCGATACGACGTGCGCCATCGTGTCTGGAAAGATAATGATTAACTACAACCAATCTGGTTTCGAGAGAATATTTTGGCTTTGCCATAAAAATTGCACATTAATCAGTTGGGTCTCCAAGTTTTGGGGTGCAGTCCACGTACAATAAATTTTTATATCCACCCCCCCTTTAATCACTACCGCCTTGGTCGCTACATGATGGATAACAATAATATCTATAATATAGATATTATCTGCATATAAAAATTGATTTTTAC
>OIAE01000156.1_pt1 | contig 21260 bp, 20 predicted proteins | sample 1580681 | NCBI WGS metagenome assembly OIAE01 (sample SAMEA3882525, study PRJEB24775) | human gut metagenome | biome: human-associated habitat; feature: intestine environment; material: feces | place: Netherlands | collected 2009/2010
CTAAAAGCAACGGCAAACTGCGACCACTGGGTATCCCCGCGTTGCGGGATCGTATTGTTCAGCGGGCCATGCTGATGGCGATGGAGCCGATATGGGAGAGTGATTTTCATACGCTCTCATATGGCTTCCGGCCTGAGCGCAGTGTCCACCACGCGATCCGCACGGTGAAATTACAGCTCACAGACTGTGGTGAAACCCGGGGACGCTGGGTGATTGAAGGCGACCTGTCCAGTTACTTCGACACCGTACATCATCGACTGCTGATGAAGGCTGTACGCCGCAGGATCAGTGACGCACGTTTCATGACTCTGCTGTGGAAAACCATCAAGGCGGGACATATCGATGTCGGTCTCTTTCGGGCGGCCAGTGAAGGTGTGCCACAGGGCGGTGTTATATCGCCGCTATTATCGAACATCATGCTGAATGAGTTCGATCAATACCTGCATGAGCGCTACCTGAGCGGGAAAGCCAGAAAAGATCGGTGGTACTGGAATAACAGTATCCAACGGGGCCGAAGTACGGCGGTCAGAGAAAACTGGCAGTGGAAACCCGCGGTGGCGTACTGCCGCTATGCCGATGATTTTGTCCTCATCGTCAAAGGCACCAAAGCACAGGCGGAAGCCATCAGGGAGGAGTGTCGGGGTGTGCTCGAAGGCAGTCTGAAACTCAGGCTGAACATGGATAAGACTAAAATCACCCATGTTAATGACGGCTTTATCTTTCTGGGGCACAGGATCATTCGCAAACGCAGTCGTTATGGCGAGATGCGAGTGGTCTCAACGATCCCGCAGGAGAAAGCCAGAAACTTCGCCGCATCGCTGACAGCACTGTTATCAGGCAACTACAGTGAAAGCAAAGTCGATATGGCTGAACAACTCAACCGAAAACTGAAAGGCTGGGCCATGTTCTATCAGTTCGTTGATTTTAAGGCCAAAGTCTTCAGTTATATCGACCGTGTCGTGTTCTGGAAGCTGGCTCACTGGCTGGCCCGCAAATACCGTACAGGTATCGCTTCCCTGATGAGGTGGTGGTGTAAATCACCGAAACCGGGTCAGAGCAAAACGTGGGTTTTATTTGGTAAAACCAATCACGGCAAGCTCAGCGGCGAAATACTGTACTGGTTGGTGGGGCAAGGCAAGAAGCTGTTCCGCTGGCGGCTACCCGAAGGTAATCCCTATCTGAGGACGGAGACCAGAAACACGTATACATCGCGCTTTACAGAAGTGGCAATGGCGTTCGCCAGCATTTAAATGGAGAGCCGGATGCGCTGAAAGGTGCACGTCCGGTTCGGGGAGGAGAGGCAGGGAAATAGTCCGACTACGCCCTGCCTCTTACTCTACTCAGCACATGGCAGGGGGTCGTCTATGTGGCGTTCATCATTGATGTGTTTGCCGGATACATCGTGGGGTGGCGGGTCTCATCGTCTATGGAAACGACATTCGTGCTGGATGCTCTGGAGCAGGCGTTATGGGCCCGTCGACCGTCCGGCACAGTCCATCACAGTGATAAAGGTTCTCAGTATGTATCGCTGGCCTACACACAGCGGCTTAAGGAAGCCGGATTACTGGCATCAACAGGAAGTACTGGTGACTCGTATGACAACGCGATGGCGGAGAGCATCAATGGCCTTTACAAAGCGGAGGTAATACACCGTAAGAGCTGGAAAAACCGTAAGCGTCGTCTCAGCACCGTCTGGCAGATCCTGAAATTCCTGAGAGAATAGTGGACACCAAATATGGTGGACGCTATCCATGAAATCATTAACCGCAGTGCGTAAAAAAAGCCCTAATTATCCCGTTGAGTTCAAAATCAAAATGGTTGAACTCTCGCATCGACCAGAGATCTCCGTAGCGCAACTCGCTCGTGAGCATGGGATCAACGATAATTTGCTGTTCAAGTGGCGCCAGTACTGGCGCGAAGGAAAACTACGTCCTCCTTCAACAACAGAAAACAACGTGCCTGAGCTGCTCCCGATAACTCTTGATGCCGAAGATGTTGTCCCTACAACCTCCCCCCGGTCACAACCTGTAGCTGCTGCGACACCTGAATCACTCAATATCAGCTGTGAAGTGACGTTCCGGCACGGATCACTCCGTCTGAATGGTGCCATCAGCGAAAATATCCTGAACCTGCTGATACGGGAGCTCAAACGTTGATCCCATTACCATCAGGGACAAAGATCTGGCTGGTCGCTGGCATCACCGATATGAGAAACGGCTTCAACGGCCTGGCGGCAAAGGTGCAGACGACGCTGAAAGACGATCCGATGTCAGGTCACGTTTTTATCTTCCGTGGGCGTAATGGCAGTCAGGTAAAGCTCCTCTGGTCTACCGGCGATGGACTGTGTCTGCTGACCAAACGGCTGGAGCGCGGCCGCTTCGCCTGGCCGTCAGCCCGGGATGGCAAAGTGTTCCTCACACCGGCACAGCTGGCGATGCTCCTTGAAGGTATCGACTGGCGGCAGCCTAAAAGACTGCTTACGTCCCTGACTATGTTGTAAGCCTCTTTATCCTGGTCGACGCTGAATGAGCCTGGTAATATACCCGGTATGAGCAGCTCACTTCCTGACGATATCAATGCACTGAAACGTCTCCTTGCCGAACAGGAGGCGCTGAACCGTGCCCTGCTGGAAAAGCTGAACGAGCGTGAACGCGAAATAGACCATCTGCAGGCGCAGCTGGATAAACTCCGCCGGATGAACTTCGGCAGTCGTTCCGAAAAAGTCTCCCGCCGTATCGCACAAATGGAAGCCGATCTGAACCGGCTTCAGAAAGAGAGCGATACGCTGACTGGTAGGGTGTATGACCCGGCAGTACAGCGTCCGTTGCGTCAGACCCGCACCCGTAAGCCGTTCCCTGAATCACTACCCCGTGACGAAAAGCGACTGTTGCCTGCGGCGCCGTGCTGCCCGAACTGCGGCGGTTCACTGAGCTATCTGGGCGAGGATACCGCCGAACAGCTGGAGTTGATGCGTAGCGCCTTCCGGGTTATCCGGACGGTACGGGAAAAACATGCCTGTACTCAGTGCGATGCCATCGTGCAGGCACCTGCACCTTCGCGGCCCATCGAGCGGGGTATCGCCGGACCGGGGCTGCTGGCCCGCGTGCTGACCTCGAAGTATGCAGAGCACACCCCGCTGTATCGCCAGTCAGAAATATACGGCCGGCAAGGTGTGGAGCTGAGCCGTTCACTGCTGTCGGGCTGGGTGGATGCATGCTGCCGGCTGCTGTCTCCGCTGGAAGAGGCGCTTCATGGCTATGTGCTGACTGACGGTAAGCTCCATGCTGATGACACGCCTGTCCCGGTGCTGTTGCCAGGCAATAAGAAAACGAAGACCGGGCGGTTATGGACCTACGTTCGTGACGACCGTAACGCCGGGTCAACGCTGGCGCCGGCGGTGTGGTTCGCTTACAGCCCGGACAGAAAAGGCATCCATCCGCAGACTCATCTTGCTTGCTTCAGCGGTGTGCTGCAAGCGGATGCGTACGCCGGGTTCAACGAGCTGTATCGCAATGGTGGGATAACGGAAGCTGCCTGCTGGGCTCATGCCCGCCGAAAGATCCACGATGTGCACGTCCGCATCCCGTCAGCACTGACGGAAGAAGCCCTAGAGCAGATCGGTCAGTTGTACGCCATAGAGGCGGATATAAGGGGAATGCCGGCAGAGCAGCGGCTTGCTGAACGTCAGCGAAAAACGAAACCGCTGTTGAAATCCCTGGAAAGCTGGTTGCGTGAAAAGATGAAGACCCTGTTCTTCGGCTCTGGCCATGGTGGTGAGCGGGGAGCGCTACTGTACAGCCTGATCGGGACGTGCAAACTGAATGACGTGGATCCAGAAAGCTACCTTCGCCATGTGCCTGGCGTCATAGCAGACTGGCCGGTCAACCGGGTCAGCGAACTGCTTCCGTGGCGCATAGCACTGCCAGCTGAATAACACATCCCCGTCAATACGGCCCTCGCTGTACGCTTACTTTTGTTCGGACTGCTTATGGCCTTTTTCCACTGGTGTAGCAGGAAAGTTAACCGGCTGCCACCATGAGATGACGTGTAAACCGTGCAGGCATGTTTTCACGTGGTGACGCTTTCATTGGGGGTCTACGCCGGAACCCCAATATTGTTCACATACATGAATTTGAAAAACTAAGCGATACTGCTGTCCGTACCTTATAAACTTATTTCAACGCTTCCGGCAGCGTCACAATCCACAGTTCACTGTCAGACTCCGGTTTCTCCAGTGGCTTCACTCTGAGGGTCGTTTCAACCTGCTTGTCGTCAAGCGTCAGCTTTCCTTCCGCGTTCACCCGATAATCCTTGAATGTCTTGCCCTCGACCGGATGTTGCATCGCCACCTTCACGCCAAAGTCGTTATCGTTCGCCACCGCCAGCGTTTTGCTGTCGATCAGCGCCAACCCTTCAGCCTTCTCCTGCTGCCAGCCCAAGGAGCGCAGATCAACAACCTGCGTTTTCTGCGCAAGGGTAATGCCGCGCTGTGACAGGGTTTTCTCATCATCAAACTCCGGATACTCACCCGGCTTGTCGAAGCCTGACAGGTCGCTCGCCTTATTGAGATCGACCTCGTAAATCAGGTTACGCATTCTGTTGTTTTTATCTCTTCCCTGTTCGATCAGCAGGATGTGCTGGTTATCGAGCGCCACGATGTCTCCGATTTTAGCGTCGCTGTTTTTGCTGTAGGCCGCGCTGTCGATAGGATAACCGTACATCGCGGTTTTTCCGCTTGCCGGATCGAAGCTCACCAGACGCGTAAACAGCGCCTTTTTCTTGCTCTTAGCGTCGATATCCAGCGTACTTTGCACGGCGACAATAATACGCCCGTCCGGCATACGGGTGAGGCCTTCAAAGCCGCGGTTCGCCTGACGCCATTTGAGGATATTTGGCAAACCGCCCGCAATCGCTTTTTCCCCTTCCGCCGCCTGCGGACCGTGGATTGCCAGGATTTTCCCTTTACTGTCGATGTTAATCAGGAACGGGCCATACTCATCGCACAGCCAGTAACCTCCTTTACCATCCGGAGTGATCCCTTCCGTATCCAGCCCGCGATTATCCCCCTTCAGTCTATGTAACGTGTCGCTGAAGGCCACTTCATTGGTGGAGCCAATCACGTCGCTTGCCAGCGGCAGACCGTTGATCGCGCCTTTATCGTCATGCAGAGGACGGGGATCGATGGCCTCCGCTTTGCCGTTTTGTACACGAATCGTCATCAGCAGCGGCGCGAAATCTGGCGTAACGAAAATTTTAGTTTCGTTTTTCCCCTCTTTCGGTGAATCCGCGTTCGGACCGCGATCGGTAATGGTTGCGAATGTCAGGGCATCGCCCTGTTTACCGGTGAACAGCAGGCCAGAACCTATCCCAACCGGAAGGCCGTTCGGGAATGCACTGGCAAATGCGCCGGCGTAGTTCACGTGCGTGCCTTCTGGAAAACTGACGACATAGCGCTCAGCCGTAGGTTGTGCCGCCAGGGCAGAGAAAGAGAGCGTACAACCGATTAGCACGGGAATAATTTTTCTTTTCATATTGTTAGCATCCATAAAGTGAAGATCACACTACACCATAAAGAAGAAACGAGTCAGGAAAATGACATCGAATGGCAACATGCGCGGGCCTGAGGCCAAAGAAATGTAAAACACTGTTGTTATTTGTAACAACGGAAACATTTACGGAAATTATTTGTCTTTCTTCGTGATCAAAAATGCTGTGTCTTGTTGGATTGGAGTGATGAGGGCTGCGTTTAGGAAACGCCCTATATTGTACGGTTGCATTATCGCGGTAGGGGTAATGCACGTGTCAGTATGATGAGCTGACCACACTCACGTGGGTGGACTGGTATAACAATCGACGATTGCTGGAAAGGCAGGGCCATATCCCACCGGCAGAAGCAGAAAAAGCTTATTATGCTTCCATCGGAAACGATGATCTGGCAGCCTGAGTTCACAGATAAAACACTCTCCAGGAAACCCGGGGCGGTTCACTTAGCCGCGTGTCCATTATTGCTGGATAAGATCATAACGATACACCGGGTTAAACAGGTGGTCACTGCTTCACTGAAGCTGCGTGATTATGATGGTCAGGTAGCAGAAGCTATGCCCATGATACCAAAATGACGAAAGCCGAAATGTCTGAAAGCGTGTGTATTACCTGAAAATATGACCGGCTCCGGGGTACGTAACCGATTCAACAAAGCCAATCGATATTACAAAACGAGAGGGACTATATATTTCGTTTTCAGATAAGACTCCTTGAGAGATTATCTTTTATGTAAAATCTCAAATATCACCTGATGTAATGTCAATGATAATATTAAGTGCGCTCTGAACAACATCTTTCTTGGTGTGATTAACATCTGACAAAAAGAACATCAGCTTCTTTATTATGTTCTTGTTGTTTATTATTTCACGCTCACAGAATAAAGCGTTGACTGCCTCTTCTATGACATTTCTCTCGTAAAAAAATTGAGAGTTAGCTTCATATAAAATATTGGCCAATTTTTCACCAAAAACCATATTATAATAATCACTGTGCATCTTTCTCCCCCAGGGTTCAGTCAATAATTTTACCATGCCTAATTATGACAGGTGTAACAAGCATATTTTGCTATATAAATAAAATACATAATACTGATTATTGTAAGAACAGGAAGCAGACTAATGTTTTTTTTTGTGAGCACATTCCTTCTTATGTAGGAAGAGGCTGTATTATATTAAGTCAACTCTTTTTTACTAAAAACATTATCTATGCCATCAAAGTTGCCTGCTAGCTAATTTTTAGGATATCGCCTTGTCGTGGATTATGCACTCTAAACATGTAGAAGGTATTCATTATAAATACACAGACGGCCATCTTTTGTAAAATGGATGCCGTTTTAAGTGAGATTCTGATTTTCAAATTGTTCCGGACTGAGACCGCCACACCAACTGTACCATCGCCAGCGATTGTAATCGCACTCGATATAATTAAGTAAGTTTGCTGATTTTGCTGTTTACTGCGACAGATGTAAAGCTGTGGTGATTCATGCAGACTAAGTTCACGGACTCCGGCAGTAACACCGATGCATTCTGCAAGCTTCAGATCTTAACTACGAAATTCATGCGAATGGTGTTTACGTTTTTTTACTGGTTGAAACTGTTTTGTCTTGTGAGTCACCTCTGACTGAGAGTTTACTCACTTAGCCGCGTGTCCACTATTGCTGGGTAAGATCATTACCGAAATCCCCATCCTTTAGGGCAGTGAGGATGTCAATAATAGCAGACCACATCATGAGTCATTCTGACCGACACATGCCAGAAGCAGAGGCTCCATCCCATTTTATACCTACCTTATAACACTTAGAAAAACAACATGTTAAAAATGTCTATTGGAAACAATTTTATTTCCAATTGTAATGATAACCATTCTCATATTAATATGACTACGTGATAATTAACTTTTGATGCACTCCGCATGTCTGACCGCGCCACTACCACAGCTTCCTTAACGTTCGAGTCGCTTTATGGCACACATCACGGCTGGTTGAAAAGCTGGCTGACGCGCAAACTCCAGTCTGCTTTTGATGCAGATGACATTGCCCAGGACACTTTTTTGCGGGTAATGGTCAGCGAAACGCTCTCGACGATCCGCGATCCTCGCTCCTTCCTCTGCACTATCGCCAAACGCGTGATGGTGGACCTGTTTCGCCGAAACGCGCTGGAAAAAGCGTATCTGGAGATGCTGGCGCTTATGCCGGAGGGGGGAGCGCCTTCACCTGAGGAACGCGAAAGCCAACTCGAGACCCTACAACTCCTCGACAGCATGCTGGACGGGCTAAACGGCAAAACACGTGAAGCGTTTCTGCTTTCGCAACTGGATGGTCTGACATACAGCGAGATTGCGCACAAACTCGGTGTTTCCATCAGCTCCGTGAAAAAATACGTGGCGAAAGCCGTCGAGCACTGCCTGCTGTTCCGTCTGGAGTATGGGTTATGAATCCTTTGTTAACCGATTCCCGCCGTCAGGCGCTGCGTTCAGCTTCCCACTGGTATGCCGTGCTAAGCGGCGAGCGCGTCAGCCCACAACAGGAAGCGCGCTGGCAACAGTGGTATGAACAGGATCAGGATAACCAGTGGGCCTGGCAGCAGGTTGAAAACCTGCGCAACCAGCTTGGCGGTGTGCCTGGCGACGTTGCCAGCCGGGCGTTGCACGATACCCGCCTCACCCGCCGTCACGTGATGAAAGGATTACTGCTGTTGCTCGGCGCTGGCGGAGGCTGGCAGCTCTGGCAGTCGGAAACCGGCGAAGGTCTGCGGGCAGATTACCGCACCGCCAAAGGCACAGTCAGCCGTCAGCAACTGGAAGATGGCTCCCTGCTCACGCTGAATACCCAAAGCGCGGCGGATGTGCGTTTTGATGCGCATCAGCGCACCGTCCGGCTCTGGTACGGTGAAATCGCCATTACTACCGCGAAAGATGCCCTGCAACGCCCCTTCCGTGTCCTGACCCGTCAGGGCCAGCTCACTGCTTTAGGGACAGAATTTACCGTCCGCCAGCAGGATAATTTCACGCAGCTTGACGTTCAGCAGCACGCTGTGGAAGTGCTTCTCGCCAGTGCCCCCGCGCAAAAACGCATCGTGAACGCTGGTGAAAGCCTGCAGTTCAGCGCCTCTGAGTTTGGCGCAGTGAAACCGCTGGATGACGAGAGTACAAGCTGGACGAAGGACATCCTGAGCTTCAGCGATAAACCGCTGGGTGAGGTGATAGCCACGCTAACCCGTTACCGCAACGGCGTGCTGCGCTGCGATCCCGCCGTTGCCGGGCTGCGCCTGAGCGGGACGTTCCCGCTGAAAAATACCGATGCGATCCTGAACGTTATCGCGCAAACGCTTCCCGTTAAAATTCAGTCTATTACGCGGTACTGGATAAACATTTCACCACTGTAAGGAAAATAATTCTTATTTCGATTGTCCTTTTTACCCTTCTCGTTCGACTCATAGCTGAACACAACAAAAATGATGATGGGGAAGGTATGACGCCGTTACGCGTTTTTCGTAAAACAACACCTTTGGTTAACGCCATTCGCCTGAGCCTGCTGCCGCTGGCCGGTCTCTCGTTTTCCGCTTTTGCTGCACAGGTTAATATCGCACCGGGATCGCTCGATAAAGCGCTCAATCAGTATGCCGCACACAGCGGATTTACCCTCTCGGTTGACGCCAGCCTGACGCGCGGCAAGCAGAGCAACGGCCTGCACGGCGATTACGACGTCGAGAGCGGCCTGCAACAACTGCTGGACGGCAGCGGACTGCAGGTAAAACCGCTGGGAAATAACAGCTGGACGCTGGAGCCCGCGCCCGCACCAAAAGAAGATGCCCTGACCGTGGTCGGCGACTGGCTGGGTGATGCGCGTGAAAACGACGTATTTGAACATGCTGGCGCGCGTGACGTGATCCGCCGTGAGGATTTCGCCAAAACCGGCGCAACCACCATGCGTGAGGTACTTAACCGCATCCCTGGCGTCAGCGCGCCGGAAAACAACGGCACCGGCAGCCACGACCTGGCGATGAACTTTGGCATCCGGGGCCTGAACCCGCGCCTCGCCAGCCGCTCGACCGTCCTGATGGACGGCATCCCCGTCCCCTTCGCCCCTTACGGTCAGCCGCAGCTTTCACTGGCTCCCATTTCGCTCGGCAACATGGATGCCATTGACGTGGTACGCGGTGGTGGTGCGGTGCGTTACGGACCGCAGAGCGTGGGCGGCGTGGTGAACTTTGTTACCCGTGCCATTCCGCAGGACTTTGGTATCGAGGCGGGCGTGGAAGGTCAGCTCAGCCCAACCTCTTCACAAAACAACCCGAAAGAGACGCACAACCTGATGGTGGGCGGCACAGCGGACAACGGTTTTGGCACCGCGCTGCTCTACTCCGGCACGCGCGGCAGTGACTGGCGCGAGCACAGCGCCACCCGCATCGACGACCTGATGCTGAAAAGCAAATATGCGCCGGATGAGGTGCACACCTTCAACAGCCTGCTGCAATATTACGACGGTGAAGCCGACATGCCCGGTGGCCTGTCTCGCGCGGATTACGACGCCGATCGCTGGCAATCCACCCGCCCGTATGACCGCTTCTGGGGTCGTCGCAAGCTGGCGAGCCTGGGCTACCAGTTCCAGCCAGACAGCCAGCATAAATTCAACATTCAGGGGTTCTACACCCAAACCCTGCGCAGCGGCTACCTGGAGCAAGGCAAACGCATCACCCTCTCGCCGCGTAACTACTGGGTGCGCGGTATTGAGCCACGCTACAGCCAGATCTTTATGATCGGCCCTTCCGCGCACGAAGTGGGCGTGGGCTATCGCTATGTGAATGAATCAACGCATGAAATGCGTTACTACACCGCCACCAGCAGCGGGCAGTTGCCGTCCGGCTCAAGCCCTTACGACCGCGATACGCGTTCCGGCACCGAGGCGCACGCCTGGTATCTGGATGACAAAATCGACATCGGCAACTGGACCATCACGCCGGGTATGCGTTTCGAACATATCGAGTCATACCAGAACAACGCCATCACAGGCACGCACGAAGAAGTGAGCTATAACGCACCGCTTCCGGCGTTGAACGTGCTCTATCACCTGACTGACAGCTGGAATCTTTATGCAAACACTGAAGGCTCGTTCGGCACCGTACAGTACAGCCAGATTGGCAAGGCTGTGCAAAGCGGCAATGTGGAACCGGAAAAAGCGCGAACCTGGGAACTCGGTACCCGCTACGACGACGGCGCGCTGACGGCGGAAATGGGGCTGTTCCTGATTAACTTTAACAATCAGTACGACTCCAACCAGACCAACGACACCGTCACTGCACGTGGCAAAACGCGCCATACCGGGCTGGAAACGCAGGCACGTTACGATCTGGGTACGCTAACGCCAACGCTTGATAACGTTTCCATCTACGCCAGCTATGCGTATGTGAACGCGGAAATCCGCGAGAAAGGCGACACCTACGGCAATCTGGTACCATTCTCCCCGAAACATAAAGGCACGCTGGGCGTGGACTACAAGCCAGGAAACTGGACGTTCAATCTGAACAGCGATTTCCAGTCCAGCCAGTTTGCGGATAACGCCAATACGGTGAAAGAGAGCGCCGACGGCAGTACCGGCCGCATTCCCGGCTTCATGCTCTGGGGCGCACGCGTGGCGTATGACTTTGGCCCGCAGATGGCAGATCTGAACCTGGCATTCGGTGTGAAAAACATCTTCGACCAGGACTACTTCATCCGCTCTTATGACGACAACAACAAAGGCATCTATGCAGGCCAGCCGCGCACGCTGTATATGCAGGGGTCGTTGAAGTTCTGATGTGTTAACGCCCGGCTTGCCGGGCTTTTAGCTGGAATGTGATTATGTTGGCATTTATCCGTTTTCTTTTTGCAGGCCTGCTGCTGGTGATCAGCCACGCCTTTGCCGCCATGGTTCAGGACGAACACGGCACGTTTACACTCGAAAAAACGCCACAACGGATTGTGGTGCTGGAACTCTCGTTCGCCGATGCGCTGGCCGCCGTGGACGTCAGCCCGATCGGTATTGCCGACGATAACGATGCAAAACGCATCCTGCCCGAAGTGCGTGCGCACCTGAAACCGTGGCAGTCCGTCGGAACGCGCGCGCAGCCGAGCCTGGAAGCCATTGCCGCTCTGAAACCAGACCTGATCATTGCCGACAGCAGTCGCCATGCGGGGGTTTACATCGCCTTGCAGCAAATCGCGCCGGTACTGCTGCTTAAGTCCCGCAACGAAACCTACGCTGAAAATTTGCAATCTGCGGCTATCATCGGCGAAATGGTGGGTAAAAAGCGAGAGATGCAGGCACGTCTGGAACAACATAAAGAGAGGATGGCGCAGTGGGCCAGCCAGCTTCCCAAAGGGACACGCGTGGCCTTTGGCACATCACGCGAACAGCAATTCAACCTGCATACTCAGGAGACCTGGACCGGCAGCGTGCTGGCCTCTCTGGGGCTGAACGTTCCCGCTGCGATGGCGGGTTCGTCCATGCCGTCCATCGGCCTGGAGCAACTGCTGGCGGTCAATCCTGCCTGGCTGCTGGTTGCCCACTATCGCGAAGAGAGCATTGTTAAACGCTGGCAACAAGATCCGCTCTGGCAGATGTTAACCGCCGCGCAGAAGCAGCAGGTTGCTTCGGTCGACAGTAACACCTGGGCGCGGATGCGCGGTATTTTTGCTGCAGAGCGTATTGCCGCTGACACGGTAAAAATCTTCCACCATCAGCCGCTTACCGTTGTGAAATGACCGCGATAAAACACCCGATGCTGCTGTGGGGGCTTCCCGTTGCAGCACTTATTATTATTTTCTGGCTGAGTCTGTTTTGCTACTCGGCCATTCCTGTTTCCGGAGCAGATGCAACCCGCGCCCTGCTGCCTGGACACACGCCAACGCTACCAGAAGCGCTGGTGCAAAACCTTCGTTTGCCACGAAGCCTGGTCGCCGTTCTGATCGGCGCAAGCCTGGCGCTCGCGGGCACGCTGCTGCAAACCCTGACCCACAACCCAATGGCCTCTCCTTCACTGCTCGGCATTAACAGCGGCGCGGCGCTGGCTATGGCGCTTACCAGCGCGCTGAGTCCGACGCCGATTGCAGGCTATTCTCTGTCGTTCATCGCGGCATGCGGGGGCGGCGTGAGCTGGCTGCTGGTCATGACCGCAGGAGGCGGATTTCGTCATACCCATGACAGAAACAAACTGATCCTCGCGGGTATCGCGCTGTCGGCCTTTTGTATGGGCCTTACCCGCATCACCCTGCTGCTGGCCGAAGATCATGCTTACGGCATCTTTTACTGGCTGGCAGGCGGAGTGTCCCACGCCCGCTGGCAGGATGTCTGGCAGCTCTTGCCGGTGGTGGTCACTGCAGTCCCTGTCGTGTTACTGCTGGCGAATCAACTGAACCTGCTCAACCTCAGCGACAGCACCGCCCATACGCTGGGAGTGAACCTGACGAGGCTACGTTTGGTCATCAATATGTTAGTGCTGCTTCTGGTTGGTGCGTGCGTCAGCGTGGCAGGTCCGGTGGCGTTTATCGGTCTGCTGGTGCCACATCTGGCGCGCTTCTGGGCAGGCTTCGATCAGCGCAACGTACTGCCAGTGAGCATGCTGCTGGGGGCCACGCTGATGCTGCTGGCAGATGTACTCGCACGCGCGCTGGCCTTCCCCGGAGATCTGCCCGCAGGCGCAGTGCTGGCGCTGATTGGCAGCCCTTGCTTTGTCTGGCTTGTGAGGAGGCGAGGATGAAAATTGCGCTGGTTATTTTCATCACCCTTGCCCTGGCGGGCTGTGCGCTGTTATCACTCCATATGGGAGTGATCCCCGTGCCGTGGCGCGCGCTGCTGACCGACTGGCAGGCCGGACGCGAGCATTATTATGTATTGATGGAGTACCGACTGCCGCGCTTGCTGCTGGCACTGTTTGTCGGTGCAGCCCTCGCCGTGGCGGGCGTGCTGATACAGGGGATTGTGCGCAACCCTCTGGCATCACCGGATATTCTCGGCGTTAACCATGCCGCCAGCCTGGCCTCTGTGGGGGCTCTACTTCTTATGCCGTCACTGCCCGTGATGGTGCTGCCGCTGCTGGCCTTTGCGGGCGGCATGGCGGGGTTGATATTACTGCTGGCAAAGACCCACCAGCCGATGAAGCTGGCGCTCACCGGCGTGGCGCTTTCTGCATGCTGGGCCAGCCTGACGGATTATCTGATGCTCTCGCGCCCGCAGGATGTGAACAACGCCCTGCTGTGGCTGACCGGCAGCTTATGGGGCCGTGACTGGAGCTTTGTGAAGATTGCCATCCCGCTGATGATTTTATTTCTGCCGCTGAGCCTGAGTTTTTGCCGCGATCTCGACCTCCTTGCACTCGGCGATGCGCGCGCCACCACGCTCGGTGTGTCGGTGCCCCATACCCGATTCTGGGCTTTGTTACTAGCTGTCGCCATGACATCTACCGGCGTGGCCGCCTGCGGCCCGATTAGCTTTATTGGTCTCGTGGTGCCGCATATGATGCGTAGCATCACCGGTGGACGTCACCGCAGACTGCTGCCTGTTTCAGCCCTGACAGGTGCGTTGCTGTTGGTGGTTGCCGATCTGCTGGCGAGAATTATTCATCCCCCACTGGAGCTCCCGGTTGGCGTGCTGACCGCCATTATCGGTGCGCCGTGGTTTGTCTGGTTGCTTGTGAGAATGCGATAAATGACTTTACGAACTGAAAATCTGACGGTCAGTTACGGGACAGACAAGGTACTTAACGACGTTTCACTCTCACTGCCAACGGGGAAGATCACCGCCCTGATCGGCCCTAACGGTTGCGGGAAATCGACGCTGTTAAACTGTTTTTCGCGGCTTTTAATGCCGCAGTCTGGCACCGTATTTCTCGGCGATAATCCCATAAATATGCTCTCATCACGCCAGTTGGCCCGCAGGCTTTCGCTGCTGCCTCAGCACCATTTAACGCCAGAGGGGATCACAGTCCAGGAGCTGGTTTCGTATGGTCGTAATCCCTGGCTGTCACTCTGGGGGCGTCTCTCCGCTGAAGACAATGCACGAGTTAATGTCGCCATGAACCAGACCCGGATCAATCATCTTGCCGTTCGTCGGTTAACCGAGCTTTCCGGCGGTCAGCGCCAGCGCGCATTTCTGGCGATGGTCCTGGCCCAGAATACGCCCGTTGTATTACTTGATGAGCCAACCACCTATCTTGATATCAATCACCAGGTGGACCTGATGCGGTTGATGGGCGAACTCCGGACTCAGGGGAAAACGGTGGTCGCTGTGCTGCACGACCTTAATCAGGCTAGCCGGTACTGCGATCAACTGGTGGTAATGGCAAACGGACATGTTATGGCGCAAGGCACACCAGAAGAGGTGATGACCCCAGGATTGCTGAGAACAGTATTCAGCGTGGAAGCGGAAATACACCCCGAGCCGGTATCTGGCAGGCCGATGTGCCTAATGAGGTAGATTGCACAGGCCGTAAGAACCAAACCACGACTGAATGAAACTGGACTGGCGCCAGCAAGCCTGTTCAGACTGGGGCTGAACTTTTCCGGACTCTGAAAGATTACCAATACTCATCGTCCATCCGCTTGCTTTAGGCTGACAGGTTCATAATCAACGCAAACCAGAGCTGTACAGGCTTGGGCGCGGCTTTCAAACCAGTCGTGATCACGGCAATCAATTTTGAACTCTGCTTAACGGACATTTCTGTATAACCCTTACGGCAACGAAAAACGCGAAGTTAAAATTTTAGAAACCCAAAAACGTGACATGACTAAGTTTAGATTTCAGGGGGGGAGATCAAAAAATTTCGCTCTGTGCCAGAGCGGACATTCACGGAGCTGGTTCATTACCAATGAGGTTGGGCTTTTGAGGATAAATCAATGATCAGACGCCAACGTAAATCAAAAGCAACCCTGGAACGGAATTGCTAATCCAGTTTCTGACCATCGATTTTTCTAAAAAGTGTGCGTTTGCTACTACTTAGGTAGGTGCAGCTTTCTTAATCACCGGCAGCCACGTTATACAGGCCAGTTGATGGATCGATTGTTATCAATGATATCTTCATGAGTCGGTGTCTCACCCAGCTTACCGAAGCTGGCATAAAGTGAAGGCAGACGGGCCCGTCCTTCTCCCTTTTTCGCCAGAGGGAAAGCGCGAAGCATGGTGGCAGCCTCCCAGTCACAACAATAGGATGGTGTGCACGGCTGCTGACGCCATGATTCAGCGATAGAGCCGGAAAATACGGGGTCAAAGCCGGTATCATTAACCAGAGTCATCGTGACCTGTACTGCGGCTGGATGATCTCCTGCTACTGCAACTGCTAGGCGACCGCGGCTCCCTTCAGGTAGTCTGTTGTGGTCAACTAAAACTAGCCTCCGCGTTAGAGTTTTTCCAGTATCGGTTTTCTGATTCGTTTGGTGGTAACCCACCATTATATTCGTGCGGTCTTAGTGCGCTGTAATATCCAACGATATAGTCCGTTATTGCGTGAGCTGCATCGCTGAAGCTTACATAGCCCGTCGCTGGCACCCATTAGTTCTTCAGACTCCTGAAGAAGCGCTCCATTGGGCTGTTATCCCAGCAGTTTCCACGCCGGCTCATACTCTGTCTGATCTGGTATCGCCACAGTAACTGCCGGAACTGCCTGCTCGTATAATGACTGCCTTGATCGCTTGGAACATCACCCCGACGGGCTTACCACGGGTTTCCCATGCCATTTCCAGTGCTTTCATGGTAAGCCTGCTGTCCGGCGAGAACGAGATGGCCCAGCCCACTGGTTTTCTTGCGAACAGGTCGAGAACAACGGCGAGGTACGCCCAGCGCTTACCCGTCCAGATATAGGTCACATCACCGCACCACACCTGATTTGGTTCCGTTACGGCGAACTGTCGCTCAAGATGATTCGGGATAGCAACGTGCTCATGACCGCCACGCTTATACCGGTGAGTCGGCTGCTGGCAACTGACCAGCCCCAGCTCTTTCATGAGTCTGCCAGCAAGCCAGCGCCCCATCTGGTAGCCTCTCTGGGTTGCCATTGTGGCGATGCTTCTTGCTCCGGCAGAGCCGTGGCTGATGCCATGCAGTTCAAGTACCTGGCTGCGTAATACAGCCCGTCTGCCGTCTGGTTTTTCAGGACGGTTTTTCCAGTATTTGTAGCTGCTGCGATGGACCCCGAACACATGGCAGAGAGTGGCCACAGGATAACGCGCCCTGAGTTTCCCGATTATCGAAAACTGTTCAGGGAGTCTGACATCAAGAGCGCGGTAGCCTTTTTAATATTTCATTTTCCATTTCAATACGTTGTAGCTTTTTCCTGAGCTCACGGATTTCAATTTGTTCCGGGGTAATGGGGGAGGCTTTTGGTGTTTTTCCCTGCCGCTCATCACGTAATTGTTTCACCCATCGCGTCATTGTGGAAAGGCCGACATCCATAGCGCTGGCTGCATCTGCCACGGTGTATTTCTGGTCAACGACCAGTTGAGCGGATTCGCGTTTAAACTCTGCGCTGAAATTTCTTTTTTCATTATGGCACCTGTGTTGTTCTGAGGTGAGCATATCACCTCTGTTCAGGTAGCTAAATTTAGTGTGCCACCTCAAGGTTCTTAGTGAGCCGTTTTTAAAAGATATGATAATATATTATTGTTTATAAATTGTTGATGTTTGATTTAGTAGTATATAAAGTTCACCACCTTTATTAGGCTTTCCTTTTATCTCTACTTACTGGGTGCCAGAAACTTTAAATTTTAAACGGAGGGGGCATTTTGTTTAAAGCAAATCATGTTCCGGTATTAATGTATCATCATGTCAGCCATTGCCCAGGACTGGTTACACTTTCTCCCGAGACATTCCGGAAACAAATGAAATGGTTGGCTGAAAACAACTGGAAAACACTGTCATCAGATGAACTGGAGTTTTTTTATCGGGGCGGAAAACTTCCCCGTAAAAGCGTTATGTTGACATTTGATGATGGATACCTTGACAACTGGTTTCAGGTATATCCTTTATTAAACGAGTTTAATCTCAAGGCACATATTTTTTTAATTACCAGTTTTATTGGAAATGGTCCGGTTCGTCACTCTCCTGGAAAGGAATATTCTCATCGCGATTGCGAACATCAAATAGCAACCGGGAATGCTGATAATGTTATGCTTCGCTGGTCTGAAGTGAACGAAATGTTGCAATCTGGTCTGGTCGAATTTCATGTTCATACACATACTCATACACGTTGGGATAAAAAGTTCACTTCACGAGAAGAACAGTGTAAACATCTTCGGCAGGACTTATTGAGCGGGAGAGAATATTTAAAAAAAATGACAGGAAAATGCAGTAAACATTTGTGTTGGCCGGAAGGTTATTATAACAAGGATTATATTCAGATCGCTGAAGAACTTGGATTCCATTATTTATATACAACAGAAAGAAGAATGAATGCTCCTGCTAAAGGAACTACACGGATAGGAAGAATAAGCACCAAGGAACGGGAAAATTGCGTATGGCTGAAAAGACGACTTTTTTATTATACAACACCGTTTTTTTCATCGTTGCTGGCCCTTCATAAGGGGCCAAGATTACCGGATGACTAATAATGAATATACTATTTACGGAATCATCACCGAATATAGGTGGTCAGGAATTACAGGCTGTTGCTCAAATGAAGGCCCTGAAGAAAATGGGGCATTCAGTTCTGCTTGTCTGCAGGGAGAACAGCAAAATTGCTTTTGAAGCCAGTAAGTTTGGAATTGATATCACATTCGCGTTATTTCGAAACAGTCTTCACATTCCTACTGTATGGAGATTACTCGGAATAGTTCATAGTTTTCAGCCCGATGCAATCGTTTGTCACAGTGGACATGATAGTAATATTGTTGGTTTGGTACGGTTTTTTACCTGGAAACATCCATTCAGAATTATCAGGCAAAAGACATATTTGACACGAAAAACAAAATTTTTTTCAATAAATCATTTTTGCGATGAGGTGATTGTTCCCGGAACAAATATGAAGACACATCTGGAGCAGGAAGGATGTCGAACTCGGGTTACTGTTGTGCCTCCTGGCTTTGATTTCCAGGAATTATACGTTGATTCCCGAAACAGTTTGCCTCCGAGTGTTCTTTCCTGGCTGGCGTCCCGAAGAGGATGCCCCGTAATTGCTCAGGTAGGAATGTTGCGCCCGGAAAAAGGGCACGAATTTATGTTGAATTTACTGTTCCATTTAAAAATGAATGGACGACAGTTCTGTTGGTTGATTGTGGGGTCTGGTTCACCTGAACTGCGGGAACATTTACAGTATCAGATTGACAGTATGGGCATGCATGATGATGTTTTTATTGCTGACAATGTTTTTCCTGCCGCCCCCGTATATCGGGTTGCCAGTCTGGTGGTTCTGCCTTCAGAAAACGAATCTTTTGGTATGGTGCTGGCAGAAGCATCGGCATTTTCTGTGCCTGTAGTGGCCACTCAGATTGGTGGAATCCCTGAGGTTATTCAGAACAACCAGACCGGGACATTGTTACCAGCAGGTAATAAGCACGCATGGATGTGCGCCCTGAATGATTTTTTTAATGACCCTGGGCGTTTTTATCAGATGGCTCGCCTGGCAAAACAGGATATAGAAGAGCGGTTTGATATTAATAAAACTGCGTTAAAAATACTCACATTAGCGAAGCAAAAGTAACAATATGTTTTCTATAAGTAACTTATCATTTATCGGTTTCCTTAAAAGGATTATTTGTTCCTCAGATTCACTACCGGGGAAGTGGGAACACAGAAAATTTCGGTTCATGTACATTTTGCGATGTTCTATAAATCCGGTTGTCAGTATTCGATATTATTATGAACTGCGTTCCTTGCCGTGCATTGAGGATATTCTGGCAATACACCCCACGTTGCCAGCAAGAATTCATCGCCCTTATTTGCATAAAGGGGGGCGCGCCTGGACCCGTGGACAATATATTCTTGAGCATTATCGCTTTGTGCAAAATTTGCCAGAAAAATATTCTAAATTTTTGTTTCCACAAAAATCGGTATCATTAGTCCAATTCATCGGGAAAGATGGAGAGAATTTTGATATCCAGTGTTCTCCCAGTGGTTTTGACCGGGAAGGAGAGTTGATGTTGTCATTGTTTTACAATAAAACAGTTATTGCCCGGTTAACATTTTCAGTCATTCTGACTCAAAATGGACACATTGCTTTTATTGGCGGATTACAGGGAGCCCCTAAAAATACCGGACCTGATGTTATTCGGTGCGCAACCCGGGCCTGTTATGGGATTTTCCCAAAACGGATTATTTTTGAAGCATTTTGTGCGTTGATGAAAGCTTGCAATATCTCTGAGTGTCTGGCAGTCAGTGAGCACAGTCATGTTTTCCGGCAATTGAGATACTGGTATCAGAAACGCAAAACCTTTGTTGCGGTCTATAGTGATTTCTGGGAGTCTGTAGCAGGAAAAACCTGTGGTGACTGGTACAGATTACCAACCCAGGTGATTCGAAAGCCGCTAAGCGATATAGCCAGTAAAAAACGCTCTGAGTACCGAAAACGATACGCTTTGCTGGATTATATCCATGAAACTACTATCCGCTCTTTGGATGCATATCCTGTACACTCAGAACATCAGAATTTAAATTAAGGTTTGATGTATTCTCTGAATAAAACAGTAATGATAATTTTGGTAGAGGCATTCGCACTAAATAATGAAAAAATATAAATCTGAGTTTATTCCTGAATTTAAGAAAAATTACCTTTCCCCTGATTACTGGTCTACATGGTTCCTTTTGGGAATGATTGCAGGTATTTCAATGTTTCCCCCTTTATTCAGAGATCCTGTCTTGGCAAAAATAGGGCGTTGGGCGGGCAGATTGAGCAAAAAAGCTCGTCGCAGGGCGACGATTAATTTATCGCTTTGTTTCCCAGAAAAGAGTGATACAGAACGGGAAATAATTGTCGACAAAATGTTTGCCACAGCATTGCAATCCATAGTGATGATGGCAGAACTGGCAATTCGTGGTCCGGAAAAGTTCCAGAAACGAGTGTTCTGGAAAGGCCTCGAAATTCTTGAGGAAATTCGACACAATAATAGAAATGTGATTTTTCTGGTTCCCCATGGCTGGAGCGTGGATATTCCTGCAATGTTGCTGGCAGCTCAGGGAAAAAAAATGGCCGCCATGTTTCATCAGCAACGAAATCCAGTGATTGATTATGTCTGGAATTCAGTACGGCGTAAATTCGGGGGGCGCTTACATGCCCGGGAGGATGGGATAAAACCATTTATTCAGTCAGTACGCCAGGGATACTGGGGATATTACCTCCCAGATCAGGATCATGGTCCTGAATACAGTGAATTTGCTGATTTTTTTGCGACCTATAAAGCGACATTACCAATCATTGGACGTCTGATGAACATCAGTCAGGCTATGATTATACCACTTTTCCCGGTTTATGATGAAAAAAAACATCTACTGACTATTGAAATTCGGCCACCAATGGATGCTTGCATTGCCAGCGCGGACAATAAAACGATTGCCCGACAAATGAACAAAACAGTGGAAATTTTGGTGGGGCCACATCCGGAACAGTATGTCTGGGTTTTAAAATTGTTAAAAACACGCAAATCAAACGAAGCGGACCCGTACCCTTGAAATTATAAAGTACAAGTATTTCCACTAGTTGTTTGTAAGCGTACAGCCTGAACCGTCTGGTCAGAATCTGACGAATTAGACAAAGTGG
>OIAE01000174.1_pt1 | contig 19841 bp, 16 predicted proteins | sample 1580681 | NCBI WGS metagenome assembly OIAE01 (sample SAMEA3882525, study PRJEB24775) | human gut metagenome | biome: human-associated habitat; feature: intestine environment; material: feces | place: Netherlands | collected 2009/2010
ACATCTGTGCAGCCGGGCCTTGTACGGTCAGATTCGGTTTTTCCGCTCAGTCGATGCGGATGTCCGCCACGGAGTAGACGGCCGCGCGCCGTTCATGGCCGCGACCATCTCCTCCGTGACCGGCACCGGCCGGGATCTCCGGCCGCCACGACATGGGATAATCGGCAAAGGAATTGACAGGCATGGGCGCACCTTCTTTCCACACAATCATAAAATTGTGCGGTGCGTTTGGCAAGCCGCAAATTTCTCTGCCAAACAACAGAAACGCACGAACCGGGGCATCCGCTGGGATGCCCCGGTCTTTCCTTGCATTGGATTTAATTTTCCCAGCGGATCTGCTGCGTATCCACAAGCGGATACGCCGTGAGCTGCGCGCTGTCGAGGTCGGCGGAATGGAGCTTCACGCCGGTGATCTGGCGGTTATCATAGGTCGTGTAGTAATAAATGCCCCGGTCCGCGTTGCAGCAGCTGGAATAGAGCGTGATCTCATACTGGCCGTCGTCCAGCTCGCAGCAGCCGCGCTGCTGCTCCACGCTCGTGAGGATGTGGAAAAACTGGCTGACGCTCGCGTCCTCCGTCTGCGCCGAGCGGGCGTTGGCGCGCACGAACGCCGCGCGCACGAACCGAGAGGGCGATGACAGGTCGCCCGGCAGACCGAGCGCGCCCATGCCGCGGCTGTCGAGCGTGACGGGCACGCCGCCAAAATCGGCCGGCGGCTGGCTGGCGCTCAGACGGGTGTAGTTGCGCAGCGCGGCCAGCTGCTGCGGAAACGGCGGGTTGTTCGTCAGCACCCCGGCGGGGTCGTCATAGACGTGCAGGCCGTCCGCCGTGGCCTCGACCACGATGCAGCCGCTGCGGTCGGCGACGAGCCAGTGCAGCTGCGCGCACGGCAGCTCGGGCGCAAACGGTGTGTTGTCCACAACCACGCGCGCGAGCGCATTGCGTGCCTCGGCGACCGTGGCGCACGTGCCGAGCAGCCACGGGATGAGCGCGTACTGCGGCACCGAGGCCACGCCCTGCGTGACGGGTGGGTAGACCGCGTTGCCCACAAAGTTCAGCCCCGCGATGCACAGCCCCTTCTCGTTGACCGCGTCGTAGTAGAGCGGATAGTCGTTTTGGATATGCGCCATGCCGATCATGGCATAATGCCGGTCGAGCGCGCCGCCGTGCAGGCGGATCGGGTAATTGCGCGGCGTGATGGTCACGTGCTCGCCGTAGGAAAATTCGTAGTCCAGATTGCGGCCGAAATAAAAATCGCCGCTGCAGTATGTCGCTGCGGTACACATGATGCAAAACCTCCCTCATTCGTTCGCTGTCCAGTATATCCGCCGCGCCGGGGCGAATGTTGAAGAATCTGAAAAGTTCCTGTGTCCAGTCTGTGTCTTTTATGTGCCTGACACCGCCGTGGAAACAAAACGCGGGCGGTGCTAATACACCGCCCGCAAGGGACACGCAAAAGTAATGCGCCGGTTATATTTTGTGCCTCTGTATCCCTCGATTATCCCCTCAATTGTAGTCACGCTCAATCACAGTTACACCTACCGTTTCTAACAATTGAAGGATTTCGTCTCTCTGGATATAAGGATAACGAAAAACTCGCCAGTTCTGCCGCTTGGTCGGCGGCCCATCTAAGAGCTCAAACACAAGGAAGCGCATCAGGTGCGTTCCGGCTGACGAGGACTGGTTGATTCTGCTGACGCCGCGATTGAGGCATATCACATATCGGTCTCGTGTATCGGACGGTTGATCGGGAAACAGCGGCTCGATCGACACCTCGGTAAAAGCGGACCAAGGTGTAAATTTTGGGATAAACAGCCATAACTGGCGCACTCCCTTTTCATCAATTTTATAGGTATGGCATATGCAAATCACACATAACGTTCCACCAAGTATCCATACTAGAAAATTATAAACGGCTGACAGATGCACCCCTCGTTCTATTGCGTCAAAGCAGCTTAGCGCCATCCCCCCTAGCATAAGACTATACATAACAACAACATTTACAAGTACTGGCTTTATCTTAATCATCGCGCATCACCCTATGTTTGCAAAATGTTCAGCATAATACTTCCACCTGATATGGTCTTCCTTGAAGGCCTTAATATATCTGTCTTGCCGTCGACTGGCGCGAATGGATGAGGCGGCCGAGGCTGTCGTACGCTATATTTTATATATTATATATTGTCACGTCTTTGACCGGTCATCGCGTTCTCCACCACAGTATTGAAGAAAATCGTGATAAAACACCTCTCCTTGCCATTCGATTGTTATTGTTCTAAATAACGGCCAAAAAATTTTCTTCTCAAGTTTTTTTTCGGTCATATCTTTCGGGAGCGGTACGGTACAACAGCGAATAAAATCTCTCGGGGGCGTTCCACCTCCGCAAAGATGTTGTTTCCCGATGAATTTAAAATCATCCCATGTGAAAAAGCGATTAATAAAGGCACATTTCCAATTAACGCCCCGTTCATTAAATTCATATGAAGAAAATGCGTGCGGAAACGAAACAATCAAAAGCAAAACGCCACATGGTATTAGCAAGTATTCGTCATACAGTCCCAAAGCAATCACACAAATCAAGGCGCAAAAGCAAATTAAGCCAACCCACCAAGCAATCCTATCGCTCGATTTATACTTTACAATCATTTTAATTTCTCCTTCAATTAAGCACCCAATGCATGAATATTTGCTGGAGCCTTATGCTTATTTTTGTTTCTAGACTGTTCATAATGTTTTGGTGCTCCTGGCTTATTCCTGCGATACGCAATATCGCCGCATTTCTCCAGTGAATCTATCGAGCCCTGCGTTAGTCCAGAAGCAATTTCACTTGCCACTCTATCCACTTTACTCGTACCAAATTGTCTGCTAACAGAGCTGCAAGCTGCTGTACCAACTGCCGTGATCGCCGTGCGAATTAGTACTTCCTTAAGCGACGCTCCATCGTATAGCGCATCAAAAGCACTTTTTCCGATGTTAAATGCATTGACTATATATCCAACCTCTTTGAGAACGGAACCCGCTTGAATTGCCCCTAAGGCAAAGGAAAAAGCGGTGTCCCATAATAATGCTTTATAATCAATTGCCTCATTATTTATAGATGCATCAATACAAGCGCCAGCAATAGTGAGCGCGGCATGAATTACACCCCCTACAATTGCAGCCGGAACACAAAATCCTCCATCCGAGTCCTTGTTGTTTATAGGGGAATTTGAGCAATATGCGAACATATTGCATTCTAAAAAGCCAACAACATCTGTAGACGTATACACATCCGCGTTAATGAACCGGCAGTTGGCAAAGTCGTAATACCGGCTCTGGAGGTAGTAGAAGCCGGTCTCGGCGTCGTAGTAATAGCCGCGGTAGCGCAGTGGGTTGAGGTCGCCGATCGCCGCGTCGCTGCTGTCGTACACCGTGCAGTTGCCCCAAGCGTCATAGTCGTAGGATGCAGCGAGTTTGCCGCTCGAATCGAGGATGGCGGACACATCCCCCTGTGTATTGACAAGGTAATAGTACAGTTCCGTCTCCGACCCGTGCTTGTAGATCATGGCAAAGGGCTGGCTGCTGTCGTCGTAGACAAACTCAAGTGTTTTGCCGTCCCACTGCTGCCGCATGACCTTGCCGGAGAGCGTCGTGTAATTGTACGTCGTGCCGTTGACCGTCTTGCTGGTGCGGACGCCGGACATGTCGTAGGTGTAGGAAACCTGCTTGCCGTCGACCGTCGCGGAGGCGAGCTGACGTCCCTTCGTCCACGTGAAGGTATAGTCCTTGCCGTTGTAATATGTGACCGGGTTGCCGGAGGACGGGAGGTCGCTCGTCTGCGTCTGGCCTTCGTAGAGGACATCCTTGGTCGTGCCGTTTGCCGTCACGCTCGTGAGCAGATCCGGCCACGAGGGGTTCGTGTAGCCAAAGGACTTCGTGACCGTGCCGTCTTTCGTAATACTCCGGATGTTGCCCACCGTGTCATAGGCGTAGGCGCAGGACACGCTGCCGTCGGTCTCGGTCGCAAGCTGGCCCTGTGCGTCGTAGGCATACGTCTTCGAGGCGGCTGCCGCGGGCACATTCGTGCCGCCGGTCGTGACCGTCTGGATGTTGCCGGCCGCGTCGTAGGTATAGTCGAAGCTGCGGCTGCTCGAGCCGAACGTGTAGGCCGTGCTCGCCAGACGCGTACCCATCCGGTTGCAGCCGTCATCCTCCGCGATGACCGCATAGGTATAGCCGCGGGTGTAGACCGTGGTCGTGCCCCTGTTCTGGTTGGGCACAGTGACCGTCTTTTTCTCAAGCTGGCGCAGGTCATTGTACTCGTACTTAGACGTGACGTCGAGCTGGCCCGGGATCGTGGTCGTGATGGCGCTGATCGTGCCGTCGACCGAGCTGTCGGTCGTGCCGTCGGCCTTGACGCCGGTGTAGGAATACTGCTGCCGGTAAAGGCCCGTGCCGAACTGCCACGACTGCGATGTGAGCCGGTTTGCGTTGTCGTACATGTGCTGCGTGAGCTGCACGAGTGTGCCGCCGCCCGTAGACTGGCGCGAATGGATGAGCCGGCCGAGGCTGTCGTACTGGTAGCTGTACTGCTCCGTGACCGCGCCGCTGCCGTCCGTGACGTACTGCCGCGCAAGGTCGTTGTCGCCGCTGTAGTCGTAGTGGTAGGTTGTACCGTCATTATACGCAGCGGTGCGCTGCCTGTCAAACGCGTCATAGGTGTAGCTGACACTGTCGCCGTTGCCGTAGGCCATCGTGGTCAGGCGGCCGTTGTTGACGCTCCCATCGTAGCTATAGGACGCGAGGGTGACGGGGGAGGAGTACCCCGTCTGCTCCGCGCTCGAGGCGCAGACCTGCACGCGCGTCATGTTGCCGAAGGCGTCATAGTTCAGCAGGTAGTGCTGCCAGAAGCCCGTCGAGCCCAGATACCCTTTGCGGATGAGGTCGCTCAGCTGCGCGCGGTCGTAGGTATAGCGGATGGAGGCGACACCGTTGATGTACGTGAGGGCGGTGCGGTCGCTGCCGGTGCAGTAGCGGTAATCCTGCTGCGTGCCGTTGGCCGCCGTCGTCCTGTACAGGCGCGCAGCGCCGGTGTCGTATGCGTACCCCGTTGTGATGCCGTTGACGTCCACGGCCTGCGTGCGGAAGCGGCGGGTGCTGTCGTAGACGTTTTGGGACTTGAGATAGTCCCCGCTGTACCCCTTGCGCGTCATGCTCGTCGTGGGGCTGCCGGAACCGTTGTGGTAGGTGTAATTCGTCAGGCCGGCCAGCGTATCCTCCTGCAGGTTGTTGCTTGCGTCGTACCACAGCGTGTGCTTTGCGCCGCCGGGCGTGGTATAGCTCTTGAGACGCTGGGAGTCCGTGAAGTACTCGCTCGCCGTTTTGGCGCTGCCGTCCGTCGCCGCGACGGGGTTGCCCTTGCTGTCGTAGCTGTAGGTCTCCGCCGGTTCGAGCACGAGGCTGATGTCCGTGAAATATGCTTCGTTGGCGTTGTAGTCATAGGCGCAGCGCACCGTGATCTCTTTGACCCACTCGTCGCGCTTGCCCGGCACGATGACGCCCGATGCAAACTGCCAGCCCGCGTAGTCCCCGTTGAAGCTCACGTACTGGTTTTCGGTCGTGCCGTCGGTATAGGCGATCTCTGCGACAAGGCCAAAATACCGCTCGTAGCCGTGGACGTGCTTGCGGGCCGTGCCGCCGACGCTCGTCGCCTTGCCCCAGCCGGAGAGCAGGAACGTCGCCTCGTCTGCCGGGAGATTGAGCGGGATGACCTGATGCGTGCGCGCGTAGCCGTTCATCGTGCTGCCGATGTGCATGGACTTGCTGTTCGGCTGGCCGGTGGGGTGCTCGTTGGTGATCGTGTATTTGTTGGCGGTCCAGAAGTCCGGTTTTCCGTTGACGAGCTGCGAGAATCTGCCGTTTTGCACCAGATTGATCTCGGACGCGGCCTCGCCCTTTTCGAGCAGCAGGTCATCGCAATAGGCCGTGCCGTCCGCCTTGTCCTGCAGGAAGGCCATGTAGTATGTGCCCGACGTTTCCGGCGTGAAGGTCACGCTGACCTTTTCCCAGCCGCGGCTGACCGAGGCGTCCGTTTGGTAGTTCACCCGTTCGCTCTTCCACGGCGAGCGGCTCGCCTGCGACAGATCGGCGATCTGGTCGGCCGTGAGCGCCGCAAGATACACGCTGCCGCCCGAATCGAACGCGGTCATGTCGCACGTGTTCACGTAGCCGGAGAAGGTGTAGGTCGTGCCTGCCTGCAGCGCGGCCTCGTGATACATGCCGCTGCCGGGCGCCGTGGTCTGGATCGAGGCGCTGCCGAGGTGCGTCCGGTTTCCGGACTGTGTGCCCGCCGAGGCGGACGTGCTGAACGGCAGCTGCGCCCAGCCGTCTGCGGCGCTGCCGGTGCAGGTCTCCAGGCCGGAGTTGGACAGCAGGTTCGGCGACGATGTGCCCATGGCCGCTGCGCCGGTCAGGCGGTTGTTCGTTTTGCTGGTGCCGTTGTTGCTCGTGTAGTTGGCGGCGCTGACGCCGAGCAGCTCCGAGCGGTCCGTGTTGCTGTCAAAGGCGCAGATCGTCTTGCCGGTATAGTCGAGAATGTAGCTGGTGATCGTGTCGTCCGCGGTATCTCGGGTATGATCCGGGCCGTAGAAACGGTACGATGTCTGCCGCACACCGTCGCGGTAGGCGTGGAAGGCACTGCCATACTGCCGCTGACCGTCCGCCGGCGCGCTGCCAGCGGTGAATTCCCGCACGCGGAACGTGGATCGGACGCCGAAATTGAAAATGTACGAGATCTCCAGACCGTACTGCGCCTCGCCGTCATACAGCGTGATCATGGTCCCGTTCGCCGGATCGTACTGGTAGTACGCACACGTGCCGTCCGCATACGTCACCTGCGTCAGGTGTCCGGCAGAGTCGTAGGTATAGCTCGTGGTGCGGCCGGCGTAGTCCGTCACGCTGGAGAGCCGGTCGCCGCTGTAGGTCAGGTTTGCGACCGTCTGGCTTGCGCCGTCGTGAATGGCCATGACGATCTGCACGAGCCGGTTGGTGGAAGCGTCCTTGACCGGCTTCCACGCGCTGCCGCTGCCGTATGCCGCATTGTAGGCAAAATAGATCGTGTTGCTGTTGTTGTCCGTGATGGAGATCAGGTAGCCGTTGTGGAACACCCATGTGCGGTACTTGTCCATGTCCGTCATGGTGTAAATCGTGTTGCCGCCGCTGGTGGACCTGACGATCTTCAGGCCGAGGCCGTCCTCATCTTCATAGGTATTGGTCGCCGTTTTGCTGAAGTAATGCTCGGTGCCATCCTCGTCGTTATAGACCAGGTACGTCTTGTCGCCGACCTTACACTCCACCACCGTCTGCTGCGCGGAGAGCTTCCAGCCGATGCCGATGCGCATGGAAGAAAAATTCCGCGTGTGCAGGCCGACCGATCCATTCTCCGAAAACCAGCTTCCGGAATATGCGCTGTTGTAGATGTGGCGCAGCGCGTAGGATGCCGGCTCGAGAGAGAGCGAGACATCCGTGCGGTCCAGCGTGAACTGGTTCGTGAAATTCTGGATGGAGAGATCACCCGCTTTTGCTGCCGAGGCCTCCTGATAGGTATAGTAGCTCTCCAGCCCGACCGGGTTGCGGTAGTACACCGCAAAATACGGGCTGTAGTCGTGGTATCCGCTGCCGATCAGGTTGGCAACACGGTAATTCTCGATGCAGTCCATTGTCTCGAGTATTAGGCCGATTGTCTCTGAACCAGTGACGGAACGTTCAACAATCGCTCGTGAAATATCCCATGTGATATATTCCCCGAGTGTGCCTTTACTAACCTTTTGGTAATCCAATATCGTGCGATCGAAAGATAATGCACCAGCATATACATCGTTCCATGTCAAGCTTGACACATTTGACACCGTTCCGTCACATATATGTGCTTCCACTGTTAGATTTCCGTCGGGTGCAGCTCCGCCAAAGTGGTTGGAAGCGAAGAAGCCTGCATGATACAGCGCAATCTCTGCCCGCACAGGAACACAACCGCTGGGGATTTCGGGCAAATTCAATTTCATATAAATGTCGCACGAACCGTACGAACGATCCTCAATATAACCACAATATTGATCTGCCGCATTCGGGGCGACAGAATTCGGGGCTGCATAACGGATATACGTCGTCAGGACATTGCCCTTGTTGTGCAGCAGGATCGTCGGATCGAGCGTTACGGGATAGGCGCGCTCCGGCGCGTTCATCCACTCCGGATCCGCCTCCACGGTCAGCAGATAGCCGCCCTGGATGCGCTCGAGCCGATAGGCGGCGTCCTCCACCGATGTGACGTTGTTGGCATCCGCCAGAGACGGCGCCGGGATCTCGTAGATCACCTCGCCGCCGGCGCTGCGCAGCAGCACGGAACCATCGGCCTCGAGCGTCGGTGTCAGGCCCTGCATATTCAGCACAAACGAGTAGGCATACTGCTCCTGCTGTTTGTCAATGATGATGCTCTCTTTTACGTTATATCCATAGTTCTGGTACAGCAGGCTGACACCGTCCATCACGTTGTCGAACGCAACGCTGGAGCGGATTTTCTGCGGCTGGATCTTGTCTTTCTCCGCCAGCTTGCTGAAGGTGCGCATTTTGGCCCCCGGGTTTTCCATCCTGGCCGCCGCCGTGGACGTGACCAACGTATACGCCGCGTCGTCCAGCAGCGGCAGCTCCTCTGCCGTCTCCTGCTGCGGCGCATCCGTCTCCTGTTGCGGCGCATCCGTCTCCTGCTGCGGCGCATCCGTCTCCGCCGCGGCTTCCGCGGGCGCTCGCGGAAGGTCTGCCTCCGTCTGCTCCGCCTCCTGCGGCTGGTCGACGGTCTCCGGTGCCGCTGTTTCTTCGGGGGCTGCCGTTTCCTCCGCTGCCGGAACGTCCGGCGCGACCGCCACAACGTCGCGGCTGCTGCGCCGCGCCAGCGACATCGACACGCTCTGCCCCTGATACGCCGTCTCGAACAGGAAGCCGCTGTCGAGCGACGCGGCAAATTTCCGCGTCATGTCTCCCGCCTGGGCAACATACTGCTGACCGGTTTTCTGCAGCGTGTTGTCGATCTCCTCCCAGGACCCGTCCGCCGTCTGGTAGTGCACTGCCGTCTCGTACTCCACCAGCATGTAGCCCCCGTCCCGCAGCCGGAAATGCTTGACGGATTCCTCGCGCAGCGCGTCCTCCTCGCCGACAATCTCCGCATCGTCGTCCTTCATGGACACCGTTTCGCTGTCTGTACTGATGTCCAGATCGTTTGTTTCGTCGCCGACACCGAATGCCACCACCGGCAGCAGCTGCACCAGCAGCGTCAGCACAAGGATGAGGGATATGCTCTTCTTTACGCCTTCTTTCATATTTCTTTACCCCACAAAGTAAAATTTTGTACGTTTCTGTAAAAAAATGAAACGTATTGGTGTAATTATGACAAACCCATTTTCCTCTGTCAATACTGTTTTTATATTTTTGATAGAATTTATTAGAAAATATAATTCCAAAAGATGACCATGAAAAATGATCTCCTTCTCTCCGCTAAGATGTTCGCATGTTTTTTTTGTTTTTTGGCTTGACTTTTGTTAATGGAGCTTCATTATAGTAAGTAATTGTTATAGCAGCGCCATTCATGTCAACTGTACAAGTATCGGCAAATAAGCGATGCAACAAATACGAAATCATATATCCCGCCAAATAAAAAAACGAATGTTGGCGGGCTGATTCATTGCGCGTATATCCCTCCAATCTGAGTTTTTTAGATTGGAGGGATTTTTTGTGTTTATTTGTTTGCAAACCGCCTTCCCTGTAAAAAGTAGCAAGTTTTATTTCATTCTATAGCCTGCGTTGCGAATGGTGAGTTCCTCAAGAAGCGCTCTCCGAGCAATGAAATATGTAGTAAAAACAGCCACCCCATATAGATTATACTCACTTGTTTTGCAGGCCTTCGCTTTCTGCAGATGCATTTTCCTATGTCTGCGCTTTTCGGTCTGCAGCGTAGGCTGCCGCAGTCCTCCGCACGATTTGGATTTTCAAAATTCAAATCGAAACGGAGGAAAATATCATGGATGGAAACCATCCGAAACGAAGGAAGGACAAATACAATCCCTATACCATCGGCACGACCGGGGACGGCCGCCACTGGCTGACCTTTTCGGACGGACAGAGACATCGGCATCATCTTGAGATCAATGCTGCCGTATTTGCGCTGTTTGATTCCTTTGAGCTGGACGACCTCTCCTATCTGAACGAAGTGGATCGCCACTATGAGCAATCGGAGCTTACGGAGGCATCGTTGTATGACCGGGCCATGCATCGTCCGGCGACGGTCGAAGAAAGCGCTTTGCAGAGCATGGAATATGCGCAGTTACATAGAGCGATCTCCGAACTGCCCGAAATACAAAAGCGGAGGTTGATCCTCTACTATTTTCAAGGCTTGACCTATGAGCAGATCGCAGGAATGGAGGGATGCACTTTTCAGGCCGTTGCAAAATCGGTTGCGGCCGCCGAAAAAAGATTGAAAAATTTTTTTGGAATAGGTGGTTGAAAAATAGCCTTTAAGTGAGGAAACAGGTGGAGAGGTACGGAAACTCTCTGCCTGTTTTCCTTTTCGGCAAGCAGGGATGGCCTTTGACAACCAAATACCCATTCATCAAGCACATTCCTATTGCCATTGCGAAAGCATGAGCCACATTAGCGGCTGCGCCACAACCCGCATTGCGGGGAGCGATATACAGTCGGCTATCACGGGCGGGTGGCTCCCGCCCCGGCGACGACCGGCAATAGGGCTAACGATACTCCCGTCCAGCCACAGTCCGAGCGTGATAAGCGGCATTTCGACCGTGAAGCCGTCGCAGGCAATGGGGGCGGTCATGAGAGAACCTCGTGAGGGTGAAATCCCCGTGGAGCCGACAGCCATCGGCCGCTTGATGACTTCCCAATAGGAAATCGGGGTGTCGAGGACAAATAGATTTTCTTCAAAATACTACGGTCAAGCGGCGGGACGGGTCAGACGAAACAGAGAATGTTTTATCTCTCACCAACCTCAATTCTGTTCTGCCGCTTGACCTCTACATAGGCGGAAACGCCTAAATACACAAAGGAGGTCATCACAGAATGAACCACACATATTTGCGCGGCGATATGTATTACGCTGATCTGGGCCGGGGCATCGGCTCTGAGCAGGAGGGCTACCGTCCCGTCGTGATCATTCAGAATAATGTCGGGAACAAACACAGCCCCACGGTCATTATCGCTTCCATTACAAGCAAAACCGGCGTGAAAGCCAAACTTCCTACCCACTACTACATCGACGCCGAGGACGGCTTGAAGCTGCCCTCTATCGTCCTGCTGGAACAGCTGCGCACCGTCGATAAGCGCCGCTTGGGCAACTTCATTGGGCATCTGTCCGAAAAGCACATTTGCGGCATCAATCATGCGCTGGCGGTCAGCATCGGTCTGATTGAAAGCGTCCCGAAAAAACTGATCCTCTGCCTTTGCAGCACCTGCGCCGACAATTTCTACGGCACGGGTGCTTATTATTTGCGCAGGATCGACCCGCACCAAACGGCAAAAGACACTTGCACCTACTGTAATCAGCGGAAAGGGTATGACTATGAACTTGTGCCGAAAAAACGGTAAGGAGGCGGCCTATGGAATCACAGACAGCCTACAAACTGTTATTTGCTGACTATCCCGATGTAGTCAATGTTGAGCAAATGTGTGAAATGCTCGGCGGCATCTGCGATAAAACTGCCTATCGGCTTTTGAAGTCCGGCAAGATCAAGAGCTTTATTGTTGGTCGCCGCTATCGAATCCCGAAGCTCAACATTTTGGAATACTTGGACTTGATAGAAAAATCTACTGCGTAAAACCTCGTTTGCACATTTGGCCGATGTACTTCTATCTGCTACAATATTGCTGTCAATGGCAGATGGATCAGCGCTGTACCAATCAAAGGAGGTCTTATTATGGTAGCAGGACATCTGCGAGAGAAAAACGGGTACTATCACATGGTACTGAACTATGTGGACGAATACGGCAAACGGCACACGCCGTCCAAGTCTACAGGTCTGACGGTAAAGGGAAACAAAAAGCGTGCCGAAAAGATGCTTTCTGAGGCTCGTGCCGCCAAGGAAGCGGAGCTGGAAGCAAGAGCAATCGAACGCAGTACGGATAAAGCCCCCGTTGGCACGATTCTTTTTACTGCGTTCCTGCTCGACTGGCTGGAAATGACAAAAAAGAATGTGGAGGAAACCACCTATGGCGCGTATTCCATGGGAATCAAAAGCAAAATCATCCCGTACTTTGAGGAACACCACCCCGGTCTTGCATTGCAGGATGTTACACCCAAGCACATACAGGACTACTACACCTACGAATTGACGGTGCGAGGTGTTTCTGCCAATACGGTCATACACCGTCACGCCAATATTCGTAAAGCCTTGCAGCACGCTTTCAAACTCGGCCTGATTGACTCGAATCCGGCAGACCGGATTGAACGGCCCAAGAAGGAAAAGTTCGTTGGCAGCTTCTATGAGGAGGATGAGCTGAACCATCTTTTTGAAGTTGTCCGTGGTGATCCCATTGAGCTTGGCGTGATCCTAGGTGCATTTTACGGTTTGCGCCGAAGCGAGGCGGTAGGCCTGAAATGGGACGCCATCGACTTCAAGAAAAAGACCATTACGATTCGGCACACCGTTACGCAGGCGACAATAGACGGCAAGAGCAAGATCATTCAAAAGGACAGAACAAAGACAAAGGCCAGCTACCGCAGTCTGCCGCTTGTTCCGCCGTTTGAGGAATTGCTGCACCGCTTGAAAGCGGAACAGGAGCTGAACCGAAAGCTGTGCGGAAAATCTTATTGCAGGAAGTTTGCTGATTATATCTATGTCAATGAAATCGGTGAACTCGTGAAGCCCGGCTATATCACACAGCATTTCCCGCTGATCCTGCAAAAGAACGGTATGCGGAAGATCCGCTTTCACGATCTTCGTCATAGCTGCGCAAGTCTGTTGTATGCAAACGGTGTCAGCCTGAAAGAAATTCAGGAATGGTTGGGGCACAGTGATATTTCGACCACCTCAAACATTTACACGCACTTGAATTTCAACTCGAAGATTGCATCTGCCAATGCGATTTTGGGCGTATATCCCTCCTCATGATGCTTTATGTCCCTCCAATGTCCCTCCTAAAATCAGCCCGTAAATGGCAAATCTGATGATGTAGGAGTGACAGTACATAAGCACACATAACATAAAGAAAAGCCCGCAAACCCAGTCGTATCAAGGGTTTGCGAGCCTTTGAGGTGTGGTGCCGGTGGCGGGGGTCGAACCCGCACGGGTTATAAGCCCAACGGATTTTGAGTCCGCCTCGTCTGCCAATTCCAACACACCGGCATCTATTATTTTAAGTCATCTCCCAATCCCCATCCGAGAAAACGGAGGGACATCATGGAGGAACATTAAAACCAAATTGCATATTCAGTTTTCAAAAAGCCTTGCAAAATCAAGGGTTTACACCAAGGTGGTATGAAGCGGCGAAGTAGATTTTGAGTCAAGCACGTCTACCAATTCCATCACACCGGCAAATTCGGCTGTTTGATTATACAACAGCCGGGCGCACATTTCAAGTGCAAATCTCGTGCGGCGGCACGAACCGCAGCCGCTCCGGCGGCCGCTCGGCAAGTGAGCACACGGCGGCCATACAGCCGGGAATGCCGTCATACACGCGGCAGAGCGCCCCCGCCTCCGGCGGGACGAGCACCCCGGCCGTGCGCCGGAACGGGATCGTGCGCAGGTCGCCCGCGCCCGTGAGCTTGAACCAGCTCTCGCGCAGCGTCCAGAGCTCAAACGGCTGCAGGTCGCCGCAGTCCGCCTGCGCAAGCCGCCGCGCCATGGCTGGGTGCAGCGGGCGCACCTGCTCCACATCCGCGCCGACCGGCGCGGCCGACACGGCCACGAGCGCCGCCGTGCGCGTGTGGCTGACGGAAAAGTGCAGCTGCGGGCACGCCGGAAAATACGGCTTGCCGCCCGGCAGCTCCGCCGTCTCCGGCAGGTCGATGCCCCAGACCGCGCGCACCGCATACGCCAGCAGCGACACGCCCCACGCGCTCCCGTGCGCCTTCGTGCGCGCAGGGCGCGCCGGCTGCGCGTCCGTGATCTGCGTCCAGAAAAGCTCCATATGGCCCACCTCATTTCCTGTGTCACAGAATAACACGATTCGTAATTTTTTGCTACCACTATTGTAAATTGTGTGATATACTGAAATGAATATTTCTGCAAACCTCCTGCTTTCCCGGAAAGCAGACGCCACTAACCGCAAAGGCGTCCACACACCGCCTTTGGAAAGGAATACGGATCACATGAAGAAAATTCTCGTACTTGAGGACGAGCCCAGCATCCGCAGCTTCGTCGTCATCAACCTGCGCCGGTCCGGTTACGAGCCCATTGAGGCGGCCACAGGCGAGGAGGCGCTCGAAAAGCTCAAGCAGAATCCGGACACGCTCGTCGCACTGCTCGACGTGATGCTGCCGGACATCGACGGGTTTGAGGTCTGCCGCCGCATCCGCGCGACCGGCTCGAAGATGGGCATCCTCATGCTCAGCGCCAAGAGCCAGGAGATGGACAAGATCACCGGCCTCATGACCGGCGCGGACGACTATGTCACCAAGCCTTTCTCCCCTGCCGAGCTGCTTGCGCGCGTGGACGCGCTCTACCGCCGCATCGGCGGCAGCGAGAACACCGAGGACGTGCTCTCGAGCGGGCCGTTCGTGCTGCACCTGCGCTCGCGCACGCTCGACAAAAACAGCGAGCACATCCGCCTGACGCAGACGGAGTTTGCCATCATGAAGCTGTTCATGGAAAACCCCGGCCGCGCGCTCTCGCGCGAGGACATTCTGCACGCCGTCTGGGGTGCGGACTACAACGGCGAGGTCAAGATCGTCGATGTGAACATCCGCCGTCTGCGCATCAAGATCGAGGACGACGCGACCGAGCCGGAATACATCACCACCGTCTGGGGCTACGGCTATAAGTGGGGCTACTGAGGCCATGCAGGACGTCACCCCCACCCCCGCAGGCGAACCCAAACAGGAAAACACCTTCCGCGGCCTGTTTTCGCGCATGGCCATGGGCCAATGTGTGCACGCGGCGCTGTGCGTCGCCATCGGCGCGGCCATCGGTCTGAGCGCCGGGCACGTCAGCACGGCGTTGGGCATCATACTCGGCATTCTCGCGGCAGCCGCCGGCGCCGTGGTCTGCGCGCTGTGGTTTCGCCGGCACGTGTCGCGCCCGGTCGAGCAGATCACGGAGGTCACGCGCACGATCGCCGGCGGGCGCTACGGCACGGAGCTGCCGGTGCAGCGCGACGATGAGCTTGGCCGCCTTGCGACCGCAATCAACGAGCTGTCACAGGAAATCAGCCGCAGTGAAAAAATGCAGTCGGAGTTCATCTCGTCGATCTCGCACGAGCTGCGCACGCCCCTGACCGCCATCACCGGCTGGAGCGAGACGCTCATGTTCGACACCGCCATCCAGGGCGACTCCCGCCGCGGCATCGCCATCATCTCCAAGGAGGCCGCGCGCCTGACGAGTCTCGTCGAAGAGCTGCTGGAGTTCACCCGCATCCAGGACGGCCGCTTCAACCTGAGCATGGAGCTGCTTGACATCGAGAGCGAGCTCGAGGACACCATTTTCACCTATCAGGAGCTGCTGCGGCAGGACGGGATGCAGCTCATCTACAACCCGCCCGAGGAGGAGATCCCGCTCGTGCCCGGCGACCCGGAGCGCCTCAAGCAGGTGTTTCTCAACATCCTCGACAACGCCGCCAAGTACGCCCGCGACGGCAAGACGATCGAAGTGTCCGTTTTTTCGGACAGTGAAGCTGCTACCATTCAATTCAGGGACCATGGCCCCGGCATCCCGGAAAACGAGCTGCCGCACGTGAAGGAGAAATTCTTCAAGGGCGAGAAGCACAAGGCCCGCGGCAGCGGCATAGGCCTCGCCGTGTGCGACGAGATCATCACCCGCTCCGGCGGTACGCTGACGATCGCCAACGCCCCCGGCGGCGGCACACTGGTCTCGGTGCGCCTGCCGTTCGCGCCGGAGAGCGGCAATTAACTTCGTAATTTCATTCTAACCGAGGTAACCATATGAGCAAAACCGAATCCGCAAAACCCGATACCAGCGTCTCGTTCCGCACATCCATCGGCGGGCAGGCGCTCATCGAGGGCATTCTCATGCGCGGCCCGACCCGGCAGGCCATCGTCTGCCGCACGCAGGACGGCATGGTCGAGAAGGTCGAGGAGCTGCACTGGGTCCGCGAAAAGCACCCGATCCTCGGCTGGCCGCTCATCCGCGGCGTCATCGTGTTTCTCGACTCGATGGTCAAGGGCATGAAGGCGCTGACCTATTCGGCCGACCTGCTGCCCGAGGACGAGCAGGAGGAGCCCGGCAAGATCGACCTCTGGATCGAAAAGCATTTCGGCGAGGAGAAGGCCAAGGACATCATCATCGGTACGGCCGTGGTGCTCGGCATCGCGCTGTCGATCGTGCTGTTCATCCTGATCCCGACGCTGCTCGCCGGCCTGACCAAGGGCTTTATCCACAGCCCCGTTGTGCGCAACCTCTTTGAGGGCCTGCTGCGCATCGTCATTTTCCTGCTGTATCTGTGGGGCGTGGCGCACATGAAGGACGTCGAGCGTATGTTCGCCTACCACGGCGCGGAGCACAAGACCATCTTCTGCTACGAAAAGGGCCTGCCGCTGACGGTCGAGAACGTGCGGCCGCAGTCGCGCTTCCACCCCCGCTGCGGCACGAGCTTTCTGTTCGTCGTCGTCATCATCAGCATTCTGGTGTTCTCGCTCGTGAGCCTGCGCGTCGGCTTGTGGGACAATCCGTGGGTGCGCATCGGCCTGCGGCTGCTGCTGCTGCCGGTCGTCGTGTCCATCAGTTATGAAATCAACCGCTGGGTCGGCCGGCACGACAACCTCTGCTCGCGCATTCTGTCCGCGCCGGGCAAGTGGCTGCAGCGCCTGACCACCAACGAGCCGGACGACAGCATGATCGAGTGCGCCATCCGTGCGCTCGAGCTCGTCATCCCAGAGCAGAAGGGCAGCGACGCCTGGTAATCCGTCAGCAAAGGACTGGAAGATAGAGAGATGCCAAAGACCTATAACGACCTGTATCTGGCCACGCGCACGGCGCTGAAAAACGCCGGCGTGGAGGCTTACGCGCTCGAGGCGCGGCTGCTGGTGGCCTATGCCGTCGGCAAGACGAAGGAGGAATTCGTGCGCGACCTGCGCCTGTACACCTCCGACGAAAATGAACAGAAGATCGAGGCCCTGTTGCAGCGCCGCATCGCCGGCGAGCCGCTGGCCTATCTCATCGGCGAGTGGGAGTTTCACGGGCTGCCGATCGTGGTCACGCCCGACGTGCTCATCCCGCGCATGGACACCGAGGTGCTCGTGGACGCGGCGCTGCGCGTGCTCGTCGGCCGGAAGATGAACGCCCGCATTCTCGACCTCTGCTCCGGCAGCGGCTGCATCGGCTGCGCGCTGGCGCATGAGCTGCCGGCCGCGCGCGTCGTCATGGTGGACATCAGCGACGAGGCCCTCACCGTGAGCAAGGAAAACCTGCGCCGCAACCACCAGAACCGCACCATCTGCCTCAAGGCCGACGCGCTCGAAAAGCCCCCTATGGGCATCGGCACGTTCGACCTCATCGTGTCGAACCCGCCGTATGTGGCGAGCATGGACATCCTCACGCTCGACAGCTCCGTGCGCGACTACGAGCCGCTCGGCGCGCTCGACGGCGGCGAGGATGGGCTGATGTTCTACCGCGCGATCGTGCGCCACTGGACGCAGATCCTCCGCCCCGGCGGCTGGCTCATGTTCGAGGTCGGTGAGGATCAGGCGGCCGCCGTCATGGCGCTGATGACAGAAGAAAAATACACCGATGTGACCGCCCTAGAGGACACCGCCGGCATCCGGCGCGTCGTCGTCGGCCGCATCTGATACTTAGAGGTGAATCACTATGGCTGAAAAGAAAAAATCCGCACCCGTGTCCACCGGCCCCGTCAAGCCGGAGGACAAGAAAAAAGCGCTCGAGACCGCGCTCGCCCAGATCGAGAAGAACTTCGGCAAGGGCGCCATCATGCGCCTCGGCGACGACATTCCCGTGAACGTGGAGGCCATCTCCACCGGCTCCCTGTCGCTCGATCTCGCGCTCGGCATCGGCGGCGTGCCCCGCGGCCGTATCGTTGAGGTCTACGGCCCCGAATCCTCCGGTAAAACAACGCTCGCGCTGCAGATCCTGGCTGAAGCACAGAAGATGGGCGGCGAGGTCGCGTTTATTGATGTTGAGCATGCGCTCGACCCGACCTACGCCGCCGCGCTGGGTGTTGATATTGACAGTCTGCTGGTCAGCCAGCCCGACACCGGCGAGCAGGCCATGGAGATCTGCGAGGCGCTGGTGCGCTCCGGTGCCATTGATGCCATCGTTGTGGACTCTGTTGCCGCTATGGTGCCCCGCGCTGAGATCGAGGGCGAGATGGGCGACAGCTTTGTCGGTCTGCACGCGCGCCTCATGTCGCAAGCGCTGCGCAAGCTGACCGGCGCGGTCGGCAAAACGAACACCATCGTCATTTTCATCAACCAGCTGCGCGAAAAGGTCGGCGTCATGTACGGCAACCCCGAGGTCACGACCGGCGGCCGCGCGCTTAAGTTCTATTCGAGCGTGCGTATCGATGTGCGCCGCATCGAGGCACTGAAAAACGGCAGCGAGATCATCGGCAACCGCACGCGCGCCAAGGTCGTGAAGAACAAGATGGCGCCCCCGTTCCGCGAGGCGGAGTTCGACATCATGTACGGCGAGGGCATCTCGCTCATCGGCGAGCTCATTGACCTCGGCGTCAAGCTCGGATTGGTGCAGAAGAGCGGCTCGTGGTACTCGATGGGCGAAACGCGCATCGGTCAGGGACGCGATGCGGCCAAGCAGTATCTGAAAAACAATCCCGAGATCGCCGATAATCTCGAAGCGGAGATCCGCCGCAACTTCGACAAGCTGATGACGGGCCAGTCCCGCGTGGCGGCAAAGGCTGCGGGCCGCGCCGTGGACGTCAGCGCCGACGATTTCAAGGATGAAGATTGAGAAGATCGAACGATCGAAGCATAAGCAGGAGCGCGTTCTCGTGTATCTGGAGGGGGGAGACCTCCTCCGGATCACCGAGAGCGAGCTTCTGCGTTTCGGTTTATGTATAGGGCTGGACATTGACGATAGGACTGTGGTAGAATTGCAACAGTCCGGCGCGCGGAGCGAAACGCGCGTGCGCGCGGCGAACATGATCTCGTCCCGCCCGCTGTCGAGAAAAGAGCTTGCGAAAAAGCTCAGGGAAAAGGGCTCGGTCGAGGCCGACGCCGAATCGGCGTGCGACTGGCTCGAGGAGATCGGCGCGCTGAACGACGCGGAGTATGCCGCGATGCTCGTGCACCATTACGGCGGCATGGGCTATGGCGAGGCGAAGATTCGCGATGAGCTCTACCGCCGCGGCGTGCCGCGCGAGCTATGGGAGGACGCGCTTTCGCAGTCGCTCGACGCGCAGGAGGCCATCGCGCGCGTGATCGCGCAGAAGACAAAGGGCCGCGTGCTCGATGAAAAGCTCGTCGAAGAGATCACGCCGATGGTCGCCGAGACCATCCACAACAACTGCCGCCCGGCAAACCGCCTCTATAAGACTGAGGCCGCCCGCGGCCTGACGGCGGATACCTTCGCCAAGCTGATGAGCCGCCTGTAACGCGAAAAACAGCATAGAAAAAGGACGCATCCGGTCGGATGCGTCCTTTTTCATTTGCGATTGTATGT
>OIAE01000206.1_pt1 | contig 17235 bp, 10 predicted proteins | sample 1580681 | NCBI WGS metagenome assembly OIAE01 (sample SAMEA3882525, study PRJEB24775) | human gut metagenome | biome: human-associated habitat; feature: intestine environment; material: feces | place: Netherlands | collected 2009/2010
TTTCTGACAGATCCTATTGAAGACTGGCCGCGTGACTGGGCAGACTATAAGAAGAATTATCAGGCCACCTTTACGGCGCAATTGCTCTATCCCAACATAGCCGATTACGAAGTGATGCCTTGGCCGGAACGTATCTACGAAGGGCTATACCGTACAAGTGCCAATAGCGACAAGAAAGAACGCATTCCCCGTTTCTATTCCACACAGATGCAAGTGATGATTAACGCCCTGAACCGTATGCCTCTGACCGATAATAAACTGACCGGAAGCGAAGGATTCAGCGTACTGATGGCAAATTCTTTGATGTTCCAGCGTTTCCCTACGCACAACGGATATGAAGACCCACAACTTGCCAACTTCTACGGTCAGGCGTTGCCTTTGCTCAAACGAGGTGTGCCCGTCAAGACCGTCCACATTGAGAACCTCGGCTATAAAGAAGCGCTGGCTGACACAAAAGTGTTGCTGATGACTTATGCAAACATGAAACCGCTTGAGTCCGAAGCGCACAGCCACATTGCCGATTGGGTGAAGAAGGGCGGAGTGCTGATTTACAGCGGGACGGACAACGACCCTTTTCAGAATGTAAGAGAATGGTGGAATACCAACGGGCATAACTATACTACTCCTTCCGCACATCTTTTTGAGCAGATGGGACTTCCTGCCAGACCGGAACAGGGAGAATACAGTTACGGTAAGGGAACCGTATGTATTGTCCGTACCGACCCTAAAGATTATGTCCTGCATGAAGGCGGTGACAAAGATTTTTTGTATCTTGCGGCCCGAATGTACGAGCAGAATGCGAAAGCGGGGAAGCTGGAGTTCAAAAATAACTTCTATCTGCAAAGGGGAGATTACGACTTGGCTGCTGTGCTTGAAGAAAGCGTGAGCGACGAGCCGTTTACTGTGGAAGGATGTTTGATTGACCTTTTCGACCCCAAATTACCGATCTACACTTCCAAGCGGATAAATCCGGGTGAGCAAGCCTTGTTGCTGAATGTAGAACGTGTAGCCGGTAAGAAGAAGCCGCAGGTTCTGGCTTCAGCAAGTCGCGAAGAACAGGAAGAACGCGGAAAAGGCCGGTACTCCTATGTGGCGAAAAGTCCTGCCGAGACTTCAAACGTATCGCGGGTGCTGCTGCCCCGTTGTCCTAAGAGTGTGACAGTCGACGGCAGAGAAGTATTCGATGCCAAGCGTTGGCATGCAGCAAGCCATACATATTTGATAGAGTTTGAGAATAATCCTGACGGAGTGTCGGTGAAGTTTTGCTGGTAATCTCAGGCCTTTTATTTTTTTAAGTGTAACAACATAAACAATTATTTTATATAAACAATATGAGAAAAAAGCTTTTATACACCTTGTTGGTATCATGCCTTTTTGCGTGCAGTGACAAGGATACGTCTTATGAAGTCGTCAAGAATGACTTGAGAGCTCCAGCCTACCCGCTTGTTACCATCGACCCTTATGCCAGTGCATGGTCCATGAGCGATAACCTTTATGACAGCCCCGTTCGCCATTGGACGGGTAAGGATTTCCCACTGATTGGCGTGGTGAAGGTAGACGGTGTTTCCTACCGTTTTATGGGAACCGAGGAATTGGAGATGAATGCCATCGTGCCCACCTCGCAGCAAGGCGATTGGACGGGCCGGTATACCACGGAGAAGCCTGCGGGCGATTGGACCTCTGCGGGTTACGACGATTCCAAATGGAAGTCAGACCGTGGTGCCTTTGGTACCAAGGAAAATGAGCCTACGGCAAAAACCCAGTGGGGAACCCGTAATATCTGGGTGCGCCGTATGGTAAATATTGACCGTGATTTGACCGGTATACCTGTCTATCTGGAATTCTCCAACGATGACGATGCCGTATTCTACATCAACGGAGTGAAAATACACGGCACAGGAACCACGTGCAACAAGAACAAAGTCGTGAAACTTCCCGATGAGGCTTTGGCGGTTTTGAAGCAGGGCGACAACATCATTGCCGCCGAATGTATCAATCCGGTTGGTAACGGCTTGCTCGACTTCGGCCTGCAGATTCCGAAACATCTGGAAACTGTGTTTGGCAATACAGCCGTGCAGACCTCTGCCGACGTGCAGCCCATGCAGACACACTACGCTTTTACCTGTGGTGGTGTCGACCTGAAAGTCACCTTCACGGCACCTCTCTTTATGGAAGACCTGAAGCTGCTGAGCCGTCCCGTGAATTACCTTACTTATAGTGTTGCTGCCCGTGACGGCAGGGAACACGAAGTGGAGGTGTATTTTGAGGCTTCTCCGCGCTGGGCGCTCGACCAGCCTTACCAGCAATCTGCAAGCAAGGGATATGAAGCTGACGGGCTGCTCTACCTGAAGAGTGGAAGCAAGGAACAGAACATCCTGGCAAAGCAGGGCGATGACCTCCGCATTGACTGGGGATATTTCTACATGGTTGCCGGCAAGGAAAACACTGCATACAGTGTCGGCAACAGTACCGAACTGCGCAAGAACTTCGTGAACGGAACTTTGAACTCAGCTTCGCTCGAGGGAGAGGACAGCAATGGAAACATGGCTTTGGTGCGTAGCCATGGCAAAGTGAAGAATGTTACCGACAAGATAATGCTGGGCTATGACGACATCTATTCCATCCAGTACTTCGGTACAAACCTGCGTCCTTACTGGAACTCAAAAGGCGACCGTACCATCGAGGCTGAAATGCTGGCTGCCTACAATGAGTATGACAAATTGCTGGCACGTTGCTATGCTTTCGATAAGAAGTTGATGGAAGACGCTTCAGCAGCAGGCGGCAAGGAATATGCCGAACTCTGCGCGTTGGCCTACCGTCAGTCCATTGCCGCCCACAAACTGGTGGAAGCCCCCAACGGTGACCTGTTGTGGCTGTCGAAGGAAAACAACAGTAACGGCTGTATCAATACGGTGGACCTGACTTATCCCTCAGCTCCCCTCTATCTGATTTATAATCCGGAACTGGAGAAGGGCATGATGAACGGTATCTTCCATTATAGTGAAAGCGGCAAATGGACCAAGCCCTTCGCCGCCCATGATTTGGGTACCTATCCTCTTGCCAACGGCCAGGTCTACGGAGGCGATATGCCGGTGGAAGAGAGTGGAAACATGCTGATTCTTACAGCTGCCATTGCTGCCGTAGAAGGCAATGCCGACTATGCTGCCAAACATTGGGAAGTGCTCACCACTTGGACAGACTATCTGGTGGAAAAGGGACTTGACCCTGAAAACCAACTCTGTACCGATGACTTCGCCGGACACTTTGCGCATAACACCAATCTTTCCATCAAGGCAATTTTAGGAGTGGCCTCTTATGGCCGGTTGGCTGAAATGCTCGGCAAGAAGGATGTGGCCGAAGCCTATACAACGAAGGCACGCCAGATGGCTACCGAATGGGAGCGCATGGCCAACGACGGCGACCATTATCGCCTGACTTTCGACAAGCCGGGTACATGGAGCCAGAAGTACAACCTGGTTTGGGACAGACTGCTCGGACTGGACATCTTCGACAGCAAAATTGCAGAAATGGAGATACCTTATTATCTGGCCAAGCAGAATATCTATGGTCTGCCCCTCGACAATCGTGAGACTTACACCAAGACCGACTGGATTATGTGGACTGCCACTATGGCTCCCGACCAGGCTACTTTCCGTGAATTCATCGTCCCGGTGCATAAGTTCATGAACGAAACGATAGACCGCGTGCCGATGTCCGACTGGGTGTTTACCGACAAACCCAACTGGCGTGGCTTCAAGGCCCGCTCGGTAATAGGCGGATATTACATGAAGATGCTTGAAGGCAAGTTGATGCAAAATAAACAATGACAAAATTTACCAAACGAATGAAAAGACTCTTTGCATGGGGAACCGCCCTCCTTCTTGTTGGCGGTATGCAGGCGGCCTCGTTGCCGGTTGATGAGCCGATTACACCTGTGGATTACGTCAGCACCTTGGTTGGCACGCAGTCCAAGCATTCCCTTTCTACGGGTAATACTTATCCTGCCGTGGCTATGCCTTGGGGCATGAATTTCTGGACTCCACAGACCGGAACCATGGGTAACGGATGGGCTTACACCTATGATGCCGACAAGATTCGCGGCTTCAAGCAGACGCACCAGCCCAGCCCGTGGATTAACGACTACGGACAGTTTGCCATTATGCCCGTTACCGGAAAGGTGGCTTTCGACCAGGACGAGCGTGCCAGTTGGTTTTCTCACAAAGCCGAGACTGCCACTCCTTATTATTATAAGGTCTATCTTGCCGACCATGATGTGACGGCGGAGTTTGCTCCTACCGAGCGTGCCGCTGCTTTCCGTTTCACTTTCCCTGAAACGGAGGAAGCCTATGTGGTGGTAGATGCCATGGACAACGGCTCTTTTGTGAAAATCATTCCGGCTGAAAAGAAAATCATAGGCTACACTACCAAGAACAGCGGTGGCGTGCCAAGCAATTTCAAGAACTACTTTGTATTGCAGTTCGATAAGCCTTTTACTTATACTGCTGCCGTGAAGGACGGAAAGATTGATTCCCGTACCACCGAGGCAGGTGCCAATCATGCCGGTGGCATCATCGGTTTTCATACCCTCCGTGGCGAGCAGGTGAATGTACGTGTGGCTTCCTCATTCATCAGTCACGAGCAGGCTGAGTTGAACTTGAAGGAACTGGGTGGCCGGACGCTTGAAGAGGTGGCGAAAGCCGGGCGTGACGAATGGAACCGGGTGCTGGGCCGCATTGAAGTGCAGGATACCGACCTCGACCGTCTGCGTACTTTCTACTCTTGTTTCTACCGTTCGGTGCTTTTCCCGCGCAGTTTCTACGAGATAGATGCGCAAGGTCAGGTAATGCACTACAGCCCCTATAATGGTGAGGTGCTACCCGGCTATATGTTTACCGACACCGGTTTCTGGGACACTTTCCGTTGTCTCTTCCCCTTCCTCAACCTGATGTATCCATCCATGAATGCCAAGATGCAGGAAGGATTGGCCAACACTTACAAGGAGAGCGGTTTCCTGCCCGAATGGGCCAGTCCGGGACACCGTGGTTGCATGGTGGGCAACAATTCCGCCTCTGTGGTGGCGGATGCCTGGCTGAAAGGTCTGCGTGGCTACGACATCGAGACATTATGGAAAGCCGTGAAGAGCGGTACGGAGAATGTGCATCCCGAGGTTTCCTCTACCGGACGCCTGGGACATGAGTATTACAACAAGCTGGGTTATGTGCCCTATAATGTGGGTATCAACGAGAATGCAGCCCGTACGCTGGAGTATGCCTATGACGATTGGTGCATCTACCAGTTGGGACTTTCGCTCGGCAAGTCGAAGAAAGAACTGGCTCCTTTCGCCAAACGCGCGCTGAACTACCGGAATCTTTTCGACCCTGCCCACAAGCTGATGCGCGGCAAGAATGAGGACGGTACGTTCCAATCGCCGTTCAATCCCTTGAAGTGGGGTGATGCCTTTACCGAAGGAAACAGCTGGCATTATTCATGGTCGGTTTTCCACGATCCGCAAGGGCTCATTGATTTGATGGGGGGCAAGGATTCCTTCAACCGGATGATGGATTCCGTGTTTGTGCTGCCGCCTGTATTCGACGAAAGCTATTATGGCAGTGTCATCCACGAAATCCGGGAGATGCAGATCATGAACATGGGCAACTACGCTCACGGCAACCAGCCCATACAGCACATGATTTACCTCTATAACTATTCCTCCCAGCCGTGGAAGGCGCAGTACTGGCTGCGTGAGGTCATGGAGCGCATGTACAATGCCAATCCCGACGGCTATTGCGGTGATGAAGACAACGGCCAGACATCTGCCTGGTACGTATTTTCAGCTTTGGGATTCTATCCCGTCTGTCCGGGTACAGACCAGTATGTGCTGGGTGCTCCTCTCTTCCGTTCTGTGCGTCTGCACTTGGAAAATGGCAAGACTGTGACGATTGAAGCTCCTGAGAATAGTCGCGCCAACCGCTACGTGCAGAAACTCACAGTGGACGGCGTTGACTATACACGCAACTATCTGACGCACGGGCAACTGATGAACGGCTCCTCACTGCGTTTCACTATGGACAATGTGCCCAACAAACAGCGTGGGGCAGGAGAGGAGGACGCTCCTTACTCCTTCTCGAAAACGCTTAAAAAGAAGAAGTGATTTCAAAGCCAAAACCATAGCAATTAATGATGAGGGTGTGCCGAATGTCTGACGGAATGATAGCTGAAAAACGTTTTGGCACACCCTCTCTCTTTTACGATAAATCACTGTTCGAAAACCCTATTTACCATGAAACTTAAGAAACTTACTATTTACTGCCTGGCATTGTTTTGTGCCTCTTCTTCTCTTTATGCGCAATCCGGTGAAGAAGTTCAAAAGAAACGCAGCGGCAATCCGATTTTTCCCGGTTGGTATGCCGACCCTGAGGGGGTGGTGCTGGACGGGAAGTTCTGGATTTATCCTACATATTCCGCTCCTTATGATGAACAGACTTTTATGGATGCCTATTCTTCGCCCGACTTGGTGCATTGGACCAAGCATCCACGCGTGCTTTCAAAGGAAAACATCCCATGGCTGCGCCGTGCTTTGTGGGCACCGGCTGTCATCGAGGCCAATGACCGTTATTATCTTTTCTTCGGAGGGAACGACATACAGAACAACTCTGAGATTGGCGGTATCGGTGTGGCTGTGGCAGACAATCCGGCAGGTCCTTTCAAAGATGTGCTGGGCAAGCCCTTGATTGATAAGATTGTGAATGGCGCACAACCCATCGACCAGTTTGTGTTCCGCGATGACGATGGCACTTACTATATGTACTATGGCGGATGGGGGCATTGCAACATCGTGAAACTGTCTCCCGATTTACTTGGTGTCGTTCCTTTTGATGATGGCACAGTCTATAAAGAAGTGACTCCTCAGGACTATGTAGAAGGTCCTTTCATGCTGAAACGTAACGGAAAGTATTACTTCATGTGGTCGGAAGGCGGTTGGGGAAGCCCCGACTACCGTGTGGCCTATGCCATTGCCGACTCTCCTTTCGGACCGTTCCATCGCGAGGGAATAATTCTTCAGCAGGATGCCGGTGTAGCTACCGGTGCCGGACATCATTCGGTGGTGCGTGGAAAAGGCAAGGACGAATGGTACATCATTTACCACCGTCGCCCGTTGGGAGAAACGGCTGCAAACAGCCGTGCCACCTGCATTGATCGGATGTACTTTGACAAAAAAGGAAAGATAAAGCCGGTGCGCATGACTTTCGAGGGAGTGAAAGCTACCCAAACCCCACTTGACTAATAGCAATTTTCAATTCAAATTTATATAGAAGAAATATGAGTCTTAATTCCAAAAAGATTTGTTTCAGTCTTGTTCTGGCTGCGGCTGCCGGGATGGTTCAGGCTGCCAATGGTAGCTGCCTTCTTGCCGATGCGGGTTTTGTGGCCGTGCAGGACAATACGGCATCTGCCGGAAACTATTCCTCTAACCGTCCTAAAGAGAAACAACGCCTTTTCCGTTCCACTGCCGTGGAGAAAGAGATTGCCCGTGTACAGAAACTTTTGAAGAACCGCAAGCTTTCCTGGATGTTTGCCAACTGTTTTCCCAATACGCTGGATACTACTGTGCACTTCCGCAAGGGTAGCGATGGAAAGCCTGATACTTTTGTATATACGGGTGACATCCATGCTATGTGGTTGCGTGACTCAGGGGCGCAGGTATGGCCATATGTGCAGCTTGCCAACAACGACCCGAAACTGAAAGAGATGCTGGCTGGTGTTATTCTGCGCCAGTTCAAGTGCATCAATATCGACCCGTATGCGAATGCCTACAACGACGGTGCGCTGCCCGATGGGCATTGGATGAGTGACCTTACTGACATGAAGCCCGAACTGCATGAACGCAAATGGGAAATCGACTCGCTTTGTTATCCCTTGCGGTTGGCTTATCACTACTGGCAGGTGACGGGTGACACTTCGGTTTTCGGTGCTGAATGGCTGGAAGCCATCCGCAACATTTATACTACTTTTTGTCAGCAGCAGCGCAAAGAGGGTGTCAGTCCCTACAAATTCCAACGCAAGACGGAGCGTGCGCTCGATACGCTGAACAATGACGGTCTGGGTGCTCCTGTCCGTCCGGTGGGACTCATCGTGTCCTGCTTCCGCCCGTCGGACGATGCCACAACGCTTCAGTTCCTTGTGCCTTCCAACTTCTTTGCCGTCACTTCCTTGCGCAAGGCTGCCGAGATTCTGGAAACAGTGAACAGGGAGACTGCCCTGGCTGCCGACTGCCGTGCCTTGGCCGATGAGGTGGAGATGGCTTTGAAACGCTATGCAACCTACAACCATCCTGAATTCGGTACCATCTATGCTTTCGAGGTTGATGGTTTCGGCAATCATCTGCTGATGGACGATGCCAATGTGCCCAGCTTGCTTGCCATGCCCTATTTGGGAGATGTAGATGTCAATGACCCCATTTATCAGAATACCCGCTGTTTTGTGTGGAGCGACAGCAATCCCTATTTCTTCAGCGGCAAAGCCGGCGAGGGCATCGGCGGACCGCATATCGGCTATGACATGGTGTGGCCCATGAGCATTATGATGAAAGCCTTCACAAGCCAGAACGATGAAGAGATTAAAACTTGCGTGAAGATGTTGATGGATACAGAAGCCGGAACCGGCTTTATGCACGAGTCTTTCCACAAAGACAATCCCGCCAAGTTCACCCGCGCCTGGTTTGCATGGCAAAACACATTGTTTGGCGAACTCATTCTAAAACTGGTGAACGAGGGCAAGCTAGACTTGCTGAACAGCATACAGTAAAAAAACATTTATCCCCCCTGGATTCTGTGGATGAATGTAATAATCAACCACTCCAGGGGGAATATTATCACTCCTCCCTCCCATCATCTTCCGGTAAGTAGTAACGTTCACAAAATAGACGGGAAGTTAACAAAAAAAGTTTCAGAAGTTAATACTAAAACAAGAAAGAGTTAAGAAAGAGCTTTATCCCAAACTTTGGTTTTTCCAAACCAAGCCTGGGGATAGAGAAACCAAGTCTTGGTTTAGATATCCGCAAAGCTGGGAAAGAAGTTTCCCACCCAAGACACCATTCCACCAACAAGCGACTTTCAAACCAAAGACCGTCATCCTCAACTGAATCTTTTCAAAAGAGACTACACGAATCCCCCACCAGCAAAGCGTTTCAAAAGCAGCTTCATTATCAAATGAATAAGCTATCAACAAGGTGTTGAAAACTTCTTCCTAAGATTTTAGTTAAAAGATTGTGGGGAATTGTGGGGAAATGTGTATTTTTACCGTCGCTTATTATAATAAGGTGAGAAATGATACAATTTTTAGGTAATATCGAGGCTAAGGCGGATGCAAAAGGAAGAGTTTTCATCCCGGCCACCTTCCGGAAACAGCTGCAAGCCGCTTCTGAAGAAAGACTCGTGTTGCGTAAGGACGTGTATCAGGATTGCCTGGTGCTCTACCCGGAAAGTGTATGGTTTGCCACTCAAAACCAACTTCGCTGCCGACTGAATAAATGGAACGCCAAACAACAAATGATTTTCCGCCAGTTCGTAAGTGACGCGGAAGTCATGACCCCTGACGGGAACGGACGCATCCTGCTCCCAAAACGTTACCTGCAAATGGCGGGTATACAAAGTGATGTCCGCTTCATTGGTGTGGACAACACAATAGAAATCTGGGCTAAGGAACGTGCCGACCAACCATTCATGAACCCCGACGAGTTCAGCGAGGCTCTTGAAGAACTGCTGGGAGACGAAAATATTTGTTGTGACGAAAATAAGCTATAAACAACAGATGATGAAAGAAGAAACAACATATCACATCCCCGTATTGCTGATGCCGAGCGTAGATGCAATGAACATCCGTCCGGACGGCACGTATGTAGACGTAACGTTTGGTGGAGGAGGACATTCGCGCGAGATACTGTCCCGCCTGGAAGACGGCGGCCGGCTGCTGAGCTTCGACCAGGACGAGGATGCGGAACGCAACATTGTGAACAACCCGCATTTTACATTCGTACGCAGCAACTTCCGCTACCTGCACAACTTCCTACGCTATCACGGCATCGAAAAAGTGGATGCCATACTTGCCGACCTCGGCGTATCTTCCCATCACTTTGATGACAGCGAACGGGGATTCTCCTTCCGCTTCGACGGGGCACTGGATATGCGTATGAACAAGCGTGCCGGCCTGACCGCTGCCGACATCGTGAATACCTACGAAGAAGAAAAGCTGGCCGATATTTTTTATCTGTACGGCGAGCTGAAGAACAGCCGGAAACTGGCATCTGTCATCGTTAAGGCACGGGCTACGCAGAGAATTGCCACCATCGGCGATTTTTTGGAAATCGTCAAGCCACTCTTCGGCCGCGAACGCGAGAAGAAAGAACTGGCAAAAGTATTCCAGGCATTGCGCATTGAGGTAAACCAGGAAATGGAAGCACTGAAAGAAATGCTGTATGCGGCAACAGAAGCGCTAAAGCCGGGAGGCCGCCTGGTGGTGATAACCTATCACTCCCTGGAAGACCGTATGGTGAAGAATATCATGAAAACCGGTAACGTGGAAGGCAAGGCCGAAAAAGATTTCTTCGGGAACGTATTGACCCCGTTCCGGCTAGTCAACAACAAAGTGATTGTACCGGACGAGGAAGAGATAGAGCGCAATCCGCGTTCGCGCAGCGCCAAGCTGAGAATTGCAGAAAGAGTAATGAATGATTAGTGACTAGCAATGGAAAAGAAGCAAGAAGAAAAGAATACGGAAAAGGTGAAAAAACGCACCTCACTGAAGAACATTATCGGAGGCGACATTCTGGCCACAGACTTCTTCCGCCGCCAAGCCGGATTGTTGTTCCTTATCATGGTGCTTATCATTATTTACATCAACAACCGTTACGAATGCCAACTGCAACTGATAGAGATAGACAATCTTAAAAAAGAGCTGATAGACATCAAGTACGATGCCCTGACACGCAGTTCGGAATTGATGGAGCGGAGCCGCCAATCGCGCATCGAGGAATACATCGCCACCAAAGAAAGCGATTTGCAGACTTCCACTAATCCACCGTACTTACTAAAATAATGGAGAATTGAGGATTAAAGTAATTTCAATAGTACATCGTAAATCGTTAAATCGTAAATAACATTGGCTGTAAATAAAAAAAACATAATGACCCGTTACTTCTTCGTCGTCCTACTCATGGGGTTGGTGGGGATAGCTATTGTTGTGAAAGGCGCCATGATTATGTTTGCTGAGCGACAGTACTGGCACGATGTAGCCGACCGCTTCGTAAAAGAGAATGTAACGGTGAAGCCCAACCGGGGAAATATCCTGTCCTCGGATGGCAAACTGATGGCAAGTTCGCTGCCGGAATATAAAATATATATGGACTTCATGTCCGGCGAAAGGGACGAGAAGCGCCGCAAAAAGGACCAGCAGCGCAAGGATTCTATCTGGAAAGCCAATTTCGATTCCATCTGTATCGGGCTTCATCAGATTTTTCCGGACATCAGTGCCGCCACCTTCAAAAGCCATCTGCGCAAGGGGCGGGAGATGAAGAGCCGGAACTACAACATTCTTCCCAACCGCAACCGGCGCATCTCTTACATTCAGTATAAGGAAGCCAAGCGGTTACCCGTATTCAAGATGAACAAGTACAGAGGCGGGTTCCACGAACAGATATACAACCAGCGTAAAAAGCCGTTCGGTTCTTTGGCAGCCCAAACCCTGGGCCGTCTCTATGCCGATACAGCCATGGGAGCCCGTAACGGCATTGAACTGGCCTTCGACACCCTGCTGAAAGGACGAAACGGTATTACCCACCGTCAGAAGGTGATGAATAAATACCTGAATATCGTAGACCTTCCCCCGGTAGACGGTTGTGACATCATATCCACCCTCGACGTAGGCATGCAGGACATCTGCGAAAAAGCCTTGGTGGACAAGTTGAAGGAAATCAATGCCAACGTCGGGGTAGCCGTACTGATGGAAGTGGCTACCGGAGAAGTAAAGGCCATTGTCAACATGATGAAAGCCGGAGACGGCAATTACTACGAAATGAACAGTAATGCCATCAGCGATATGTTGGAACCGGGCTCCACCTTCAAGACAGCCTCCATTATGGTGGCACTGGAAGATGGCAAGATAACCCCGGATACCGAGGTAGACACGGGCAACGGTATTATGAATATGTACGGCAGTAAGATGAGGGACCACAACTGGCACCGGGGAGGTTACGGAAAGATAGATGTGACACGTATTCTGGAAGTTTCTTCCAATGTGGGTGTCTCCTACCTCATCGACAAGCACTACAAGGATAATCCGCAGAAGTTCGTGGACGGTTTGAAGCGCATGAGCATCGACCAGCCGCTTCATCTGCAAATACCCGGTGAAGGGAAACCCAACATCAAAGGGCCTAAAGAGCGTTATTTTGCCAAAACGACTTTGCCGTGGATGAGTATCGGTTACGAAACCCAGGTACCTCCCATGAACATACTGACCTTCTACAATGCCATAGCCAACAACGGGGTCATGGTACGCCCCAAGTTTGTGAAAGCAGCGGTAAAGGACGGTGAGGTAGTGAAAGAATATCCTACGGAAGTAATCAATCCCAAGATATGTTCCGACCATACCCTGACACAGATCCGCGAAATCCTTCGGAAAGTGGTATCGCAAGGTCTGGCAAAACCCGCCGGCAGCAAGCAATTCTCCGTATCGGGCAAGACGGGTACGGCACAGATTTCACAAGGAGCCGCCGGATATAAGTCGGGACGGGTGAACTACCTTGTAAGTTTCTGCGGATATTTCCCCTCGGAAGCACCCAAATACAGTTGCATCGTTTCCATCCAGAAGCCTGGGTTACCAGCTTCAGGCGGTCTGATGGCAGGTAGTGTCTTCGGGAAAATAGCAGAAAGAGTTTATGCCAAAGACCTGCGTTTTGACATACGCAGTGCCATAGACAGTACCACCAATGTGATTCCTCCCGTGAAAGCCGGAGAGATGAACGAAGCACTCCTTGTACTGAATGATTTGAAAGTGCCCGTTCAGAAACAGTTCGCCGGACAAAAGAAAAAGGAACAGTGGGGGCATACACAAGCAGCTCCGTCGGCAGTCATCCTGCAAGACCAGGAACCGGCCTCGGGCACCGTGCCCAGCGTGGTAGGTATGGGAGCGAAAGATGCTGTCTACCTTTTAGAGAGTAAAGGACTGAAAGTAAGGCTAAACGGCGTAGGACGGGTGAGGAACCAGTCCATAGCAAGCGGTAGCCGGATAGTGAAAGGACAAACCATAGCCCTGACACTACGTTAACATGAGAATAAACAAGATTTGGATATACACTATATATAATAAGGTATGAGATTAAGTGATTTGTTGCAAACAATACAGCCGGTCCGGATTACCGGAAGTACAAGCATGGAGATAACGGGGGTGAATATAGATTCCCGAACCGGACATCTGTTCATGGCCATGCGTGGTACGCAGACCGACGGGCATGCCTATATTCCGGCTGCCATCGATAAAGGGGCTGTTGCAGTATTGTGTGAAGAATTGCCGGAAGAGCTTAAGGCCGGCATCACCTACATTCAGGTGAAAGACAGTGAAGATGCCGTAGGGAAAGTGGCTACCACTTTCTATGGTGACCCTACATCCAAGATGGAACTCATCGGCGTGACCGGAACCAACGGAAAAACAACCGTTGCCACCTTATTATATAATACTTTCCGCTATTTCGGCTACAAGGTCGGACTGGTTTCCACTGTATGCAATTACATCGACGACCTGCCCGTACCGACCGAACACACCACCCCGGACCCGATAACCCTGAACCGCCTGCTCGGAGAAATGGCAGATTCCGGCTGCAAGTATGCCTTCATGGAAGTCAGTTCCCATTCCATTGCCCAAAAGCGCATCAGCGGTCTGAAGTTTGCCGGCGGTATTTTCACTAATCTGACCCGCGACCATCTGGATTATCATAAAACGGTGGAGAACTACCTCAAAGCCAAGAAAAAGTTCTTCGACGAACTGCCAAAAGGAGCTTTCAGCCTGACCAACCTGGATGACAAGAACGGACTTGTGATGACGCAGAATACCCGTTCGAAGGTATACACCTACTCTTTGCGTAGTCTTAGCGACTTCAAAGGCAAAGTCTTGGAGTCTCATTTCGAGGGAATGTTACTCGACTTCAACAATCACGAACTGGCAGTACGTTTCATCGGAAAGTTCAATGCCTACAACCTGCTGGCGGTATTCGGTACTGCCGTATTGCTTGGCAAGAAAGAAGAGGATGTACTGGTTGCCCTCAGCACGCTGCATCCGGTAACCGGCCGCTTCGATGCCATCCGTTCACCGAAAGGCTACACCGCCATTGTGGACTATGCGCATACTCCAGACGCCCTGGTCAATGTATTGAACGCCATTCACGGAGTGCTGGAAGGAAAAGGGAAAGTGATTACCGTTGTGGGCGCCGGCGGCAACCGCGACAAAGGCAAGCGTCCCATCATGGCCAAAGAATCCGCCCGCTTGAGCGACCGGGTCATCATCACCTCCGATAACCCGCGCTTTGAAGAGCCGCAGGACATCATCAACGACATGCTGGCGGGACTGGATAAAGACGACATGCAGAAAACCATCAGCATCACCGACCGCCGCGAAGCCATCAAGACAGCCTGCATGCTGGCACAGCCGGGAGACGTGATTCTCGTTGCAGGCAAGGGGCATGAGAATTATCAGGAGATTAAAGGCGTGAAACACCATTTTGACGACAAAGAGATATTAAATGAAATAATGTGCTGATATGCTAATGTGCTAATTGCCATGCGTCATGTAGGATATTCATTCCTTTACCAGCAGATATACCAGACTATCAATTAGCATATTGGCACATTAGCACATTAAACAATTAAATAATTAACATCATGTTATACTATTTATTTCAATGGTTAGACAAATATGACTTCCCCGGTGCGGGCATGTTTGGCTATACATCCTTCCGTTCGTTGATGGCAATCATTCTGGCATTGCTCATTTCGAGTATCTGGGGAGATAAGTTCATCAATCTACTGAAACGCAAGCAGATTACTGAAACGCAACGTGATGCCAGCATCGACCCGTTCGGCGTAAACAAGGTGGGAGTACCCAGCATGGGCGGTGTCATCATTATTTTTGCCATACTCATTCCTTGCCTACTACTGGGCAAATTGAGCAATATTTATATGATATTGATGCTGATTACCACAATCTGGCTGGGGTCGCTGGGCTTTGCCGACGACTACATCAAGATATTCAAGAAGGACAAGGAAGGCCTGCACGGTAAGTTCAAAATCATCGGTCAGGTAGGCTTGGGACTTATCGTCGGACTGACTCTCTACCTCAGTCCGCAGGTGGTTATCCGCGAGAACATAGAAATAGAGAAACCGGACGGACAGATAGAAGTGGTGCATGCCGCCAAGGAAATCAAGGCAACACAGACCACCATCCCATTCTTCAAGAGCAACAACTTCGACTATGCCGACCTAGTGGGCTTCATGGGTGAACATGCCCAGACAGCAGGTTGGATACTGTTTGTGATTATCACGATTTTCGTAGTTACCGCCGTCAGCAACGGAGCCAACCTGAATGACGGAATGGACGGAATGGCGGCAGGGAACTCTGCCATTATCGGACTGACCTTGGGAATACTCGCCTACGTATCGAGCCACATTGAATATGCCGGCTACCTGAATATCATGTACATTCCCGGCTCGGAAGAACTGGTAATCTTTATCTGTGCCTTCATCGGTGCACTTATCGGCTTCTTGTGGTACAATGCCTATCCGGCCCAGGTATTCATGGGCGATACGGGCAGTCTGACCATTGGAGGAATCATCGCAGTATACGCCATCATTATTCACAAGGAACTGCTGATACCCATCCTTTGCGGTATCTTCCTGGTGGAGAACCTTTCGGTCATCCTGCAACGCCTCTACTACAAGGCAGGCAAGCGGAAAGGCGTGAAACAACGTCTCTTCAAAAGAACACCGATACACGACCACTTCCGCACTTCCATGAGCCTGATAGAGCCGGGATGCAGCGTAGTATTCACCAAACCGGACAAGCTGTTCCACGAATCCAAAATCACCATCCGCTTCTGGATTGTGACGATTGTATTGGCAGCGATAACGATTATAACATTAAAAATTAGATAACAAACAAATGAAGAACTAAGAATGAAGAATGAAGAATTTAGCTGTACATCATCTCGCTGCATAGCGATTCTTCATTCATCATTCTTAATTCTTAATTAAAAAAGTATGAGTAGAATTGTAGTATTAGGAGCTGGCGAAAGCGGCGCAGGCGCTGCCGTACTGGCCAAAGTGAAAGGATTCGACACGTTCGTCTCCGACATGTCCGCCATCAAAGACAAATACAAGGAACTGCTGGATAAATACGGCATTGCCTGGGAAGAGGGACACCACACAGAAGAGCTGATTCTGAATGCTGACGAAGTAGTGAAAAGCCCCGGTATTCCCAACGACGCTCCGCTCATTATGAAATTAAAGGAAAAAGGTACGCCCATCATCTCTGAGATAGAGTTTGCGGGACGGTACACTGACGCAAAGATGGTCTGTATCACCGGCTCGAACGGAAAGACTACAACCACCTCGCTCATTTATCACATCTTCAAGAGTGCAGGCCTGAACGTCGGCCTCGCCGGCAACATCGGCAACAGCCTGGCCTTGCAGGTAGCCACGGAGCAGCATGATTACTACGTCATTGAGCTGAGTTCCTTCCAGCTGGACAATATGTATAACTTCCGTGCCAACATTGCCGTACTGATGAACATCACACCAGACCACTTGGACCGTTACGACCACTGTATGCAGAAATATGTGGACGCCAAATTCCGCATCACCCAAAACCAGACATCGGAAGACGCTTTTATCTTCTGGAACGATGACCCCATCATCCAGCGTGAATTACACAAATATGGCATTCATGGCCATTACTACCCTTTTGCCGAAAGGAAAGAGGAAGGAACCGCCGCATACGTGGAACAGGACAAGGTTTATTTTACAGAACCAATCGCTTTCAACATGGAACAGGAGGAACTGGCGCTGACCGGAACCCATAATCTGTTCAACTCCATGGCGGCCGGTATCTCTGCCAACCTGGCGGGTATCCGCAAAGAGTGTATCCGCGAGGCCTTGGGTGATTTCAAGGGAGTGGAACACCGCCTTGAAAAAG